>ENA-OQEX01000621-OQEX01000621.1-human-gut-metagenome-genome-assembly--contig:-NODE-621-length-17619-cov-9.300880_pt1 | contig 17619 bp, 20 predicted proteins | sample MGYA00242802_ERZ504649 | MGnify/ENA primary metagenome ERZ504649 (study PRJEB26092, sample SAMD00036194) | human gut metagenome | host: Homo sapiens | study: EMG produced TPA metagenomics assembly of...
ATGTCGAGGAGCTCGACAAGGACTATGTCCGTATGGCCTCGTGGCGCCGGCGTTCCCGAGAAGGTCGTCGTCGGCATCAACGTTCTTCGCAATGCGCCTGATCACCCCGGTCACCACCCTCGGTCTTAAGATCGGCTACCTCATGGGCGGCGCGTCGTCATCGAGGTTATCTTCAACCTCCCCGGCATGGGCACTGCGATTCTGCAGGGCGTTCAGGGCAACGAGGCGAACCTGGTTCAGGGCGTCGTTATCGTCGTTGCTCTTGCTTCATCATCATCAACATCGTGGTTGACATGCTCTACCTGCTCATCAACCCGCGCATCAGGACGGTGTAGATTATGGTAAAGATTCGAGAGAAGCAAACCGAGCAGCTCGAGAAGGCTGCCTCCAAGGGGCTCAAGCTCGGTGGCTGGAAGAAGATGACGCTGTCTTCTAAGATTGCCGCCGTCGTGCTGGTGCTGGTCGCCCTGACTGCGATTTTGGCGCCCCTTCTTGCCCCCTATAGCCCGGTCGAGATCTTTACGGCTCGCCAGGCTCCCGGCAACGGATTTATCTTCGGTACCGACGATAAGGGTCGCGACATTCTGTCGCGCATGCTCTACGGCGGACGTTACTCGCTGATTATCGGCTTTGGTGCTACCGCCATGGCTTTGGTCTGTGGTTCCGTTGTCGGCGCTCTTGCAGCGGTTTCGCGCAAGTCTATCTCTGAGGCGATCATGCGTATCCTGGACATCATCATGTCCATCCCGGGTATCGCCCTCGCAGCCGTTTTCGTTTCCATCCTGGGCAATTCCGTGCCGTCGATCATCTTTGCGATCGGCTTTATGTACACCCCGCAGATCGCCCGTATCGTGCGCGCCAACATCGTGTCCGAGTACGGTGAGGACTATGTCCGCGCGGTCATCGTGTCCGGCGCCAAGGCTCCGTGGATTCTGATCAAGCATGTTCTGCGTAACTGCATCGCTCCGATTATGGTCTTCACCGTTACCCTGGTCGCCGACGCCATTATCTTCGAGGCCTCGCTGACCTTCATCGCGCCGGCATCCAGGAGCCCACCGCTACCTGGGGCAACATTCTCGCCGACGCACGCGGTGGCGTGCTCGCTGGCCGTTGGTGGCAGGCACTGTTCCCGGGCCTGGCCATCATGGTCACCTGCCTGGCGCTCAACATCCTCTCCGAGGGCATTACCGACGCCATGGCCGCTGCTCCCTCCGCCGCCCTGGATCCGACCGATTCCTCCAAGCGCCGCGAGGCCGACCTGCTGGTTTCCGACCCCGTTCGTGCCTACAAGGAGCAGGCTCAGTCCCTGTCCGCCCGTCTTGGCGCACTGCGCGATGTCGAGCTCAAGCGTAACGACCGCCATGTGCCCGATGAGTCCGTTGAGCCGATCCTTTCGGTCCGCGATTTCTGCATCCAGTTTGAGCACCACGGTGATATCAACGTCGTCGACCACGTTAACTTTGACGTCCGTCCCGGCCAGACCATGGGCCTGGTAGGCGAGTCCGGCTGCGGTAAGTCCATCACCACGCTGGCATCATGGGCCTGACCGACGATGACGAGCATCTTTCCGGCGAGGTTCTCTGGGAGGGCCGCGACCTGCTCAAGATGAGCAAGAAGGAGTGGTTCGGCCTGCGCGGTACCGATATCGCCATGGTCTATCAGGACGCCCTGTCCTCGCTCAACCCCTCCATGCTCATCTCTGCCCAGATGAAGCAGCTCACCAAGCGCGGCGGCACCCGTAGCGCCGAGGAACTCCTGGAGCTCGTGGGCCTCGACCCCAAGCGTACGCTCGAGAGCTATCCGCACGAGCTTTCCGGTGGTCAGCGTCAGCGCGTTCTGATCGCTATGGCCCTTACCCGCGACCCCAAGCTGGTTATCTGCGACGAGCCCACGACCGCTCTGGACGTTACGGTCCAGAAGCAGGTCATCAAGCTGCTCAACGACCTTCAGGCCAAGCTCGGCTTTGCCATGATCTTCGTTTCGCACGACCTGGCGCTGGTCGCCGAGGTCGCCCACAACATCACGGTTATGTACGCCGGCCAGGTTATTGAGCAGGCGCCCACCAAGGAGCTGCTCACCAACCCGATTCACGAGTACACCCGCGGCCTTCTGGGTTCCGTCCTGTCCATCGAGAGCGGTTCGGGCCGCCTGCACCAGGTGCCCGGCGCCGTTCCGAGCCCGCGCGATTTCCCCAAGGGCGATCGCTTCGCGCCCCGCTCGAGCCATCCGCGCATTGGCCTGGACACCCGTCCGGTCTTCAAGCGCGTGCCCGGCACCGAGCACTTCTATTCCGAGCTCCCCGACGAGGTGCTCAAGGCAAATGGTTTGACCCCTCACGCGGAGGTGATGTAGATGAGCGAGACCGCAGTCAACGGCGTCGAGCCGATCATCTTCCTTGATGACGTCCACGTCACCTTTAGGACCCGTACCGGCTCGATTCTGCACCCCAACCTGGTTCACGCCGTCCAGGGTGTAACGATTAAGCTCATGCCCGGACAGACCATCGGCATCGTCGGCGAGTCCGGTTGCGGAAAGTCCACCACGGCTAACGTCATGTGCGGCCTGCAGGCCCCCACGAGCGGCAAGGTCTACTTTAAGGCAAGGACGTCACCAAGCGTACCGCCGAGGACCGTCGCCACATGGGTCGCGTCATCTCGGTCGTGTTCCAGAACCCGGCCACGGCGCTCAACCCCCGCATGGTCGTTCGCGAGCAACTGCTCGACCCCATGCGCGTCCACAACCTGGGTACCGAGCCGAGCAGGAGAAGCGCGTCAAGGAGCTCTTGGAGCTCACCGGTCTGCCCTCCTCCGCCGCCGAGGTTCTTCCCGGCCAGCTTTCGGGCGGCCAGCGCCAGCGCGTCGCAATTGCCCGTGCCCTGTCGCTGAACCCCGATGCCATCATCGCCGACGAGCCCACCTCGGCTCTGGACGTTTCGGTCCGCGCGCAGATTCTCAACCTGCTGACCGACCTTAAGAAGGAACTCGGCCTGGCTATGGTGTTCATCAGCCATGACATCCAGACGGTCCGCTATATTTCCGACGACATCATCGTCATGAATGGCGGCAAGATCGTCGAGCAGGGCGAGGCCAAGCAGGTTTTCCAGCATCCTCGAGACCCCTACACTAAGATGCTGCTCGGCGCTGCGCCGTCGCTGCTGCATCCCAAGCTCGGCGAGTAACTTCGCTTTCCCTCCCGTGCGCCCGGTTCCCTTGCCGGGCGCACCTCCGTTGCGATTTCGAAAGGTTGGGTTCACGAGCCATGCCAAGTGCTCAGGAGCTACAACATCAATTTGGTGAATATCGAGGCGCTATGTCCCGTCCATCAGATTTCGATCTCTTTTGGAAGGATCGCATGGCCGAGCTGACGCCGTCGGGCTTGACTATGCGATCGAGGCGGCATCGGTCACCGATGCCGTGACCTGCCAGCTTTTCGATCTCTGGTATACCGGCATGTGCGGCGCTCGCCTGCACGCCAAGTACCTTAAACCTGTCTCGGACGAGCCCGTGCCATTGGTACTTCAGTTCCATGGGTATCCGGGTGCAAGCCGCAGCTGGTTTGAGCAGGCGTCGTTTGCGGGCATGGGCATGGCACTCATCGCCCTCGACTGCCCCGGCCAAGGAGGTCCCTCCGAGGACATTGGTGGATTTGAGGGCACGACGGTCGCGGGCCATATCGTCGCCGGTATCGACGGCGACCCGGCCAACCTCTACTATGTCCGCTTGCACCAAGATATCCGCATTCTTTGCCGTATTGTTCGTGAGCTCGAGGGCATCGATCTTGCCAGTGTATTTGTGAACGGCGCATCGCAGGGCGGCGGTTTGGGCATTGCGACCTGTGCGCTTAACAGCGAGCTTATCAATCGCGCCGCCATCCTCTATCCCTTCCTGTCGGATTTCCGCCTGGTCTGGGATTTGGATGCCGACGACATTGCCTACGAGGGTCTGCGCTATTGGTCTCGCTGGTTTGACGAGGACTCGACTCGTATTGACGAGGCCTATGCCAAGCTGGCGTACTTCGATTCCAAGAACTTTGCCCCCATAGTCAAATGCCCCGTGCTGTTTGGCACGGGCACAGCCGATATCGTCTGTCCTCCGGCGACGCAGTTTGCAGTCTACAACAACCTGACCTGTGAAAAGCGTCATGAGTTCTTTGAAGGCTTCGGTCACGAGGAGATTCAGGATTTTGACGATCTGATCATTCCATTTTTCTGCAAGGGAGGGGAGGCTCATGTCTAAGTGCGAGAGCAATATCGATGAGCTGATTGTCCCCGAGCTTGCGGGAATTGCTGGGACGGTTTCGTCAAGGCTCTCTGATTTCCGGGATTGGCGCGGCGATGCTTCTGCGGATGTTTCCGAGTTGGAGACAGCCGCTTCGGACCTTGAGGTTTGCGGGCTGACCGTTACGGCGATTGATTTCGCCAATCCGTGCGCGCGCTACTCCGAGGTTTCCTTTGAGCTCGGCGGGTATGTCGTGCACGGCCGTTTGATTGAGCCTCTGGTTGCGCCCGAAGATCCGAGCTTGTTCCGCTGTGTCTGATGTTCCATGACATCGACCGACCCGTGCGGGGATGGCATCACATGACGCGGTTTGCCGCCATGGGATATGCCGTGCTTGCGCTGGACGATGAGACTATTGGATCCAGCGATCTGCAGCAGGGGATTACCTCGCCTGCTTTTGTCGAGCGTGTCCGTTGGGGCTGCGCGTTGGCGAAGGTTGCGCGCAACCTTGATGGCATGGATCCCGACCGCATCTTTGCATGGGGCGAGGGCCTTGGCGGCGGTGTCGCGCTGGCGGTTTCTGCTCTGGACGAGCGGGGCCTTGCCTGCACGGCGCTTGCCAATCCGCTTCCCAGCGGTCTCGAGACGCTGTCGCCTCGGGTTCGTGGCTCGGTGCTCATGGGCACATCGCTCATGGATACCGTGAGTGATCCCAAGGGCCAGTTTGCCGTATTCAACGGTCTTGAGTGTGACCGGAGGCATATCATCTATGCCAAATACGCTCACGAGCGCATCAATGCGTTCGAAAACGAAGTCGTCGACTTCTTTAACCAAACGTTCTATTCGTGTTCTTTGGCCTAGACGGCCTGGACACCGCCAACAAGAGTGGGCGGCATAGGGCTGCCCGCCAGACAACTAAGGAGATTCTTGTGGCAACTCAGAAATTCACCGGCGTTATCCCTCCCGTCGTTGTTCCCGATACCGAAGACCACCAGCTCGACGTTGCCTCCTTTGAGCGCAGCATCAACCGCATGATCGATGCCGGCGTCGATGGCCTGTTCTTCCTGGGCTCCTCGGGCGAGGTCGTCTTCTCCACCGACGAGCGCCGTCGCCAGATTGTCGCAGAGGCCGTCCGTATCGTTGACCACCGCGTTCCCGTTCTGGTCGGCATCATCGACACCGAGACCGAGCGCATGATCGAGCACGGCAAGGTCGCTCAGGAGCTGGGCGCCGATGCGCTCGTCGCCACCTGCCCGTTCTATGCCCTGCAGGGCATGACCGAGGTCGAGGAGCACTTCCGCATCCTTCACGAGGAACTCGACCTGCCCATCTTCGCCTACGACATCCCCGTGTGCGTCCACACCAAGCTCCCCTGGAAGCTCCTTGCTAAGCTCGGCGCCGAGGGCGTCCTGGCTGGCGTCAAGGATTCCTCGGGCGATGACATCTCGTTCCGCTACCTCATTCAGGAGAACGAGAAGAACGGCCATCCGATGAGCATCCTTACCGGCCATGAGGTCGTCGTCGACGGTGCCTATCTCGGTGGCGCCGACGGTTCCGTTCCGGGCCTCGCCAACGTTGAGCCCGAGGGCTACGTTCGTCAGTGGAAGGCCGCTCAGGCTGGTGACTGGGCTACCGTCAAGGCCGAGCAGGATCGCCTCAATGAGATTTCGCACATCTGGATGTCACCTCGGGCGTCCAGGGCTATGCCGGTGGCGTCGGCGCTTCAAGACCGCTATGAACCTCATGGGCATCTTCGACAGCCCGACCATGCCGCGCCCGGTGAAGGCCATGACCGGTGAGAACGTCGAGGCGATTCGCAAGGTCCTCCAGGACAACGGTCTCCTTTAAAGCTTTCCCAGGCACCCGACCTCGCCGTTCAACCGTGCGGCCATGACCCATTAGGCCAATGGCCGCACGGTTTCTCGGCGATCTCGGGCACCTGGAAAACCTTTACCGCGCTGTGACGGCTAGCCTGACGGCGCATTTCCTGTAGTTGTTTTGTCTCCGAAGGAGAACGACATGGAGAACAAGTACGTCTGCTCTGTCGATATCGGCGGAACTAAGATCGCGACTGCATCATGGAGTACCCGGCTGACGGCGGTGTGCCCCATCCCGTTTTTGAGGCTGAGGTTCCCACCGAGGCCCAGGAGGGTGGCGAAGCGGTCTTCCAGCGCATCGAGCGTCTATCAAGCAGCTCTTGAGGCAAATCCCGATGTCGAGGTCCTCGGAGTTGGCATCGGCGCTGCCGGTGTCGTCGACCCCAAGACGGGCGCCATCGCGTATGCCAATGAGATTATGCCCGGCTGGTCCGGCGTTCAGTTGGGGCCGCGTCTGCGCGAGGACCTCGGCCTTCCCGTTGCCGTTGTAGGCGACGTGCAGGCTCATGCTCTGGGCGAGGCCCACTGGGGCGTCGGCAAGGGCAAGTTCTCCGTCTTGTGTTTGGGCATCGGTACGGGCATCGGCGGCGCATATGTCGAGAACGGCCGCGTGATGCAGGGCTTCCATGGTGCTGCCGGCCATATGGGCCACATCGAGTGCTCGGCTGCCGCCGGCATTCCCTGCGCCTGCGGGCGTTCCGGCCATCTGGAGTCGGTTGCTTCCGGAACATCAATCGGGCGCATGTACGATGAGCGTTTTGGCCGCGTCGACCCCAGCCGTCCTTCGGTCGGCCGTGACGTGAACGACCTGTGCCGCGCAGGCGACGCAAAGGCGACCGAGGTCATTCATGACGCCGGCTTTGCGCTGGGCGCCAGCCTGGGCTCGCTCGCTAACATCCTGGACCCTGAGGTCATCGTGCTTTCGGGCGGCGTGATTCACCAAGGTCCCGATTGGCGTTCACAGACGTGGAAGGACTCGGTGCACGAGGGCTATGCCAGCCAGGCGCTCGACCCGCTTCAGGACACGCCGATTCTCATCGGCTCTCTGGAGGGCGACGCGCCGCTCATCGGTGCCGCCGAACACCTTCTTGCATCGTTGAAGTAAACATAACTACCAAGTGCGCCTTCTGAGGTGCCGCAGATTGACGTGAAAGAGGAGCGAAGCGTACTTCGGTACGCGAGCGACGGTTTGAACGTCAAGGTGCGGTGTCTCAGAAGGCTGTTTTGAGAAAGGTTGAGTCGAACATGACCGTTGATCCTTTGATCCAGTCCCTGAAGGGCAAGCTCGTCGTGAGCGTTCAGGCGTATATGGGCGAGCCGCTTCGTACGCCCGAGACCATGGCTCAAATGTCTCGCGCTTGCGAGCTTGGCGGCGCCGCCGCCATTCGCTGCCAGGGCCTTGCCGACATTGCCGCCATTAAGGGTCGCTGTGAGGTTCCCGTCATCGGTCTGTGGAAGGACGGGCACGAGGGCGTTTACATCACGCCGACGCTGCGTCACGCTCGTGCCTGCGTTGCTGCGGGTGCCGATATCGTGGCGATCGACGCCACCGATCGTCCGCGTCCCGATGGCAAGTCGGTCGAGGATACCTTCCGCCCGCTGCACGAGGAGGGTGTGCTCCTGATGGCGGATTGTGCCACCATCGAGGACATTCGCCGTGCGGTTGATATGGGCTTCGACCTGGTATCCACCACACTCTCTCACGGTGTCGCCGCCATCGACTGCACCATGGCCGATGGCCCCGACCTGCCGCTCCTGCGTCAGGCGACCGAGGAATTTCCCGGCCTTCCCATCATTTGCGAGGGTCGCGTGCATACGCCCGAGGAGGCTCGCGCTGCAATCGACGCCGGCGCGTGGGCCGTTGTCGTCGGCACCGCTATCACGCACCCCACGAGTATTACAAGTTGGTTCAAGGCTGCGCTTGAGGCGTAAGACGGGCCTTGTATCCGCTTGGGGCGGTATACTCAATAAAGGCAATTGATCGCGCGGGATCCGCTGGCCGGGTCCCGCGCTTATTTTAGGAGGCACACATGCAAAAGGGAGATGCCATGGATGCGGCGGAGCGCTCGGAGCGTATCCCCGATATCGTTATCATCACCGGAATGTCCGGCTCGGGCCGAACGCAAGCCATGCATGTGTTTGAGGACATGGGCTATTTTTGTATCGACAACCTGCCCCCACGCCTGATTGCCCAGCTTGCTGAGCTCGTTGGCATCAATACGGGCGTGGGCAGGCACCTTGCCGTTACCTGCGACCTGCGTAGCCAGGGCTTGTTCGATGAACTGCTCGATGCTGTTGCCGCACTGGAAGAGCGCGAGATGAGCTGCGACATTGTGTTTCTCGAGGCGTCTGACGAGGTGCTGATTCGCCGGTATAGCGAAAACCGTCGTCGCCATCCCATTGCAAAGCCGGGGGAGACCACGGCCGACGCTATTCAGCGTGAACGTCTGCAGCTGCAGGGCGTTCGCGATCGAGCCGATATGATTATCGACACGAGCCGCTTGCGCACTTCTGCCTTGCGCAACAAGCTGCGCATGGCTTTTTCCGAGCTGTCCGACCAGCAGCTTATGGATGTCCACGTGTTCTCGTTTGGCTTTAAGCATGGCATGCCCATCGAGGCGGATATCATGATCGATGTTCGCTTCTTGCCCAATCCTTTCTACGATCCCGAGATGCGCACCATGACCGGTCTCGATAAGAAGGTCTCCGATTTTGTCTTGGACCACCCCAAGACCCAGGAGTTCTGGAAGGCCTGGACTCAGCTGCTCGATACGGTCATGCCGGGTTATATCGCAGAGGGCAAGCCGCAGCTTTCCATTGCTATCGGCTGCACAGGCGGACAGCACCGTAGCGTCGCCATTGCCGAGGCCACGGCCCGCTACCTGGAGGGTGCTCAGTATCATGTGAGCATCTCCACCGTGACCTGTCGCGTGCCAACACGAAGGCATAGGTTTACATGTCGTTTACCGCTGAGGTGCGTGACGAGCTTGCGCGCTGCGAACCAGAATGCGAATACTGCGATTTGTCGACGCTTGCTGCGCTAACGCGTGTGAGCGGCACGCTTTCGCTGGCGGGCTCGGGACGGTACCGCTTGACGGTCGCGACCGAGACGGGTGCTGTGGCGCGCACGATGATTGCGCTGACGCATCGTATCCTTAAGCTCAAGACCGAATTCACGGTTCGTAAGTCGGTCCTGCACAAGGTACGAAACTATCTCATCACCTTGCCCGATCAGCCCGATTTGGATAAGGCTCTGGTGCTGCTGGGCATTCTCGACCGTAGGGGAGGGCTCGTCGCGGGTGTGCCGCGCCACATCGTCGCCCGTCCTTGCTGCAGGCTCGCCTATATTCGCGGTGCGCTGATTGCCGGAGGCTTTGTTGCCGACCCGCGTGGCGATTTTCATTTGGAGATCGCGGTTCAGGGCGAGGAGTATGCAAAGGGACTTTGCGACCTTCTGGAGCAGATTGGAGTTCACGCCCGCGTCAATGCGCGTCGCGGCTCGTATGCCGTGTACATCAAGAGTGCCGAGGAGATTAAACGTCTGTTACAGCTGATTGGCGCCAAGCGCAGCGTTGCCGAGATTGAAGAGGCCCGCGCGGTTAAGCTGGTGAAGAACGACGTGAATCGTCGCGTGAACGCAGAGCTTGCCAACCAGACCAGAAGTGCCGGTGCCGCCCAACATCAGCTTGCGCTCATCGATGAGCTTGATCGGCGCGGTTTGCGCGAAACGCTGCCGGACGCTCTGGCAGTTTTTTGTGACTTACGCGAGCGTTACCCCGATCTCTCACTGCGAGATTTGGGGGAAATGGCCGACCCTCCTTTGTCGAAGTCGGCCTTGTATCACCGTGTTTTGCGCCTTGAAAAGCTCATTGAAGCAAGCGGGTAGTTTAACGCAATAGCTTTTATGGTGGTTTAACTGCTGTTTTATACGTTAAAGCGTTTTAACGCAAATTTGATTTTCAATTTCGAGCATTCTCGTGAAATTCAAGCCAAAAAAAAGGTATATTAGGCGAGTGGTTAGTTTGTGGGCCTCAACGGCAGGCGCTGTAGCTTGCGGGGGCCTTACGAAAGGAGACACAATGGCAGTAAAGGTTGCTATTAACGGCTTCGGTCGCATCGGTCGTCTGGCCTTCCGCCAGATGTTCGGTCATGAGGGCTCCGAGATCGTCGCTATCAACGACCTCACCTCTCCCGATATGCTCGCTTACCTGCTGAAGTACGACTCCACGCAGGGCAACTATGCTCGCGATCACGAGGTCGTCGCTGGCGAGGATTCCATCACCGTTGACGGCAAGGAGATCAAGATCTACAAGGAGGCCGACGCCAACAACCTGCCTTGGGGCGACCTCGACGTCGACGTCGTTCTCGAGTGCACCGGCTTCTACACCAGCAAGGCTAAGGCTCAGGCCCACATCAACGCTGGCGCCAAGAAGGTCGTCATCTCCGCTCCGGCCGGCAGCGATCTGCCCACCATCGTGTACAACGTCAACCATGAGACGCTGACCGCTGAGGACAACATCATCTCCGCTGCTTCCTGCACCACCAACTGCCTCGCCCCGATGGCCAAGGGCCTGAACGACTTCGCTCCCATCGTCTCCGGCATCATGACCACCATCCACGCCTTCACCGGCGACCAGATGCCGCTCGACGGCCCGCAGCGCAAGGGCAACTTCCGTCGCTCCCGCGCCTGCTCCGAGAACATCGTCCCGAACACCACGGGCGCTGCCAAGGCCATCGGCCTGGTTCTCCCCGAGCTCAACGGCAAGCTCATCGGTGCCGCCCAGCGCGTCCCGACGCCGACCGGCTCGCTGACCAACCTCTACGCCGTCGTTGACAAGAAGGTCACCGTCGACGAGGTCAACGCTGCCATGAAGGCCTACGCCGAGACCATCCCCGATACCTTCGCCTACAACGAGGACCAGATCGTCTCCCGCGACATCGTCGGCGAGACCCACGGCTCCATCTTCGACGCCACTCAGACCATGTGCTCTGATCTCGGCAACGGCCAGACCCTCGTTCAGGTCACCTCTTGGTACGACAACGAGAACTCCTACACCTCTCAGATGGTCCGCACCATCAAGTACTTCGAGAAGTTCGTTGCTTAATTTAGCTTTTAGCGAATAGCTCGTTGAGCGTCTAAAGAAGGGCGCGGCCTCATAGGGCTTACACCTAGGGTCGCGCCCTTTTTATAGGAAATCGTCTGCCGTAATGGGAGGCAGACACGTACGAAAGGTAGAAGCAAACATGGCCTTTACCAAGAAGACCGTCCGCGACATCGATGTCGACGGCAAGCGCGTTCTCGTCCGCGTTGACTTCAACGTGCCTATCAAGGATGGCGTCGTTGGCGACACCACCCGTATCAAGGCTGCCCTGCCCACCATCAACTACCTCGTTGAGCACAACGCTCGCGTCATCCTCATGAGCCACCTCGGCCGTCCTGAGGGCACTGGCTTCCAGCCCGAGCTTTCCCTCGAGCCTGTCGCCAAGAAGCTCGCTGAGCTCTCTGGCCTTGACGTTGCTTTTGTTGCCGACACGTATGGCGAGAAGGCCGCCGAGGCTGTCGCCGCCGTCGAGCCGGGCAAGGTCCTCGTTCTCGAGAACGTCCGTTTTGACAAGCGTGAGAAGAAGAACGATCCCGAGATCGCCAAGAAGCTCGCTTCCTATGGTGACGTCTTCGTTCTCGATGCCTTCGGCACCGCACACCGCGCCCAGGGTTCCGTCGTGGGCCCCGCCGCTTACCTGCCTGCCGTCGCCGGCTTCCTGCTCGAGAAGGAGGTCGACACGCTGACCGGCATCTTCGCCGAGCCCGAGCGCCCCTTCGTCGCCATCGTCGGCGGTTCCAAGGTTTCCTCCAAGATCGGCGTTCTCGATCACCTCATCGACTCCGCTGATACCCTGATCATCGGTGGCGGCATGGCCTACACCTTCTTCCTGGCTCAGGGCCTGTCCGTCGGTCAGTCCCTCAAGGAAGAGGACTGGGTCGAGCGCGCCGGTGAGATGCTCAAGAAGGCCGAGGAGAAGGGCGTCAAGATCCTGCTCCCCATCGACAACCGCGTTGCTGATCACTTTGGCGAGGATGCTGTCCCCGAGGTTGTCGCTTCCGACGCTATCCCCGACGACCGTGAGGGTATGGACATCGGCCCCAAGACCGAGGAGCTCTACGCCGAGGCTGTCAAGGGTGCCAAGACTGTGTTCTGGAATGGCCCCATGGGCGTCTTCGAGTTCGATAACTTCGCTCACGGCACCCAGGCTATCGCCGAGGCTGTCGCCGAGCTGATTGCACCTCGATCATCGGTGGTGGCGACTCTGTCGCAGCCGTCAACAAGTTCAACCTGGCCGACAAGATGAGCTGGATCTCTACCGGTGGTGGCGCTTCCATGGAGCTCGTCGAGGGTAAGGCCCTGCCCGGAGTGGAGGCGCTTCTCGATGCCTAATCGCACCCTTCTTATCGCTGGTAACTGGAAGATGAACAACGACGTCGCCGAGGCCGCCAAGCTCGCCGACGAGCTGGCTCAGGCTCTGCCCGAGGTTCCGGCTGGCGTCGAGGTGCTCGTCTGCCCTCCGACCATCGACATCACCACGGTTCATGACCGTATTCAGGCTGCCCCCATCGCCCTCGGTGCACAGAACGTGTACTGGGAGGCCAAGGGTGCCTTCACCGGTGAGTCTTCTTGCGACATGCTCAAGTCCGCTGGCTGCACCTACTGCATCATCGGTCACTCCGAGCGTCGTGATTACTTCCACGAGACCGACGAGGATCAGAACAAGAAGGCCAAGGCCCTCGTTGCCGCCGGTCTTGTTCCTGTCTTCTGCTGCGGCGAGTCCCTTGAGGTCCGCGAGGCCGGCACCTATGTCGAGCACGTCGTGAACCAGGTCAAGGCTGGTCTCGAGGGTCTCGAGATCACTTGCCCAAAGCAGGTCGTCGTCGCCTACGAGCCCATCTGGGCCATCGGCACCGGCAAGACGCTACCGCCGAGGACGCTCAGGAGGTCTGCGGCGCTATCCGTGAGACCCTCAAGGAGATGTTCGGTGAGGAGCTCGCCGACGGCATCCGCGTTCTCTATGGTGGCTCTGCCAAGCCCGGCAACATCGCCGAGCTCGTCGCCAAGCCCGACGTCGACGGCGCCCTCGTGGGCGGCGCTTCGCTCAAGGCTGCCGACTTCGCCTCTATGGTCGTCAAGGCAGGCGAGTAGGACATATGGCACAGCGTCATCTTCCTGCACTCCTGATCATCATGGATGGTTGCGGCCTGGCTCCGGCCGATGGCGAGAACGCCGTCGCCGCTGCCAAGACGCCCTTCCTCGATAGCCTGTACGAGAAGTACCCCCACACCACGCTCGGCGCTTCGGGCGAGGACGTGGGTCTTCCCGATGGCCAGATGGGCAACTCCGAGGTGGGTCACCTCAACATCGGTGCCGGCCGCATCGTGTTCCAGGAGCTTTCGCGCATCAACAATGCCATCAAGGACGGCTCCATCGCCAAGAACGAGGTCTTCGTCAAGGCTATGGACGACGTCAAGGCTGACGGCAAGACTCTCCACCTCATGGGCCTTATGAGCCTGGCGGTGTTCATTCTCATATGAGCCACGTCGAGGCTCTGGTCAAGATGGCTGCCGAGCACGGTGTCAAGACCGTTCGCGTCCACGCCTTCATGGATGGTCGCGACGTTGACCCGCAGTCCGGTGCCGGTTACATGAGTGAGTTCTGCGCCTTCCTGGCTAAGATCTCCGAGGAGACCGGTTGCGACGCTCGCGTTGCCACCGTCTCGGGCCGTTATTGGGCCATGGACCGCGACAACCGTTGGGAGCGCATCCAGCGCGCCTACGATGTCATGGTCAACGCATCCGATGCCGATACCGACCCTGTTGCCGGTATCAAGGCCTACTACGAGAAGGATCCGCGCGGCGACGAGTTCGTCGAGCCCTTCGCTGCCCACAACGAGGGCATCCACGAGGGCGACGCGGCCATCTTCTTCAACTTCCGTCCCGACCGCGCTCGTCAGATGACTCGCGTGTTCACGGACAAGGAGTTCGACGGCTTTGAGCGCGAGCAGATCAAGCTTTCGCACTTTGTGACGATGACCGAGTACGACCCGACGTTTGACGTCGAGGTCGCCTTCCCCAAGACGTTCCCCGAGAACGTTCTGGCCGACGTTATCGCCGCCAATGGCCTGAAGCAGCTGCACACCGCCGAGACCGAGAAGTACGCCCACGTGACGTTCTTCCTCAACGGCGGCATCGAGGAGCCCAAGGAGGGCGAGGAGCGCGTGCTCGTCGCTTCTCCCAAGGTCGCTACCTACGACCTGCAACCTGAGATGAGCGCTCCCGAGGTTACCGAGAAGCTTGTCGCCGCCATCAACGAGGATCGCGCTGATTTCTACATCGTGAACTTCGCAAACTGCGACATGGTTGGTCACACCGGTGTCTTCGACGCTGCCGTTAAGGCCGTCGAGGCTGTTGACGATGCCCTGTCCAAGGTTGTCCCGGCGATTCTCGCTAAGGGCGGCTTTGCGCTGATTACCGCCGATCACGGCAACGCCGATCACATGTTTGACGTTGCTTCCGACGGTTCCAAGCATCCGTTCACGGCTCACACCACCAACCGCGTGCCGTTCATCATCGTTGATGAGAAGGCACAGCTCACCGGTATCGAGGACGGCCGTCTTTCCGATATCGCTCCGACCATGCTCACCATGCTGGTATTGAGCCTTCCGCCGAGATGACGGGTCGCGTACTCGCCACCGAGGCCTAATAGAAAACAAATACCGTTTTCTAGTAAGGGGGTTGTCCACAACCGGACAACCCTCTTTTTTTGCGCTATTTCTACCTCGTCACCAAATGGCTGATGGGGGAGTGCTGGGGGTTGTGGTACAGTACTGGAGTTTGAATTGTTCTATTAAGGAGCTTATCTATGGGTCCGTTTCAGATTCTTCTGTTTGTCGTTTGGGCTGTCTCTGCGTGGCGCTGACGATTCTCGTCTGATGCACTCTGGTAAGGGCACCGGCGTTTCGGATATGATCGCTAGCTCGCTGTATAACTCCAGCTCTGCCACGGGCGTCATGGAGCAGAACCTCGATCGCCTGACGGTAATTATGGCCGTCGTTTTTGCCGTGTGTGTCGTCCTGTGCATGTTCTTCTTCCCGCAGTATCGTCGGCTACTAAGCACGAGCCACATAAATACTTGAAAAGGGTTCCGCAAGTGCGGGACCCTTTTTGTTTACATATTTGTAACAGAGCCAAAATATCCCCACATACTTCGCCCAACTAAAGAAATTCTCGACCGTTGACCGGAATTAGCCCCAAATCGTGCATAAAATGCGCTACTGTATTGAGAAACGTTGGTTCGTTGTGCATAACCAGCCATAGCAACGGGCGGCGTTTTGATGGTTCGGATCGGATTGTCTCGACATGTGTCCGACTGAACATTTCTTTGTCCTATCTCATAAGGAGGATGGCATGGCTGATTCTATGTTCCACCAGCCCGTTATGGGTCGTCGCGCCTTTGTCGGCGGTACCCTTGCTGCGAGCTCCATGGCTTTTCTTGCCGCATGCGGCAAGAAGGGCGGCGACGCTTCCGGTTCTGAGTCCGGTTCGAAGCTGAACTTCTACATCAACAACCCGGTCTGCATCGACCCCTACAATGTCCAGGAGGACCAGGGCACTCAGGTCGAGTACCAGCTCTTTGATGCTCTGACCTCTTATGACGCCGAGAAGGGCGAGATCGTTCCGCTGGCTTGCGAGTCCTTCGAGGCCAACGACGACGCCACCGAGTTCACCTTCAAGATCAAGAAGGCCAAGTTCCACAACGGTGACGACGTTACCTCCAAGTCCTTCAAGCTCGGTTGGGAGCGTCTGGTCAACACCAAGTCGGCTGTCGCTACCGAGTACGGCCCTTCCGAGGTCTCCTATCACCTTTCCATGGTCGAGGGCTATGACGATCTGCTTGCCGGTAACGCTACCGAGCTCAGCGGTGTTACCTGCCCCGACGATGAGACCCTCGTCGTCAAGCTGGCTTCCGCTTACGCCGACTTCCCCTTCGTCGCCTCTCACCCGGCTCTGGCCCCGGTTCCCGAGTGCGCCGAGTCCGATGTCAAGAGCTTCTACCTCGCCCCGGTCGGTAACGGCCCGTTCATGATGGACGGCAAGTGGGAGGATGGCCAGGAGATCAACGTCAAGAAGTTCGACGATTACTATGCGACAAGGCCAAGATCGATGGCATCCACTTCCAGGTCATCAAGGACATGGAGACCGCCTACAAGGAGTTCCAGGCCGGTAACCTCGATGTCTGCGACGTTCCCGTCGCTCAGATCGACGCCGCCAAGAAGGATCGCGGCGTGTCCAAGGACGGCTACACCATGGGTGACGGCGAGCGCATGCTGCTCGGCGCCGAGCCTTCCACGTACTATCTGACCTGCAACACCACGGCCGAGCCGTTCAGCAACGCCGACCTGCGCAGGGGTATCTCCCTGGCCATCAACCGTGAGGCCATCTGCAAGACCATCTTCAAGGTACCCGTACTCCTGCCGACGGCATTGTTCCTCCGGGCATCGATGGCTACAAGGAGGGCGCATGGGAGTTCTGCGCCTACGATGTCGACAAGGCTAACGAGTACCTCGACAAGGTTGCTCCCGCTGGCGCTAACGGGGATCGTGGCATTAGCGTGACCCTGTCCTACAACCAGGACGGCGGTCACAAGGAGATCATGGAGTCCATCATCGGTGACCTCGCCAAGGTTGGCGTTACCGCTGTCTCCGATACCCCTGAGTGGTCTGCCCTGCTCGAGCAGTATCAGAACTTTAACTATCAGTTCGGTCGTCTGGGTTGGATTGCCGACTACCCGATCATGGACAACTTCCTGTATCCGCTGTTCCACTCCGACTCCCTCGGTGGCGACAACCGCTCCGGTTACAACAACCCCGAGTTCGACGCCAAGGTCGACGAGGCTCGTACTATTGTTGACGACGAGGAGCGCGTCGCTAAGATGCAGGAGGCCGACGCAATGGTCGCTGCCGACTGCCCGGTCATCCCGATTATGTTCTACACGCACACCATCGCCGGCTCCGATCGCATTAAGCACCTCTATGTCGATCCGCAGAAGCACGCCGATCTGGGTACCGCTGAGCTCGCCTAAGAGTTTGCAGCTTCCGTGAGGGTCAAGTATTTACGTAGACCTCATGGGAAACATACAGTTCTCCCTACCTGGGGTAAACTGGCTGATGGTAATTTTGGGATGCCGGTCTGGCGATCGGCATCCCATTTAGGTTAATCTAGATAGGGGAGTGGTATGGGTAAGTACATCGTTAAACGTGTGCTTCAGTTCATCGGTGTTTTGGGCGTTACGCTGATTCTGTTCGCCCTCCAGAATATCGTGCCGGGAGATCCGATCAAGCTGATCGGTGGAGACAAGGCTCTGTCCCCGAGGTGGAGCTTCAGCTTCGCGTTCGCTATCACCTGGTCCAGACGGACGATGACGGCAACGCGATCCTTGACGAGAACGGCGACCCGTTCAAACGTCGCTCGTGGACCG
>ENA-OQEX01000622-OQEX01000622.1-human-gut-metagenome-genome-assembly--contig:-NODE-622-length-17587-cov-11.253837_pt1 | contig 17587 bp, 18 predicted proteins | sample MGYA00242802_ERZ504649 | MGnify/ENA primary metagenome ERZ504649 (study PRJEB26092, sample SAMD00036194) | human gut metagenome | host: Homo sapiens | study: EMG produced TPA metagenomics assembly of...
CTCGTGGGTACGGGCGCGTTCCGCCGCCTCGGCCTCGCGCTGGCGGGCGCGGTCCTCGTTCTCAAACTCGATATCGTCCTCGATCTCGTCGCTCGGATTGAGCAGCTCGTCCAGACTCACGCCATAGAGCTTGGCAAGCGAGATCAGGTTCTCGGTATCGGGCGAGCTCTCCGCGCGCTCCCATTTACTGACCGCTTGGCGCGACAGCCCCAGCTTTCGCGCCAACCCTTCTTGCTAAAGCCCTTGCTGCGGCGAAGGTCGGCGAGCCGCTGCGCAGTTTCTACATTCATGGTTCCTCCTATGCTTTTGCCAGCCGTGCCGCCGGACCGTTGCTGTTCTTAAGGCGCCTTGCACAGTTAAAAATCTATCCGCCACCGCCAAAAGTATGCCACCTATTCTAGTGAGATTTTTGACAACCGGCGGTTGCGGGCACATATGAGCTGCGGAAATGTGTCCAAACAAAGCAATGACCCACAGCTCGGTTGTCCCCGTTGCGGCGTTAACGGTAGTATGGTCGTACTGTTTATTCCGCACCGCCAACGGAGGGAGTTCCGCGCCGTGAACCGCGATTTCGCCTCATCGCTCATTCAGCTCAACAATACGTTCTATCGCGAGCACTCCGCCTCCTTCTCCGATACGCGCCAGGCACCGTGGCCCGGCTGGGTGCGCACTATGGACATAGCGCTCGAGCAGCTCGACGTCGCCACGATCGAGCATCCCGTCCGCGTCTTCGATCTTGCCTGTGGAAACATGCGATTCGAGAACTTTGCCGCCGGCGGCGCACTTGCCGCCAAGGGCGTCGATGGCGCAAACCCCTCGGCAGACGCCAGCTGCCCGTTTGAGTTCTATGGCGTCGACTCATGCCAGGACCTGGCCATCGATGCACGTGGCCACGCCCTGCGCATTCCCAACCTGCACTTCCAGGAACTCGATGTGCTCGACGCCTCATGAAGCTCAATCCCGCCGAGACGCCCGACGTGCTTTTCGACGCCCCGCTCGCCGATATCTCGGTCTGCTTTGGCTTTATGCACCACGTGCCGTCGTGCGAGTACCGCGTACGCGTGCTCGACACCCTGGTGCGCCAGACGCGCCCGGGCGGCATCATCGCCATCAGCTTTTGGGAGTTTATGAATGACGAGCGCATGGCGCGCAAGGCCGTTCGCGCCGAAGCCCGCGCCGAGCTTACCCCGCCGTTTGAAGGTTACGATTCCGCGCAGTTTGAAGCCGGCGACCACCTCATTGGCTGGCAAAACGACCGCCACGCCTACCGCTATTGCCATCACTTTGACGATCAGCAGATCACCGACTGGTGCGCGGCGTCCGTACGTTCTACAAGAGCGGCGAGGTCCCCGTGCGCGAGCTTGAGCGCTTCCATGCCGACGGCCGTAGCGGCGAGCTCAACCGCTATGTAATCCTCAAGCGCCTGTAGGCATCGACGACTCGCCGCCGGGCCGCACCGCAACGTTCGGGCAAACTATGCCCATCTTTTTCCAACCCATTGACGGAACGCGCCTGCAATGTGTTCCATACGTATGACCAAGGAGCCTCATGGGAGCCGTTCACGTTCGCACCCCTAAGAACTTTGTGCTCGAGGAGCGCCTGGAGCGCTACGCCGATGCGATTGAGACGAACCCCGAGGCCTATGCCGGAGATTGGCGCAAGGCCTGTGCGCCCGCAGGCAGCAAGCCTTTCGAACACCTTCACCTGGACCTTGGCTGTGGCAAGGGAACGTACCTTGTAGAGCGCGCGGCCCACGAGCCAAACACGCTCTTTATCGGTATGGACCAGGAGCCCATCTGCATCGCCTATGCCGCACAGAAAATCTGCGAGCAGAGGCTGTCCAACGCACTCGTCCTGCCCCGAGGTGCCGCATCGCTGCCGCAGCTATTTGCCGCAGGCGAGCTCGATGCCATCACCATCAACTTTCCCACGCCGCAGCCCAAGGCCAAGTACGCCAAAACGCGACTCGTCCATGTCGACCACCTAATGCTGTACCGTCCGCTCTTTTCAGCCGGTGCCACCGTCACACTGCGAACCGACAGTAAGCCATTGCGCGACTACGCCTTGGGGCAGTTTGCTGCGGCCGGCTACGACACGCTTTGGGTAAGCGACGACGTCCGCCGCGACCATCCCGAGCACCCCGAGACCGAATACGAGCGTCGCACGCGCGAGATGGGTGCCGTCGTCTATGGCATTTGCGCCACACCCGGCGCACATCCCAGTGACGATGTGCTCACGGCGGGTCACATGCAGGAGCAAAGTCTTGCCTGCTACCTGCCCGATAACCTCGATGAGCTCACCTATGTGCCTCTGGGCATGGAAGAAGCCGTCGAGAACTTTAGAAACCGCGCCCGCAAGGGCAAGAAGCGCCTGCCGCAGGAGTCCTAGGGGCTTTTGACAGTCGCTGCGCCGGTAACCAAACGCAAATAGGTGCCGACGAACGGCCCTCAAACCTAAGTGAGTAGACTTTTTGGCAACAACCAAGCACAACCCGTATGGCGAAAACTAAAACCGCAGGTAGAGCCCTTGCGTAAAAACCATGTGCTCGCGATATCGCAAAAAGTCTACTCACTTAGCTGGCGACTGCACCAAACGGCTGGCAGAACGCCCATTTCCTGCATTTTCTTGCCTGCGAACGCATCGATGCGACGCTACGCCATAATGGATGGCGGACAAACGCGAGAGAAAGTTACCACATGACGCAAAGCACGACAGATACCGCCGCCAGCACCGTCTCCGGCGCCGGCGCTGCCAGCTCATTCTCGGGCGGCACGGGAACCGAGGCAGAGTTCGGCTCGCTCGGCGCACTCTCCCCCACCTGGTGGGAGCCCGAGGACGGCAGCGAGCCCGAGCCGTGGCTCACGCCCGATCAGTCCTTCGAACGCTTCTTTGAATGGACGAGCGACCGCGGCATTGAGCTGTGGGACCACCAGGAAGAGGCCCTCATGGACCTGGCCGCCGGCGATCACGTCATCTTAGGCACGCCGACCGGCTCGGGTAAGTCGCTTGTCGCGCTGGGCATGCTCTTTATGGGCATGGCGCAGGGCAAGCGCTGTTATTACACGGCCCCCATCAAGGCCCTGGTCAGCGAAAAGTTTTTCGACCTGGTGCAGGTGCTCGGCCGCGATAACGTAGGCATGATTACCGGCGACACGCATATCAACACCAAGGCACCCGTCATCTGCTGCACGGCAGAGATCCTTGCCAACGACGCACTGCGCGAGAGCGAAGATGCCGACGTGGGCTGCGTGGCCATGGACGAGTTCCACTACTTTGCCGACCCCGACCGCGGTTGGGCTTGGCAGGTGCCGCTGCTCACCCTGCCCCACACGCAATTCATGCTCATGAGCGCCACGCTCGGCGATGTCACTGCCATCGCCGCCTCACTCGAGGAACACACCGGTGCTACCTGCGACTTGGTCGTCGATGCCCCGCGCCCCGTGCCGCTGAGCTACGACTACGTGACGACCTCCCTCGAGGGCACGGTCGAGCTCGCCATGCGCCGCGGCGAGGCCCCGCTCTATATCGTGCACTTTAGCCAGGATGCCGCCCTTGCAACGGCACAGTCGCTCGCCAATTTTGGCATCGCCAGCAAGGAGCAGCGCGAGGCCATCAAAGAAGCGGCAAAGGGGACGAGCTTCTCCACGGCCTTTGGTAAGATTCTCAAACGCCTGCTTGGATGCGGCGTCGGCGTGCACCATGCCGGCATGTTGCCGCGCTATCGCCTGCTGGTGGAGCGCCTGGCGCAGCAGGGCCTGCTGCCCGTCATCTGCGGCACCGATACGCTCGGCGTCGGCATCAACGTACCCATCCACACCGTGGTACTCACCGCGCTCACCAAGTTCGACGGCTACAAGATGCGTCGCCTGCGCGCCCGCGAGTTCCATCAGATTGCCGGTCGCGCCGGCCGCTCGGGCTTCGATACCGAGGGCATGGTCATCGCCGAGGCCCCGGAGCACGAGATCGAGAACGCCAAACTCATGGCCAAGGCGGGCGACGACCCCAAGAAGCTCCGCAAGATTAAAAAGAAGAAGGCCCCCGAGGCTTTGTCACCTGGAACAAGCAGACCTTTGAGCGCCTGATCGAGACGCAGCCCGAGACGCTCAAGCCGCGCCTTCGCATCACGCACTCCATGGTGATTAGCGTGGTCGAGCAGGGCGGCGATGCCCGAGTCCGCGTACACGACCTCATCGAGACGAGCTTGCAGACCCCCGAGGAAAAGGCCAAGCTCGAGGTTCGCGCCGACGAAATCTTCGCCACGCTCATCGATTCCGGCGTCGTCGTTCGCACCGAGGTGCCGCCCGCGCCCGACGCCCCGACTGACGCCGCGCCAGACATTGACTATGCACTGACGGTCGATCTGCCCGAGGACTTTGCGCTCGATCAGCCGCTCTCGCCGTTCTTGCTTGCCGCGTTGGAGCTGCTCGATCCCGAGAGCGAGACCTATACCATGGATCTGATCTCGATGGTCGAGGCAACGCTCGAGGACCCCAAGCAGGTGCTGCGCGCACAGGAGCGCGCTGCGCGCGACCGCGCGATGGCCGAAATGAAGGCTGACGGCGTCGAATATGAGGAACGCTTGGAGCGCATCCAGGATGTCACCTACGAAAAGCCGCTCGAGGATTTGCTCGATGCCGCCTTCGACAAGTACTGCCAGGAAGTACCTTGGGCCAACGACTACCAGCTCTCGCCCAAGAGCGTCCTGCGCGACATGTTGGAGAGCGCGAGCGACTTTAAGGGCTATATCCAAAAGCTCGGCATCGCCCGCTCCGAGGGCATTCTGCTGCGCTACCTAGCCGAGGCCTACCGCTCCCTCGATCGCACCGTGCCCATTGAGAAGCGCGATGAGCGCTTGCGCGACATCATTTCGTGGCTCGGCTTTGTGGTGCGCTCGGTCGACTCGAGCCTGGTGGACGAGTGGGAGAACGCCGGCAACCCGGCGGCCCTCGACGACGCGCCGCCGCAGGCATCGACGAGGTCGTTGCGGACCGTCGCGGCTGCACGCTGCTGGTGCGCAACGCACTCTTCCGCCGCGTGACCCTTGCCGCCCGCGAGCACGTTCGCGACCTGGGCGAACTCGACGAGGACTGGGGCATGAGCGAGGTCCGCTGGCAAAAGGCGCTCGATGCCTACCATGAGCAGCACGAGGAAATCCTCACCGACGGAGATGCCCGCAGCGCCGCGATGTTTACCATCGACGGGAGCGACGAGAAGACCGATCACGTGTGGCACGTGCACCAGATTTTTGCCGACGAGGATGGCGACCACGACTTTGGCATCATGGGCGATGTCGACCTGGATGCCACGCAAGACGGCGGCGAGGTCATCTTCAAAAACTACCGCGTCGGCTTTATCGAGGACCTGCTCGAGGACTAGCCGTACATACTGGAACGAAGCGGGGCCGTTGGCAATATCGCCAGCGGCCCCGCTTTTGCACTATACGCTATCCCCTACTCGGCATCCTCGACCTCATACGAATCCGCCTCGGCGGGCTCATCGTTTGCCCCTGTCGCAGCCCCGCGCGCCTCGTCAAACGCCGCTTCATGGTCTTGTTGCCCCAGGTGAGCTTGCGAATGGTAAGATCGTCGGCCTTCTTGTTGGCTAGACGTAAATTGTTCTCGGAGGACAGCAATGCCTCCTTGGTTTTCTGCAGATGGCTAATCGTCTTGTCAATCTCCTCGATCGCCGTCTGGAACTTACGGCTCGCAAGCTCATAGTTGCGGCCGAAATCGTTCTTGAACTTCTCCATCTTGGCCTCGAAGTTCGTGACGTCGATGTTCTGTTGCTTGTACTCCGCCAGCTCCTGCTTATAGCGCAGCGAACCCATGGCGGCGTTGCGCAGCAGCGTGATCATGGGAATGAAGAACTGCGGGCGGATCACGTACATCTTCTCATAGCGGTAACTCACGTCGACTATCCCTGCGTTATAGAGCTCGCTTTCGGGCTCGAGCAGTGTGCAGAGCACCGCGTACTCACAGCCTTTCTGGCGACGATCGTGATCGAGTTTCTTAAAGAAGTCCTCGTTTTTGTGCTTGGTCGCGGTCTCGTCGTTCTCGTTTTTCATCTCGAACATAATCGAAATGACCTCGTTACCGCTTGCGTCGCACTCGCGGAAGATAAAGTCGCCCTTGGTGCCCTCGGACGCATCGTTATCCTTCTCGAAGTACGCGTTAGGAAACGCCGTCATGCGCAGACGGTTAAACTCGGTCTCGCAGTGCTGCTCGAGCGACTCGCCCACCATCTTGGTGGACAGGCGGACCTTCATGTCCTTAAGGCGCTCAATCTCTTCGTCCTTGTAGCGAATCAGGTCATCGCTCGCGCGCTTGGCCTGCGCAAGCTCGAGCTCGTGTGCCGCCTTGACCTGTTCCTCGCGAGAATCGCGCACCGCCAGCTCGCTCGTCAGTTTGGCACGCGCCTCATCGCGCTCTCGCTCCGCCGCGGCGACCGCCTCTGACAGGTTCATTTTTGCCATCAGTTCCTGCTCGCGCAGCTGGGCACGCAGGCCCTCGGCCTCTTGCTCGGACTGAGCCTTTGCGGCGGAAAACTTCTCTTGCACCTTCGCGCGATAGTCAGCAAACGCGCGCTCGGCCTCGCTGCGAGCGGCATCGAGCTCACGCTGCGACTCTGCCGCGGCAGCGGCAAGCGCCATCTCCTGGGCCTTGTCCGCCGCGGCAAGCCTGGCCTGCAGCTCGGCAATCTGAGCGTCGCGTGCAGCTAAATCGTTTTGAGCAGCGTTGCGCGCCGCCGACTCGGCAAGCTTTGCTTCGTCATCTTTGCGCCCAAGCTGCGCACGCAGGCTATCAATCTCACGCTGGAGTTCGGCATTCTCTTTTTGAGCATTGGCTCGTGCCTCAACCGCCGCGCGCTGGCTTGCACTCTCGCGCTCTGCGGCAGCGCCCTCGAGCTTAGCGCGCAGCTCGGCAAGCTCAGCATCGCGCTTGGCAACCTCTTGCGCCAGTTTCTGATCCGCAGTGTTCTTCTGCTCGACAAGCTGAGCGTCGCGTTGAGACTCCGCCTCCTGCAGGGCAGACGCCGAACGCGAACGCTCAAGCTCCAGCGCCTGCTCGCCCTCGCGTCGAGCCGCCGCTACGCGCTCATCAAGATCGCGCGAGAACTCGGCATCGCGCACTTGCTTGACGATATCCGCATAGCCGGACGCATCGACCTTAAAAACTTCGCCGCAATGCGGGCACTTGATCTCGTTCATAGCAGCTCCTCGATGGACGCAAATTTCAACCGCCTACACTCTACCGCGCCACGCGGACAAAAAAGGCGCCGCCGCCATAATGGCAACGGCGCCAGAACCACCACAAAGGTGCCTGTCCCCTTTGTGGTGGTTCGAGAATTACAGTCCAAAGAAGCCCAGGATTTGATCGCGGCTTACGGGTCTGTAGTCGTTGGCATCAAGGCCAACGTCATAGCGCAGGATCGGGCGCTCGCGATCGCGGTTGCGTGCGTTGGTGCGGTCACCCCTGCTGTGGATATGCCCATGCAGCATAATGGCGCCACGTGCTTGCCGTTCCAGCTGAGCATGGGGTAGTGGCTCATAACCAGACGATGGCCCTTGGCATAGCCGGGAGCAATCTCCAGGTAATCGCGCACGTCTTCCCAAATTTGCGGGGCGTCGGAATCTTCCCAGTCGCCGTCATGGTTACCGCGGATGAGCGTCGCATTCTTGCATTCGATACGCTCGCGCAGGCGCACCGCCTCCGCCATGGGCAAGCGATACGTAAAGTCTCCCAGGATATAGAGGCGGTCGTCCGCAGCCACGCACTCATTGATGGCATCGATGACCTTGCGGTTCATCTCCTCGACCGAATCAAACGGTCGATCCATGTCGTGCAAGATATTCGTATCGCCCAGGTGCAGGTCGGCGGTAAACCACATCATCGTCTATGCCTCATTTCGCAATGCATCCAACTCGTGCTAAGTATACAGACACAGCGATGCGGCGGTTAGCCAAAGAGCCCGCCGAACAGTCCGCGGCGGCGCTTGTCTTGCTTTTTCGAAGCGTCACCCTGGGCGTTCTTGCCCTGCCGCTTCTTACGATCCCGCTCCAACTCATCGTCATCGAGTAGCGTATCCCACTCAAACGGATCGTCTGTCAGATCGAACAGGTCATCGTCATCAAACATGGCAGTCTCCCATACCGATTAGCGAGCATCCACCACATAGAGCCCAACGCGCACCTGATGCCACGGGCTGCGCTCGGGGGCAACCTGTTGCACGCGGGCCTCAAATACGTCCTCGTGGCCGTAATACATCATCAAGGACAGTGGGCCAACCTCGTTTCCCGGAACGTAGCCAAGTTTGGTCTTGCCATAGTAGATCGCAACTGCCTCGGGGTCATGGGGATTATCGCGCTCGGCACACAGCGTCAGTTTATCGCCCGCTTTAAGATCGCCCAAGACCAAGGCGCCATCGGTATACTGAAATCCTGCAATGTGAAATGACAGAAGAACACGCGAAGGCTCGTACATAGCAGCTCCTCTAACGGCCGGATAAACCGGTGTGTAACCTTATTGAGAAGTCTACGGTCCCGTGCGGACACAAATACATCCTGTCTGCGTCCTTCAATCGTTTGCCTCAACGCTTGCGCGACAGAACGCTTGCAGATAAGATAGGAACACGGATGGCACCCGTTGCCGCGGGTCTTGCCAACTCCGATACACGTTTTCATCGTGAGAAGTGGCCGTCTTCGCTTACGCGGGGGCGGCTATTTCATTCGGCCGATAAACAGACCGAGTTCGATAGCCGCAATCAACAACGCCAATAACGAAATAACATCGCTTACGTTCATACCAAATCCCTTCTAAAGGGAGTTGGCCCATCCGTGCTCCATAACAGTAGTCTAACGCAAAATGCAGGTAATAGGAACACTTGTTCGTATTACCTGCGCCCTTTTCTAATGCACAAACATGCGCACGAACTTGTGCTTCCAGCTTGCGTAAGGAGCATAGCGGAATGGCACGTCCAGCCACGTTGCCTTGTTCACGATGCTCTTCTTGTGGCTAAACGTATCGAAGCTCTCGCGTCCATGGTACTGCCCCATACCGCTCGCACCCATGCCACCAAAGCCCATATGGCTCGTAGCCAAGTGCATAATCGTGTCGTTGACGCAGCCGCCGCCAAAGGGCACGTAACGCACAAAGCGCTGCTGAACTGCGCGATCCTGGCTAAAGATATACAGAGCCAGCGGCGTCGGACGATCCGTAATAAACGTCTCGGCCTCGTCTAGGCTCTCAAACGTCAGCACCGGCAAGATGGGGCCGAAAATCTCCTCCTGCATCACGGCGTCATCGGGGGTCACGCCGTCCAAAATCGTCGGCTCAATCTTGAGCGATGACTCGCGCGCCGTGCCTCCAAGCACAACCTTATCGGGATCGATCAGCCCACGCACGCGCGCAAAATGCTTGGCGTTGACGATATGCCCATAATCCTCGTTATCGAGCGGATGCTCGCCAAACATACGGCGGGCCTCTTCCCTGATGAGGTCCAGCAGCTCGTCGTGCACGCGCGCATCGACCAGCAGGTAGTCGGGCGCCACGCAGGTCTGCCCCACGTTGAGCCATTTACCAAAGGCGATACGCCGCGCCGCAACCTTCAAGTTTGCCGTCGCATCCACGATGCAGGGGCTCTTTCCGCCCAGCTCAAGCGTCACGGGCGTAAGGTTTTTACTTGCGCGCTCCATGACGAGTTTGCCGACCGGAACGCTACCGGTAAAGAAGATCTTGTCCCAGCACTCATCGAGCAGCGCTTCGTTTTCGGCGCGCCCGCCCTCGACAACCGTCACCAGGCACGGATCAAATGCCTCTTCACAGATTTGCTTGAGCACCGCGCTCGATGCCGGAGCATAGGCACTCGGCTTGATGACCACGGTATTGCCCGCGGCAAGGGCGCCGGCGAGCGGCTCGAGTGTTAGCAAAAACGGGTAGTTCCACGGAGCCATGATGAGTGTGACGCCATAGGGCACGGCTTGCGTTTTGCACACGCTCACGGCGTTAGCGAGATCGCACGGACGCAGGCGCGGACGACTCCATCGAGCCACGTGAGCGATCTGATGTCGAATCTCGGAAAGCGACGTACCAATCTCGCACATATAGGCCTCGTCATGCGACTTCCCCAAATCGGTCTTGAGCGCATGGGCGATATCGGCCTCGTGGGCCCGCACCGCATCGCGTAAACTCACGAGCGCGCGACGTCGAGCATCGACATCAAACGTGGCGTGCGTCTTAAAGTAGGCGCGCTGATCGCCGACGATGCGCGCAATTTCCTCGGTGTTCATGGACCCTCCTAATTCTCGTCCTCAAACATACCACCTGCAACGACTTCGTACATATGCTCGAGCTCCAAGCGGTCCATTAGAAGCGGAACGGGGTATAGCGGATTGGCCTCGGCATCGGCATGCGCCGCCATCTCGGGAATGTCAGAGTGGCGAATGCCCAAAACATATTTGGGGATTCCCAGGGCCTCGTTCATGCGGTCGACCCAATCGATAAAGGCCTCGGCCGCAAGACTATCCTGCGCGGTAGCCGGCGCAATGCCCGCCATGTGAGCAAGATCGGCAAGCTTGGGGGCGGCGGCGTCACCATAAGCGCGAAGCATGTGCGGCAGGATGATCGCGTTGGCCAAACCGTGCGGAATTCCGTATCGGCCGCCCAAACTGTGCGCGATGGCATGCACATATCCGACATAGGAGCGGGTAAACGCAACGCCCGCCTTATACGCCGCCAAAAGCATATTGCGACGAGCGCACATGTCGTCACCATGCTCATAGGCCTCGAGCAAATTGTCGTGGATAAGCTGCACCGCCTGTCGCGCCATCTTGCGCGTATAGGCGTGGTGCTTCGCCCGATAAAGCCTCAACGGCATGCGTCAGGGCGTCCATGCCCGTCTGCCCCGTAATGGAAGCGGGCAAGCCGCACGTAAACTCGGGGTCGTGGACTGCAAAACGCGGGATGAGCACAAAGTCGTTAATGGGGTATTTGTAGTGCGTCCCGTCATCGGTAATTACCGCCGCAAGCGTGGCTTCGCTTCCCGTACCGGCGGTAGTGGGAACCGCAATAAGCAGCGGCAGGAGACGATGAATCCGCAGTAGGCCGCGCATCTTGTTGATGGGCTTGTTTGGCTGCGCAATGCGTGCGCCCACGCCCTTGGCACAGTCCATGGCCGAGCCACCGCCAAAGCCGATAATGGCCTGGCAGGCGCTCTCTCGATACAGGGACGCCGCTTCTTCCACGTTTGAAACCGTGGGGTTTGCACGCGTTTCGGCATAGACCGTAACGCCAATCCCCTGAGCCGTAAGCGCACGCTCGAGTGATGCCGTGAGCCCCAAACGTGCAATACCAGGATCCGTCACGATAAGGACCTTCTGGATCGAGCGCTTTTGAAGCACCGCGGGCACATCCTCGGCATGCTCTAAAATGCGCGGCTCGGTATAGGGCAGGATCGGCAATGCAATGCGAAAAACCGTCTGATATGTTCGGCACCAGGCACGACGGGCTAGATGCATAAAGGAAACTCCTTCATTTGTTGATAGGTCAACATTTGCTCGCCCGATTGTACTCAGCGGCGGTCAAAGACGGCCTGCCAATCGTTAATCAATCAACATCTTCATATCTCAAAATTGTTTTATTAAAAATCATTCCTAATAGGCTTCACATTTGATTGCAGTTATGGATAATAGAACTCGTCAAGACGCACGTCCGGAGAGGGCCTTACGGGACCGGACGAGCGCGCAATCGCCATCGATCGAAAGGATCGAATCATGAAGTTTGTTTGCCCCGTTTGCGGTTATGTGGAAGAGTTCGACGGCGACCAGCTGCCCGAGGATTTTAAGTGCCCCCAGTGCGGCGTTCCCGGTTCTCGTTTCCTGAAGCAGGAGGAGGGCCAGCTCGAGTGGGCCGCCGAGCACGTCGTGGGCGTCGCCAAGATGGAGGGTGTCTCTGAGGACATCGTTGCCGACCTGCGCGCCAACTTTGAGGGCGAGTGCTCCGAGGTCGGTATGTACCTGGCCATGGCTCGCGTCGCTCATCGCGAGGGCTATCCCGAGATCGGCCTGTACTGGGAGAAGGCTGCCCACGAGGAGGCCGAGCACGCTGCCAAGTTCGCTGAGCTCCTGGGCGAAGTCGTGACCGACTCCACCAAGAAGAACCTCGAGATGCGCGTTGAGGCCGAGAACGGCGCCACCGCCGGCAAGACCGATCTTGCCAAGCGCGCCAAGGCCGCTGGTCTCGATGCCATCCACGATACCGTGCACGAGATGGCTCGCGACGAGGCCCGCCACGGCAAGGCTTTCGCCGGCCTGCTCAAGCGCTACTTTGGCTAAGCCAACCGCTTGAGACATAACCTCTAGCTCGATGAGGCCCGGACCGTATTGGTTCGGGCCTTTTTCGTGCCTCACGAACTTGTTAACGCCCTGAAATAGGACCGCCTTCGGCATAGGCTTCTCGTCAAAAACTAAGTGAGTAGACTTTTTGGAACTTGCCGAGCACACCACCCATATTGCTTTATAAAGCCGCAGGTAAATGACTTGTTGCAAAACGGCCTGGTCGCCAAAGTGCCAAAAGTCTACTCACTTAGAACCGCAGCCGTCCACGATTGAGCCGTTTTGTGTCTAACGGGCATCTTCCCGTCGATTACTCCCAATTTTGTCCAGTCAACGAATAGTTCAGACCGGAGTAATGTCTCAGCCCTTTGCTCATCTGAGCTTTTATCACGATATTCAGCATCGAGCATCCTGCATATGGCCTTAACGATCGCGCGGAATCTATCCTCATCGGATATCTGTCTGTGTGTCAGGAGAAGTACATCGTAGCCCATGGCCTGAAGGGCCGTCATGCGGTCAGCGTCACGCAAGCCATCCCCTGCGCGTCCGTGCGAGGCCTTTCCCTGACATTCAATGGCCACCTGTCGCCTGCCGTCCGGCGAAGAAAGAAGTAGGTCGATATATACACGGGACTTTTCCACAATCGCTCGAGCACTTGTGTTTAGCATCACTTCAACATTAAGCTCTATGCCGCAAAAACCTTCGCCTCCCAATGATCGTGGCAACCCAAGCAACAAATACGTCTCAACCTCAAAAGGCGATGCGGCACCCAGTGGAACGAGATGCGATACCGCGACAAATCGCTTGCCGTAACGCATCCCACAAACATCTGAACAAAAACGGTCAAGGTCTCCGCCCAAAACCAAAGCGTCTCGACGCCATAAATTTGAGGCGGTGCCGTCCTCGGACGGGCAGCGCACCCAACCGAACGTTGTCGAAATCGCGCCCGAATCAATTGCACGCGAAAGCTCCGCCTCAAGTGCCGCCGGCAGGGCACACACCGCAAACAAGCCACACATCTCCGCCAATACCAAAAGAAGCTGAAGATCCGTCAGATGCCGCAACATGATGAATGCCGTCAGTAGAGGAGACGTAATCAAAACCCCATGCTCCGTTTCCAGCACGGATTCCCTGGGAAGCTCACCAAGAAACAGCCGCTGCCTAATGCTGGCAGGACAAGTCCGTTTGTTTCTCGTCCGAACCAATGTATACAACGGAAAACCGAGCGCGACCGCAGCCGTCGGGTTGCGGGCGAGATCATATCGCTGCCGGTCTTCTTCCGGTCGTGGAAGCGGCGGACACAAAGCGCGGACTTGAGGAGCAAACGCCAGTACCTAAAAGCTGATATGTCACAAAGTAGATCCTTCATAGGCACAGGAAAACACGAATTTCAACCCAGTCAGTCACGCATTGGCGCGAACGCACCAAAAATGGCGCCGAACGGACTGCCAAGTTCAACAGCCCTCCCCAACTGGCCAAAAGCTTGCCGAGAGCTGGACGGAGCCCTGTTGAAAACCCCATTTTTTTCTCATGCAGGAGCTTTGCGCGGCAAGTGAGTAGACTTTTTTGAACATCCCGAGCAGGCCGGTCATCCTGCTTTTCAAAACCGCAGGTAGATAGCTTGTTACAAAACTGTCTGGTCGCCAAAGTGCTAAAAGTCTACTCACTTAGGTTGCAGAGTGCTCCCCATTAGCTGCAATTCCAAGGTAGTTAGTACTTTTGGACTCAGATCGTCATACTGAACAAGAATTTGAGTTGAGTTTTCAGGGACAGATGCGCCATCGGCACACCAAAAACAGTCACCGATATCGATAAAAGGGATGCTCGAGCGCGTGAGGGCCCGTGCAAAAGAGCTTCCGCCCGCGTCACACTCCACGGCCACGACGCAGTAAAGGCCGGCGTCCGCGTACTCGATCGAGACTTCCCCTGCCGGAAACGTTTTCCGTACAAGCGCCGCCAGGCCATCACGCGCCCCACGAGCACGAGCGCGCACGCGGTTCACATGTCGCTCGTAATCACCCGATTCCAGCAAACGCGCCAAGGCAACCTGATCAACAGAACTTACCGACGAGGCGTAGAAACCAAGGTTGCGTTTAAACCTCTCCATTAGTTCATCGGGCAGCACCATGTACGCCAAACGCAACGCCGATGAAAGACTCTTCGAAAACGTGTTGGTGTAGATAACCGACTGGGCGGCATCGATCGACGCGAGCGCGGGAATCGGTTTGCCGGCAAGGCGAAACTCACAATCAAAGTCATCTTCGATGAGATACCGACCCGGTCGCTCGGCGGCCCAGCTGAGCAGCGCGTAGCGACGCGCAATGCTCGTCACAAGGCCGGTCGGATACTGATGGGACGGCATCAGATGAAGGACATCGGTCCCGCTTTTCTGCAGAGTGCTCAAGACCACGCCCTCATCATCCAACGGGATATGCCGCACTTCGCAACCCATGGCCTGATAGATGCGCGTCAGGCGCAAATAGCCCGGATCCTCAACGGCATACACCTTGTCGGCTCCAAGCAACTGAACCAACATGGTATCGAGCAGCTGGGCGCCCGCACCGATAACGATGTTGTCGGGGTCGACATTCATACCCCTTGTCCCGCGCAGGCGGTGAGCAATTGCGCGTCGTAGCCGAGCGGTGCCCTGTGCCGGCGCAGTCGAAAAGATTTCGCGTTCGTCTTCGGATGCCAGCGTCGCCCGCAGCGCGCTTTGCCAAAGCCGCGCCGCCTCCAAAGCGGAAGGAGAAAGTGCGTCGAATCGCTCTGCCTGCCCCATGGCATCATGCGCGCTGGGACCAACAGGGACAGCATCTCGGTCGATATCCCCCGCAGCAAAAGCCAAAACCGGCGCATCCGGAAGCTCGCACGCGTAGTAGCCACGACGCGGCATCGAGCAAATATAGCCCTCGGCAAGCAACTGGCTATATGCATTCTCGATGGTAATGACACTGATACCCAAATGACTCGCAAAGGCGCGCTTAGACGGCAGATGCTCCCCCGCCGCAATACGGCCAGCAACAATATCATCGCGAATTTGCTGGTAAACATACTCATAAAGCGATGCTTCGCCGCGATTTTCCAAATTGTAGTCAAGCATGGGTCTATCACCTGACCTTATCGAATCATTCAATCTGGCATTAGTCTGACCTTGTTATTATCTCGAAAACTGAGTATTTCGCCATACCCAGCTCCCCGATAGGATGTTCCGTCAAGCAATGTACATGCCAACCAAGGGAGCAACCATGGCAGAACAGACCAGCAAGGCCGATCGCGTCAAACTCAATCGCGAACTCGCGCAGATGCTCAAGGGCGGCGTCATCATGGACGTCACCACGCCCGAGCAAGCACGCATCGCCGAGGAGGCGGGCGCCTGCGCCGTCATGGCGCTCGAGCGTATCCCGGCCGACATCCGCGCCGCAGGCGGCGTCTCGCGCATGAGTGATCCCAAGATGATCAAGGGCATCCAGGAGCCGTCTCCATCCCCGTTATGGCCAAGTGTCGCATCGGTCACATTGTCGAGGCGCAGGTTCTGCAGGCCATCGAGATCGATTACATCGATGAGTCCGAGGTCCTCTCCCCTGCCGATGACGTCTATCACATCGACAAGACCCAGTTTGACGTGCCATTTGTCTGCGGCGCCCGCGATCTGGGCGAGGCGCTGCGCCGTGTTGCCGAGGGCGCACGATGATTCGCACCAAGGGCGAGCCGGCACGGGCGACGTCGTCCAGGCCGTGCGCCACATGCGCAAGATCCAAAAGCAGATCCGCGACGTTGTTGCCCTGCGCGACGACGAGCTCTTTGAGGCAGCCAAGCAGCTGCAGGTTCCGGTCGAGCTGGTGCGCGAGGTCCATGCCACGGGCAAGCTCCCCGTCGTAAACTTTGCCGCCGGCGGAGTCGCGACCCCCGCCGACGCCGCGCTGATGATGCAGCTGGGCGCCGAGGGCGTCTTTGTTGGCTCGGGCATCTTTAAGAGCGGCGACCCCGCCAAGCGCGCCCCCGCCATCGTCAAGGCCGTGGCAAACTTCACCGACGCCAAGCTCATCGCCGAGCTTTCGGAGGACCTGGGCGAGGCCATGGTGGGCATCAACGCCGACGAGATCGAGATCATCATGGAGGAGCGCGGGCGCTAGTCCAGCAGAAAGGATCGCACATGAGCGATTATGCACACCAAACGGTTGCCGTGCTGGCGGTCCAAGGCGCTTTTGCCGAGCATGAGGCAAGGCTATCTGAGCTGGGCGCACGCTGTATTGAGCTGAGGCAGGCAGCTGATTTGAAGCAGAACTTTGACCGTCTGGTACTTCCCGGCGGCGAGTCTACCGTTCAAGGGAAACTGCTTGATGAGTTGGGCATGCTCGAGGAGCTTCGTACCCGTATCGCTGAAGGCATGCCCGTCCTGGGCACCTGCGCCGGCCTGATTCTGCTGGCTCACGACCTTGCCGCTCATGACGATAAGGCACGCCGCGTTTGGCAACCATGGATGTGCTCGTTGAGCGCAATGCCTATGGCAGACAGCTCGGCAGTTTTCGCACCAAGGGACAGGTAGACGGCATCGACGGTGAAGTGCCGCTGACATTTATCCGCGCGCCCCGCATCGTCGAGGTCCACGGCGACGCCAAGGCCTTGGCAGAGGTCGATGGCCGCATCGTCGCCGCCCGCCAGCAACCAGCTCGGCGTAACCTTCCACCCCGAACTCGATGAAGACACCCGCCTCCACGAACTGTTCCTACAAATGTAGGTAGAACAAAAACGAGAGTGGATAATCTCCCACTTTGAGCTTGAATGCAGACTCAAACCGGGAGATTATCCACTCTCATGCTATGTAGTCGTTGGGGACGTTCTTAAACGACTAGTCAAACAAGAACGTCCCCAACGACCATATTGCGATAGACGACCACGTTTGTCCAGATAAAACCGACCAAATAAACCTGTCCCCTTTTGGTAGGTTTGGATCAAGCAACGCCGATGCCTTGGTACCGACAGCGAAAACCCGCCAGAGCGAGCAAGGTGCCTTGAAACGAGGCGGCATTGATCTTTTGATCATGCCGCCGAAGTTGAAAGGCAGATTGCCGTTCTGGCGGGTTTGCAGCGTCAACTAGTTACGCGGTTCGTAGAACCGCGTAACCCCTAGAAACGGTTGCCGCGGAAGCCGCCGCCGTTACGGCCGCCACGGTCGCCACCGCGACCGCCGCGGTCGTTACCACGGTTGCCGCCAAAGCCGCCACGGTTGCCACCGCGATCGCCATAGCCACCACGGTT
>ENA-OQEX01000623-OQEX01000623.1-human-gut-metagenome-genome-assembly--contig:-NODE-623-length-17579-cov-4.232294_pt1 | contig 17579 bp, 18 predicted proteins | sample MGYA00242802_ERZ504649 | MGnify/ENA primary metagenome ERZ504649 (study PRJEB26092, sample SAMD00036194) | human gut metagenome | host: Homo sapiens | study: EMG produced TPA metagenomics assembly of...
TGACATGGAGGTTGCCGTTCTCGTCCACATAAGAGCTGTGTTTCTTCTGCTCTTCGGTCAAGGCTTCCGCTTGAAATAGATTTCATTTTCGGAGATGTTCACAGTCTCGCTGGTCTGCTCTTTCGGGGCATCATCATACAGCTGTGCGAAAAATGCCAGTGCATCTTCGGGTGGTTCTTCCTCCATGAGCTGCTCGAAAACTCGCTGTTCCTCTGCCGAGAGGTTATTCCATGCGGCTTCCAACTCCTGCTCGTTGGCTGCGTTGACGAAGGCTTCGATCTCTTTTTCATGGTGCATCCTCCTTTGGCTGCGAAAAGCGGATTTTCAAAAAGTATGGGTTTTCGTGAGAGCAAGAATCGTCCCGTGGCCACAAATTTTCAATTCTTGAAAATTCTTGCCTTTTGGGACAGCTTCTTGTTGGGGCGTGCCTGCCCCAAACCCTGCTAGGTGATTTCATTCTTGGTGGTTGCTATATTGCTTATATGCCTTTTCAAATCCTGATTTGTTATATATGATAAATTTATAACATTCTCCATCTTTCATGGAAATTGCTGCAACAGGAACGACCATCTGACTCCATGAAAGCTCCCTTATCTCGTTCATGGGCAATACAAGGTTGCGATACAGTGGACTGACTGTGAGCTTTTGAGTTGAATATGTAATGCTCTGTTCATCAATGTACAAACCACCGCCAATGATTCCATTACGGCATAAGCTACACACAAAAGTTTTTCCCATAATATTACCGCCTCCTATTAGTTGATGGTTGGTTAAGTTGAGTATATCATATTGATTTCCAGAAGAACACCCCTATATAGGAGATTTTAGCCGTTTTACTGCGTACGTGCGTACGAGAGATTGGTACGCACGTACGCAGCGATTTGCCCGAAGCGCACCCTATATAGCCGTTTCCCCCTCGGAGAGCCCACTACACTTTGCAGACCGCAGGGCTGAAAGCGTCATAGTGGGTTATTACACTTCCGCAGAAGTGCCTTTTCCTCGCCGCAGACAGCCCGGTGCACCTTTGTGAGAGCTTTCTGTCCGGCGAATCCACATCGCCCACAGGCGATGTGAGCAGGGATTCCAAAGGGGCGCAGCACCCTTGGCACACGACTTTGGTACAAAGTCTAGTGTGTTACACCTTTCCAGAGATGTACACGTTCCTGAAATGCAAAAAGCCCCATACCCAACACCTTAACGGTGCGGACATGGGACTTGATGCTTCCTCGGCCTAGCCGGGTACTCCGTAACCAATCCTGACAGGCAGTTGCCGTGTCATTTTTCGAAAACTGTTTTACGGATACCCAGCAAGTGGGAACTTCCTGTTTTTCGTTGTTTGCATGATGAGCCTGCTTTGCCTGCCATAGGCAAGCTCGCGTTTGCGCAGCGCAGCGGAGCAATGAAAGCCCAAGTGGGGCTTTTAAGCGACCGAACGGTCTTGCGTTAGCAAGATGGAGGAGCCTCCGCCCCGACAAGTGACCGCTGTCCTTCCTCGCTGTTCCAGCAGGCAAGGATGGCCGGGTAGAATGCCCGTGCCAGACGGTCAATGACTTCATCGGGATAAGGGGAAGTATTTGTGGACTTTTTCTTTTTGTTCAAACGCACGCTCCTTTGATCGTCCCACCGTGCAAAGTCGGGCGAGAAAATCAAAGTTCCAATTTTTATCAGGCGCAAGGGCGCGGAAGTTTTCCGCCCTGCACTTGCGGCTGGTGGCTCATTGATGGCTTAAAGCAAAAAGCTCTAGGCTTAACCCCTCTTCTTTGCGGATCTTTCTGATTTGTTCTCCAACAAGGGATGCTAGTTCGGCTGGTTCAGATTCAGGCTGATCTTTCGCTTTTTTCACAGAGAACACCTCATTTGCGGGCAATCATCAGATGCCACGGAACGTAAAGGTGAATTCCACAGGCTTAGTCACATCAGGAATATACTCCGGGTGGACATTGGCACCCCAGCTGTCATCGCCGCCAACGCCCATCTGCTCGCCCATAGCACGGATCACCGTGTAATGGACCGGGGGCAGCTCGTAGGGGTGCTTGGCACTCTCCATTTCATGGGGAGTGTAGGGCAGCGCAGAGAAGAACATGGGCTTTGCGGCATCCGCGGTAAACAGCAGCCCGCGACCCTTGCGGTCCACTACCTTTGCCCAGCGCACAGCGGTCTTTGCACCGCACTCCTGCGGCACAAGGTACTGTGCCATGTTGTCTGCGACCTTGTTCTGGTAAATGCCCAGCTTTGCACCATGCTGACGATCCCAGTAGGTCTCCGCAGGGCCGTTTCCGTACCACTCCACCGTGTCGTAGTCAGCGTCGATCTTGAACAGTACGCCGAACTCCGGCATTGCTGCAAGTCCTTCCACCGGGTCATAGTGCAGGGTGGTCTGGATGCGGCCATCACCGAACACACGGTACTGCAGGCTGCACTCTGCTGCGGGGCTGGTCTGGAGGTTATAGAGATAGGTCACGACCACGCTGTCGGCTTCCACCTCGCAGGTGGGGTTCTGGAGGATGGTGCCGCCATGAACAGACGGGATCTCCTTGCCGATGCCCTTGGCGGTAGCGTACAGGCTTGCCAGCTTCCACTGGCCGCGAACGCCGCCCATGTTGTTGCCGCAGTCGTTGTCGGTGGGAGCGCGCCAGAAGTTGGGCCGGGGGATCTCCTGAATCATCTCCTTGCCGGCATAGCGGTAGGAAGTCAGGCCGCCGTTCAGATCGGAGAACAAAACATCGAAATTCTCACCCCGGACACCGATGTTGTGTGTGCCGTGCGTAACGGTAAACGGCGTGACCTTCTTGCTGGGAATGGAACGGACCACAGCGATCACACCCTGTCCAAAGGCGACTTCATGACCCTTCTTTGCCCAGCTGGTGTCCTCCTTCAAACGGAAGCTGATGGTCACTGCATATTCACCGGGGAGCGCAGGAACCATAAACGGCAGCGGGAAGCTGGAACGCTCTTCGGGAGCAACATCAATATTGGCTAGTTCCTGCTGCTGATACAGCTTTCCATCACGATGCAGCAGAGCAACGCAGTCGAAAGCACCCGTAGAGGTGAACAGGTTCTTGTTCCAGACTTCAAAGCCAGAGTTGTCGATGGAAATGGCGATGTTCTGATAGCAGAACTTGACCTCCTGCATCTTGGGAGAAGGAGCACGATCACCACCGTAGCAATGCCGTTTCCGCTGAAATTATAGTCGGTAGGACGCTCGCCGAAGTCGCCGCCGTAGGCTTGGAACCACTTGCCGTAGCGGTCTTTTTTCCAGATGGACTGGTCGATGTAATCCCAGATAAAGCCGCCCTGATAGCCGCAGTCCTTCTGGTCGGCAAGCTCCGTGTACTTGTGCAAAGCACCGTTGGAGTTGCCCATAGCATGAGAGTATTCGCACTCGATATAAGGCCGCTTATCGCCCTGTGCCAGATACTCTTTAATGTCCTTGACCGTGCTGTACATATGGCTCTCGATATCGGTGGTTTCGAGGAAGCGGGGATCATTGACCACACCTTCGTAATGCACCAGACGGGTGTCATCAAAGCGGCGGACCATCTCGCCATCTGGAGCAGGGTCTCGCCGCCAAACGATTCGTTGCCCAGAGACCAGATCAGAACAGCAGGATGGTTTTTGTCACGCTGGTAAGTGGAATTCATGCGGTCAAACAAGACAGCCTTCCACTCCGGCTTATCATTGGGTAAAACGCCCTCGATGCCGCGAATGCCCGCCTGATGGATGTCCCATGTGCCATGGGATTCCAGATTGTTCTCTGCGATCAGATACAGACCATACTCGTCGCACAGGTCGTACAGTGCATCCTGATTCTGGTAATGGCTGGTGCGGATGGCATTGATGTTGTTCTGCTTCATGGTGATGATGTCCCGAAGCAGTTCCTCATGGGTGTGTACGCCCACAGCACGACCCGTAATGGAGCTGAACTCATGACGGTTGGCACCCTTGAACACGATGCGCCTGCCGTTGAGCAGCATCCGATCGTTCTTCAGCTCGAACTTGCGGAAACCGACTTTCTGCCCGGTCACCTCTACCGGATGGCCTGCATCGTCCAGCAGCTCAATTTCCAGTTCATACAGAGCCGGGTCCTCTGCACTCCACAGGTGGGGGTTCTCCACCGCATGGCTGAACAGAGCAGAGCCGCCGTTCAGTGCGATTTTTTCGGAGAACACTTCCAGCGCACTGCGGCGCAGGGTCAGACGGGCTGCGCCCTTGCCCTCCACCTGCAGTGCAGCTTCCAGCGTGGAATGAGTAAAATCATCCCCGGCAAACAGCGTTTTGACGGATATATCTTCCAGATGCACGGTGGGGATGGCGTACAGCCACACGCTGCGGAAGATGCCGGAGAAGCGGAAGAAGTCCTGATCTTCGCACCAGCTGGAGGAAGTCCACTTGAACACCTGCACGGCAAGTTTGTTCACGCCCGGCTGGAGATAGGGAGTCAGATCGAATGCGTGTGCGGAGAAGCTGTCCTCGGTGTAACCCACATAAGACCCGTTCAGCCAAAGAGCCATGCCGCTTTCCACACCCTCGAACTCGATGTGGACGGGCTTGCCCTGCATGGATCCCGCAGCTCGAAGTATTTTACATAGCTTGCCACCGGATTGAACCGCTGCGGGATCTCACCCGGCTGTACCTCTTCACGGCCATCCCACGGATACTGAACATTCGCATACTGGGGAATGTCGTAGCCCTCCATCTGGATGTGTGCCGGAACATGAATGTCATCCCAGCCGCTGCAATCGTAATCCGTCTTTTCAAAGCCGGGGATGGCACTGGTGTAGTTCTTTGCGTAGGCGAATTTCCAGATACCGTCCAGCTTCAGCGCCAAAGAAGAGGAGCCTGTCCGATATTCTTCGCGGGAAGCGTAAGTACGGAAACCTGCATGAGCATTCAGCACGTTTTCCTTGAAAAAGGTGGGGTCTTTTACTTTTGCAAAATCAAATGCAGCCATATTGTTCCTCATTTACCGTATTATGTGATTGAAAAAATTCCTTCATCGTCCCCCAGAGGAGATGGGGATTCCTCTGGGGGAACAGGAGATGAAGGAGAAAAAGTGGATGGCGGAAAGACAGAGAATTACTTCACCGCGCCGGTGATGCCCTCTGCGAACTGCTTCTGCAGAACGAAGAACACGATCATGGTGGGGATGGAGCAGAACAAAACGCCCATCATCAACATACCGTAGTCGATGGAGTAGCCGGACGCAATGTTGGCGATCAGCATCGGCATGGTCTGCGCACGGTTATCGGTCATAACGACCTTCGGCCACAGATAAGCGTTCCATGCGTTCATGAACGTGATGACCGCAGCCGCCGCATAGGTGGATTTCATGATGGGAACATACATCCGGAAGAAGATGCCCGTTTCACTCAGGCCATCAATGCGCGCTGCCTGCATCAGGTCGTTGGGGAAGTTGCGGGAGTTCTGTCGGAACATCATGATCAGGAACGGAGTGGAAATGCTGGGCAGGATGAACGCCCAGACACTATTCAGCAAACCGGCTCTGGACATCATCTTGAACAAAGGAACCATCGTGGCAACCTGCGGCACCATCATGGCGAGCAGCAGGATGCTGAACAAGCGGTCCTTGTTCTTATCATGATACAACTCAAAACCAAATCCTGCAAGAGAGCAGACGAACATGGAGATCACGGTCTGCACGATCGCATACAGGAAGGAGTTGCCCATGCACCTGCCAGATTCTGCGATGCGATCAGATTTTTGAAGTTCTGCATCGCATAGGTGCCGAACATGATCTTGCCGCGGGCAACATCCAGTGAGGTATTGGTCGCCGCAGAGATCATCCACAACAGCGGGAAAACCGAAAGGAACGAGATGATGATCAGGAAGAGGTAAGCAGGGATCAGTCTGCGCTGGATCATCTGCTTCTTGCCTTTTTCACGCTGCACAAGTGCGTGGGTTTCTGCTGTATTAGTCACGCTTGTCACCTGCTTTCATGCTGATAAAGGACAGGATGGCAACCATCACGAAGATGACGAAGGACAATGCCGAAGCATAGCCGAAGTTTGCAACGCCCTGACCCATGGAGTTGTTGTAGATGTAGTGCGACATGGTGATCGTTGCATTCGCCGGACCGCCGGCAGTCAGGTTGACCGACTCATCGAACAGCTGCAAGGTGCCGTTGATGGACATGATGGCGGTCATCACGATGGTGGGCATCAGCAGCGGAACAGTGATCTTCCAGAACGTCTGCCAGCCGTTGGCACCGTCAATTTTGGCTGCTTCGTACACCGAGTAGTCGATGTTCTGCAAACCGGCCAAGAAGAACACCATGTTGTAGCCCGTCCAACGCCAGATCAGAGCCAGAATAATGATGATCTTTGCGCTGGTGGGATTGCCGAGGAAGTTGTAGTGCGTTTGCAGGATGCCCAGCTTGCACAAAACCGTGTTTACCAGACCGTCCGTTGCAAACAGGGATTTGAAGATCAGGGAGTACGAAACCAGAGAAGTTGCACAGGGCAGAAATACGCAGGTGCGGAAGAATCCCTTGAACTTCAAATCGTGATTGTTCAGCAGCTGTGCCAGCAGGATTGCCAGGATCAGCATGATCGGAACTTCCACGACCAGATACAGGAAGGTGTTTCCCATCGAGCGCAGGAACAGTGCATCCTTGAACATTCGGGTATAGTTGTAGGTCAGCGGGCTGGCCCACTTCATGTTTGCACTGGAACCCGTTTTCAGGGAGGTCAGAAAACCGTTGATGATGGGGATAAAGCTCATGATGGTAATAAGGACCGTGCCGGGCATCAGGTAATACCAGCCCGCACGACGCTGTTTTGCCATCAGAGAACCGCTTTTTTCGTTCTTCAATGTCAAACCCTCCTTCGGATGAATCAGAAGGTCTTAAAGACCCATCTCGAAGCGGAGCTGCTGTTCAGCGTTTGCCAGTTCATCGTCCAGCTTGGAGCCGTTGACGGTGTTGATGATAGCAGTGATCAGGTAAACGCCGGCGCGGAAGTGGTAATCGCTCTGCTCGATCACAGGAACATGAGAACCCATCTCAACGATCTGCTTGTAAATCGGCTCATTGTTGAAGAACTCAACGCCCTCGTTGTAAACATCGGAGTCTGCACACTTCAGAACCGTGGTGACAACGCCGCCGTCACGCAGGGCGTTATCATAGGTCTGGGTGCTGCCGCCGAAGGTGTATGCGAGGAAGGACTTTGCCAGATCAACATTGCCGCAGTTGGCAGTGATGTACAGGCCGCAGCCGCCATTGGAGGCATAGCCCTCGCCGCCGTCCAGCGTAGGAATGGTGGTGATCTCCCACTTGCCGGAGTTCTCGGTGACAGCTCCATGGTGGGGATGATCCAGTTGCCGTTCAGCACACCGGCGACCATGTCGCCTGAATGCTCTGGTCGATGTAGTCGCTCCAGCTGTTTGCCAGATAGCAGGCCTTGCGCTTGCCCATATCCACGATGGTCTCGCAGACACGATGCAGCGTTTCGTTCCCGGTGATCCAAGGCTCTCCGTCCTTGAACTCGGCAACGCCCTCAGACTGCATCATCATGTAGACCAGATCGCCGCCGTCTGCGCTGGTGGAGAACAGGTATTTGCCTGTCTTTGCGTAGACCTGCTCACCAATATCGGTCAGATCGGACCACTTGATGCCGGTCATATCGTCCACGGTCTTGCCGACTTCAGCCAGCAGGTCGGTGCGGTATGCAAAGATAACCGTGCTGTTGTCCACGGGAACGCCGTAATGGACGCCGTCTACGATGGAGTAAGACAGCTTTTCCTTGCTGAAGCCGTCCCAGTCAATGTCTGCGCCCTCCACGGGAACAAAGGCATCCGGGTAGTCGGCAACATAACGCTGGATGTAGTGATCCTGGAACTGCACGATGTCGGGCAGATTGGAATAATCGTGCGCGGAACCTGCCAGCGTGATGGCATTCTCAATGTCACCGCCGCCGGACTGCTCGATCACCTCCAGCTCAAACTCCGGGTCAACGTTCTCCTTGTAGTCTGCGGCAGCGGCGTTCAGAGCGGGGATATTGAAATTCTTATCCCATGCGTAGGCAGTCAGCTTGTGACCACCGGGCTGAGAACCGCCAACACTTGCACCGCCGGAAGCAGCAGTGGAAGAGCCAGAGCCGCCACCGCAAGCGGTCAGGGCTGCAGCTGCACCTGCAGCAGCCATAATGGACAGAAATGCGCGACGCGAGATCTTTTTCATAATGCCTTCTCCTTCATTCATGAAACCTTGAAAAAGTTGATGAATCCGAGAAGTTTGGAGAAAGAATGGAACGCATTCACAAGTTGAACAATTCTTTTCTCCAAACCCTCGTTTGTTATAGTCATTGTAACAGGTTTTGCGATTGAAATGCGGGTGCATCCAATCAAAAAACACGCAGATTCAATCAGAATCCAGCCGTGTTTCTGCACACAAAACGGTGGTTTCGTCAGCTTGTCCAAAGAAGAAAGGCTTTCTTTGGCACAATGCCAAGAAGTCTTTCTCTTATGGATCGGAGGGATGCTTCCATCCTTTCTTGGCAGAGATCTTCTTGTCCAATACCCGACCGCGGTAGTCGCTGTTGTTTTTCTTATACTGGTATGGCGAAACACCCATGATCTTCTGAAAATTGTGGTTGAAGGAGGAAACATCCTGATATCCGACCCGCAGAGCAACCTCCGTCATGGGATAATTGGTGGAATTGAGCAGTTCATAGGCTTTCTGGATGCGTACCATCGTCAGATATTCGACTGGCGACATATTGAGATATTCTTTGAACTTACGGCGCAGCTGCGCCTCGCTCAAGGAACAGATGGACGCAAGATCTTCCCCGGAGATTGGATTCATATAGTGCATCCCGATGTATTCAATGGCGGGCATGATCTGCTGCAGTCCAACGGTCATGGGCGGATATGGGTCTTCTTCTCCGTATAGCTGCGGGTGATCAGGAGCAGCAGCGATGTCATAAGATTCTGTTCCACGGCTTTATGGTACTCATGCTTTGTCTGGCATTCGTTCAGCACCATGGTAATAAGCCGTTCCAGTTCTACTGCATCCTCTTGCGGAAGGCATAGAGCCTCACTGGAGAGCCGATGCAGAACAGATTCTACAAACAGCGGGTCGTTCGGAAAGGCACTGTTCAGGATTCCGGCAGGATCAAAGAAGAGATATTCCCATGAGTTCAGGCTTTTATCCCGGCTCAAGGTCGTGTGCAGACAGTTTGCGGGAACCACTGTGACTGCACCATCGGTATAGTCGATGTGCCGATCTTCCAGAACCATGAGACCCTGTCCCCAGCGGCAGATACCGATCTCCATAACATTGTGGAAATGGACATCCTCGGCATAGGTGCCATAGGTGCAGACCCAGTCCTCTCCTGTGATGGCCTGCACCAGCTCACCCTCCGGCAGCTCATAGTAGCGGTAGCTGATCCTTGGCTTATTTGCTTCCTTGTTAGGTTCCATATACTTCCTTTCTCCACACAATATAAGGCGTTGCGCAGGACGCTGTACCTATTATAGATTATAGAGGCTTCCGCCGGAATGTATATGGAGACAATACAACAAAATATGCACAAAATCACTGGAATTTGTCAAAAGTGTTTACGGAGGAACGGCTGTATGATTACAATCATACCCGCCCTTCCGAACACGTAAAACGGGCGCGGCTTTTGAAAGAAATGCTTGCAGAGTGCGGAGCAGGCTCAGATTACAACCAAAGAAAAACAGGAAGTTCCGTTGGGGAACTCCCTGCCTTACTTATCGCGTGTGGATTTTGCAGGGTGCGTCCGGGTGGGCGCACCCTGTTTTTGTTATTTAAGCGTTCAAAGCTGTACTCAGTTCATAGACCTTATCAAACTGTTTCTTCCGTTCCGGAGTCAGGTGGTGACTAATAAGGATGAGCGTCAGGTTTGGATTGGCTAGCAGGCTCTTTTCCACACGGTCAGCGTTCTGTGCATCCAATGCGCTTGTACCTTCATCCACCAGCAGGATAGAACGATTATGAATTAAGGCACGCGCAATCGCAACTCGTTGTTTTTGACCGCCTGAAATATTACATCCTCCTCGCCCACGAGGGTATCCAACCCATTCGGCATAGACATCAGATCATTCTCAAGTGCGCTGTCATGGATGGCTTTTCTTAACTGCTCTTCCGTAAAATCTTCGCCCAACAGAATGTTTTCGCGGATAGACGCATTGAACAAGAATACATTTTGCTCAATGTAACTCATCTGCTGTTGAAGCTGCTCCGTGGCAACCGTATGAATATCGATATCGTCAAAACAAACGCATCCTGTGTAGTCTGGGAGCCATCCCAGTAAAATTTTCAGAAGAGTACTCTTTCCACATCCAGAAGGTCCTGTCAAAGCATACTTTTTTCCTTTTTCAAAACTGAATGAAGCATGATTCAGAACAGTTTTCTTACCATAGTTGAACGAAAGATTCTCGACAGAAATCGAACGTGAAAATGCCGGTAGACTTTTCTTATTGTCATGCGAGGCGGTATCTCTGTGATTAGACAGCTTTTCAAAATAAGGCTTTCCAGAAGTCAATGATAGCTGAAGATTTACTAGCTGCTTTAATCCGTTATATACATTGGAGCAAATCGTTGAAACACTTACCATAACGGAAAGGTTTAATATTCCCATCAAAATCAAAATACCAGCCAATAAGCGAACCGCAACTTGAAAAACAACGCTAAGAAAGCCCATTCCGTTTCCAATAGCACTTTTTAGAACCTTCAAATGATACCTTGGTGTTTCCATTTGCTCATTTGCAGTTTCTGTTCCGCAAACCATTCGATCTTTTTTTCCAAAAGACCGAAGAACATCGTATCCCGCTAAAAGCTCCTTGAATTGGCTGACTGCTTGCGCCTGAAGCCTAGAGCAAATATTTCCGGCATTTTCCAGCTTCTGATTGAAAATTCGGGGTAAAAGAACCATCAGAATACCAAAGATAATTGATACGACAAGTAAACTCCAATGAAGATAAAAAAGCGCAATCAAGCTGGAAACAATCTGCGCCAGAACACCAAACATACCAAAAAGAGGCTCCCAGCCTAGCTGCTCCATTTGCGCTATGTCATTCGTGAATCCTGATAAATAAGATCCGCTTTCTTCTGCATGGTATTCAGAATAGCTTTTTTCAAAAGCATTTCAACCATATCTTTTCGTTCCAACTCGTTGATTTGACGCTGTGCTCGGTAGTGAAAAACCGTTTCCATATGAGATGCCAGAAAGCTGATTGCCCAAACTCCCAAATGCGCAACCAGTCCAAAAAGGAAAAGCTGCGTATCCTGTGCCAATAGACCATCCAGCATCTTCATGGAGGCAAGAGCCGCAAAAACTTCAATGCTATATGAAATCACTTGACACAGAATCGTCAAAAACGAATTTTTCCATGTTTTCTTAATGTAATACAGCATACCATTTCCCTCTTAGTAGATTTTTAGTGATACACTGGAGCAAGTCGAATCTGCAAGACCATCAATTAAAGTTTTCTTTTTGCAGCGCATATTAAAACAGGTGAGAAGTTCTTTGCAGCAGAAACATTTTTCTTGAAGAGTTGAATGCCACCATTGGTAGTTTGCATTTTCATTCAAAACAACGCCCTTAGAAGAATCGACATACCCGATGAGATTTGTAGATGATCAAGTGCTACTGTACATTTTTCGATTTTCCCGGCTGCTCGAAAAACCATGCTATATCTATAACTGGCATAGCAAATTCTTGAAAAAACTCCTTGTGCACCATTTGCACACTTCATTCCAATTTTTTTGATGTATTGAACAGTCTACTGCAAAAGGATTTGAAATCCCATATCGTCTCATGTTATAAGGAAATAACACGAAACGATATGTTCACTTTATAGCGATGTTTTATCACTACAGATGGAAAGCAATACATAATCGTGCTATACTATAACTAATACTCAGAAAGGTTGTGCGAATCTATGCAGAATTTTCTTTTAGGTGAATACATTCGGCAAAGACGGTTGGAGCTTGGATTGACTCAGGAGGAAGTCTGCGATGGCATCTGTGAGCCAATCACACTCTCTCGTATTGAAAATGGCAAGCAAACTCCCAGCAGAGCCAGAATCAATGCAATCCTTCAACGACTTGATTTGCCGGATGATCGCTACTATGCGTTGCTAAGCAAAGATGAACTTGAAATTGAAGGATTAGAGCGGGAAATCATGGCCTGCAATATAGTAGGGCGAACGGATGAGGGTTTTGAAAAGATTGCGTTACTTCAACAAATTTCAAAATCTGACGATCAGCTGACTCGACAATTCATTCTCCGTTCTAAAGCGCTTCTGGGAGCTTCCAGTAAGCTATACACCGAAGCAGAACAAATTGAGCTTTTAATGCAAGCTATAAAATTGACGATTCGTAATTTCTCATTGGACGAGATTGAGGGACACCTCTATACACGAGATGAAATCAAAATCATAAATCAGATTGCTAATGCCTACTCACTTTCCAATAACAACAAAAAAGCAGCTGATATTTTTTACCAGCTGCTAAGGTATGTAAAGAAACATTATCACGAAACTGTTACGACCGTCGGAGTGCTTCCTATGATTCTTTATAATTATGCTCGAGTTTTGGATTTGAGTGGACGTTACGAAGAAGGTGCACAACTCGCACTTGAAGGAAAAGAATCGTGTGTCAAATACGGTCATTATCAATTTCTTTCGGGATGTTTGGAAATTTATGCCGAGTGTAGCCATTTCTTAGGAAACGATGCTGAAAGTGCCAAAGCATATCGGCAAGCTTATTATCTTTGTGAAGCCATCGGGCGACAGGAAGACTTGGAAATCACGAAGCAAGAGGCTCTGCGATACCTTGGATTAAAGCTCGGAGATTAGCTTATCTCGCCTTTTGGGAGTTGTGCATCTGCTGAGGGAAGTGGATTTGTGGGCGGCTCGTTGTTATTCTCTCCACTTTCAGATGATGAGCTTGAGTTATAAGTGGAATCTTCAGCATAACAAGCGGTAAGAGGTGTGGCGACCATCATACATCCACACAATGATGAGGTACCCTGTCATCAGTCCGGAGTTCCCCTGCGAACCAACCATTCCGATATGAAAAAGGACGCTGCCGCCTCTGGGTGAGAGGTGATTATGTGCCTATGCCGTTGTAGCATATTGAAAATGCACAATAACAGTAGAAAGACTCAATTCCTGTTTTTATACCAAACGCAAAACGAAGGCGGTAGGTTCCCACAATAGGGAAGCCACCGCCTTTGTTGATTATCGGACGAGCCAACCGTAATCCTGTCTGCAATCTACCACATAATCTGCATAAACCGTATTATCTACGATTTGGAAGATGAGCATATAGCGTTTTTCAAACAAGATGAATCGGTAAGCATTTTTAGGAATGTATTCGCCTTTGAGCCACGGGCAGCGCTGCGGCATCTGCTCCAAAGATTTTGCAGCCTTTTCAAATTCGACCGTAAGCCGCTCTGCTGCCGCAGGGCTGGCCTGTGCCAGAAATGCGGCATGGGACACCAGCATCTGAGCGGCCCGTGCTGACACGGTCACGCGGTATTTATTTTGCTGCTCCATGTCCGGCGGCCTCCTTGATCGCACTGCGCATCATGGAAGTGACCTCATCAACCGAATAGCCCTCGCTTCCACGCATCCGGTCCTCTTCCACGGAAAGCAGCTCCTCACGGAGCTTCAGCATTTTTTCACGGCGATTGTAGGTTTCGATGTCCATGACGACCAAGTCGCCCTCGCCGTTCTTGGTGAGAAAAATCGGCTCAGCGGTTTCTCTGCACAAATCAGCAATCTCGTTGTAGTTCTGGCGAATCGCTGCGGATGGACGGATATTCATAAAAGCACCTCCTGCTCCTGTGTGACCTATACATAATAGTAAAATTCTAATTATATTATATCCATATTGTACAATATAGTCAACTGAGCTATAATGAATTGCATTTGCTTTCAGAAGAAAAGGGTTAAATATAGATCTCAGCGCACTTTAGCACTCGCATCTGCGCTGGCGTAATTGTTTGTTGTTCTTGTGGAACCGCCCAATAAGAATCCAGAAATTCCAGAAACTCGTTATAAACTGAAACTAGTTACGATTATACTTCATGGTTGTGGTCATGGGAATATGCGTTAATGGCGGTTCGGTATAAACCGGTACGTTCATCGTTACCCTGTCATAAGCCCGGAGTTCCCCTGCGAACCAAACATTCCGATATAAAAAGGACGCTGCGGCCTCTGGGTGAGAGGTTGCAGCGTCTGGACGAAGAAGCCGCCGAAGTGGTGCGCCATATCTTCTCCCTCACGCTGGAGGGATATGGGCCTTATAATTCATACTTTGCCCCTGGAATGTTGCTATATGCAGGTTGGTTGAAGTTTATAATTCATATATAAAAGACCAGCGCCACTCAAAGTTTCTGGTCTTTCGCATGATGATGAATTGTTAATTCTCTTTTAATGAAGCAATCCATGCTTGGATTGCTTCCACCAGTACATACTGCTGACGCAAAACAGCCATACCTGTTGCGGGAATGCTGGGTTCATTTTCTTTTTTCTGTATATTATATTCCAGATAGGATTTTAAGGTACTAATATTTTCCTCAATTTCTGCTATACACGATTTTTGTTTTTCAGGTGGCAAGGAATCCAAATTCACAATAACTGCGTTGAAGTCTAGAAAAATGTTAATGGGTTTTTCAGAAATCTCAAACATGAGCCGTTCAAATTCTGCTTCTCCGGCATCCGTCAGGGAATAAATCACTTTTTCTGGCATCTTCCCTTCTTTTACGATTTCGCCTCGGATTAGCCCCTTTTCTTCTAGCTGAATGGCTTTTTTATAAATGGATGGAGTGCTGATTTTTACCCATTTGGATATGTTTCTATATTCTACTAACTTTTGAATATCGTAGGCACTCATTGGCTCCTTTTTCAATATTCCCAATACAATTAAATCTATGGTTGCCATGTGGAATCACGTCCTTTCGCTATGTTTTCTGAATAAAAGAACACCGTCAAATTCACTATAAAATATAGTATTGTATTTTATACTTTTTGTCAAGATAAATTGCCTCACCTCTTGACATATACTATAAATTATAGTACTATTATTTATACGGTGTAGTACTATAGCCTACACTACTGTAAATTATACCTTAAGAAACGAAAGGAGTTTTAACAATGAATGAACGCAACAACAAACTTGAGCTTTTGGGCAGTGCGCCTATCCCCAAAGCTCTGATGGCTCTCGGCATACCGATTATGATTGGGATGTTGATCAATGCACTCTATAATCTGGTGGATGCCTATTTTGTGGCTGGTTTGGGAAAAAGTCAAATGGGTGCTATTTCTATCGTATTTCCGTTGGGACAAGTTGTGGTTGGTTTAGGTCTTATGTTCGGTAACGGAGCCGCATCCTATCTGTCAAGGCTGCTGGGACGCGGAGATAAAGATACCGCCGATAAAGTGGCAAGCACTGCACTGTATAGCAGTATTCTGATTGGTGCTATTATCATCCTACTTTCTACGATTTTCCTTAAACCAATTTTGGTGATGGTGGGAGCGACGGAAACAATTATGCCGTATGCCTCGACATACGCAAGAATTTATGTGCTGTCCTGTATTTTCAATGTGTTTAATGTAACAATGAACAATATTGTAAGCAGCGAGGGTGCAGCAAAAACGACCATGTGTGCCTTGCTATTGGGAGCCGTATTGAACATCGGATTAGACCCTCTTTTCATTTATATTTTGGACATGGGAGTAGCAGGTGCAGCAATCGCCACAGCAATTTCGCAAATGGTATCCACGCTTGTTTATCTCACCTATGTTCTTCGCAAAAAAAGCGTATTTACGTTCAGCATAAAAGAGTTTTCTCCTACGAGGCAAATGATGACGGAAATTTTAAAAATTGGAGTTCCCACTTTGGTGTTCCAACTGCTGACAAGTCTTTCGATTGCGCTAATTAACCGCGCGTCCAGCAATTATGGCGATTCGGTCATTGCAGGCATGGGGGCGGTTACGCGAATTACTTCTATGGGAACGCTTGTTGTCTTTGGGTTTTTGAAAGGGTTCCAGCCTATTGCTGGATTCAGCTATGGGGCAAAGATGTTTGATCGCTTGCGCGAAGCAATCAAAACCTCAATCATTTGGTCTACAAGTTTCTGCTTAGTCGTAGGTTTGGTGATGGCTGTTTTTCTACGCAGATTATCTCTCAATTTACTAAGGGAGATACTCAAATGATTTTAGTGGGTCAAAAATCACTGTTTGCAAATGGGATCACATTCATTCTTTTCGGTTTCTACACGGTATACTCCTCTCTGTTTCTTGCTCTGGGCAAGGGGGCGGCAGGTTTCTTTTTGGGAGCATGCAGACAAGGCATCTGCTTTGTTCCTGTCATTTTGCTGTTGCCTATGGTATGGGGAATGAACGGAATCCTATATGCCCAGCCCATCGCAGATGTGATTTCCGTAGTAATCACTGTATTTATGGCGTTACACCTTCATCGGGAATTGTCTATGGCTGAAAAACAGGTTGGGTCCAATTCGGAAATGTAAAGAGGCGAAGAAAAAACGTCAGCTTGCTATACGGTAGTAAAAGAAGAAAACTAAGCACAGAGGAAGATAAGATGAAGATAGAATGGATTTTATGTCCCTTTTGTGGAAGCAAAACGCGGTTGAAAATTCGCAATGATACAATACTGGATAATTTTCCGTTATATTGTCCTAAATGCAAACATGAACCCTGATTGTCGGTAAGAAAACTAAATTTATCTATCATCAAGAGCCAGACGCACAGACGCAGAGCCGGTAATGCACAAAGTAAGTTTACTTGTGATTATCGGTTCTTTTTTATCTTAATATACAACGAGAACCTGCCCCGCCCAACGGCAAAAGAAAAAATCCGTCGTAAAGCAGACACATTTTCACGCGCCTATGAAGCGGCGGCTTTGACAAAATCAAGGCCGCCGTTTCTTTGCATTTATCCTAAACCAACGACGACCTAGCACCGTGTAAATCCACGGCGGCGTATAGGAGGATGCCGCCGTGTCTATGTTTTCCTTTATAAAAAAGGACGCTGCCGCCTCTGGGTGAGAGGTTGCAGCGTCTTTTTGGCATCAGAGGGCGAATGAACTGTCAGACCGAACGGTTCTCAGCAAATTGGATGCTTTTAGCCTGCATTTTCCTGTTCGTCAAGAATGCGCCAGCCGTCCATCAGGTCTGAATTTTCCATAATAAAGGTGTGGGCAGTATCCTGTCCCCACGAGTTATCGTATTTCAGCATCAGATAATCGCTCAGCTCGGTTCGATTTTTGAACTTCAACAAGCGATACGGCTCCTGAAAAGCGACCTTTTCGACGAAATAGACCGCATCCGATGTGGGAAGCATAACGCCGACATGACCGATCATAAGAGAATTGTCCGTTTCAGAGAACTGATCGTGCAGAACTACGGAGACGAGACGGATCTTATCATCATCTACGAAGGAGAGACCGCGTTTCTTCCATTCCTGCTGAATCGTTTTCAAATGGGTAGGAATATCGGTCGTATTGGTGGTTTTAACCGGGGCGAACAGCGCATCAAACTTTTGCCGTTCGTCGCCGCAAAGGGATT
>ENA-OQEX01000624-OQEX01000624.1-human-gut-metagenome-genome-assembly--contig:-NODE-624-length-17568-cov-2.411272_pt1 | contig 17568 bp, 20 predicted proteins | sample MGYA00242802_ERZ504649 | MGnify/ENA primary metagenome ERZ504649 (study PRJEB26092, sample SAMD00036194) | human gut metagenome | host: Homo sapiens | study: EMG produced TPA metagenomics assembly of...
CGCCCGGCTTGGATGCCGGCGGCATCGAACAACAGCGAGTAGGCGGTCAGCAGCTGGTGCCGAGTGCGGCCGCCTCAGCCGTGGTGAGGCTTGCGGGCTTGGCGAACACGTTGGCGGACGGCACGGAAGTCTTCTCGGCCATCGTGCCGGGGTATTTCTCGGAGAGGATCGTGCGGCGCTCGCCCGGGGCCACGCCCGCGCCATCGGTGCCGACGAACGTGTACAGCACCACTTCGCTGCCGGCCTTGAGCCATGCTTGCCGGGGATGTCCTCGTCCAGAATGCCCACGGCATCGGTGCCCAGGATCATCGGCGTCTGTTCGGCGGCGAGACCCACACCCTGTAGCGACCAGACGTCGTGATGGTTTACGGTCACCGCGCGCATCGAAACGGTCGACCAGAACGGGCGGGCCTGGGGTTCGGGCTGCTCGCCCACTGCCAACGCGGCAAGCGGATCGGCATGGTTGACGGTGGATGCGTATACGGCCTTCATTGCGCGCTCCTTGGTATCAAAAGGAATTACCGCATTCATTGTCCCACATCGCGCAGCGAACGAATCACCCATTTACGGAGATGTTGGGGGCATTGCTTCGTCATGTGGACCTCGGACAATGCCGGGCGTTAGCTTCAACTTCGGAAAGACTAGCGAAGGGAGATTCGAGGGTATGCGCAGCGCGTCAGGAAACGGATTTGATTCAAGCGATTCCTTCGCCGTCTCCGGCGCTGCCGAGAGGACCGCACGCCTTCACGACATACCCCCGAGCATTACCCCTTCCCATGGCGACGACTCCCATCTGCTGAGCCGCATTGCCAGCCCGGCCGATGTCAAGGCCCTTGCCCCCAACGAGCTCGCCGAACTCTGCCGTGAGATTCGCACCACGCTGCTGGCATATGGCCACCAACACGGCGGTCATATCGGCTCCAATCTGGGCATGGTGGAGGCCACGGTGGCCCTGCACCGCGTATTCGATTCGCCGCGTGACCGCATCGTGTTCGATGTATCCCACCAAAGCTACGTGCATAAAATGCTCACGGGCCGCGCCGCCGCCTATCTGGACCCGGACCGTTTCAGCGAGGTGACCGGCTTCACCAATCCGGACGAAAGCAAACACGACCAGTTCGTGCTCGGTCACACCGGTACCTCGATTTCATTGGCTTGCGGTTTGGCGAAAACCCGCGATATGGAAGGCCCGAACAGCGGCATCGGCAATGTGATCGCCGTGATCGGCGATGGTTCGCTGAGTTCGGGCGTGGCGTTTGAAGGACTGAACAACGCGGCTGAGCAGGGCGCAATCTCATCATTGTGTTCAACGACAATGAGATGTCGATTGCCGGCGATTTCGGTGGCATGTACGGTCCGCTCGCCCGCCTGCGCGCGTCCGGTGGCACCGCCCAGCCGAATCTGTTCAACGCGTTTGGCTTGGATTATCGGTATGTGGAGGCCGGCAACGATGTTTCCGCGCTGGTCGCAGCTTTCGAGGAAGTGCGCGATATCGATCATCCGGTGGTGGCCCATATTCATACGCTGAAGGGCGCAGGATATGACGGTGAGGAGACTCACGCAGATCGGCAAACCGCCTCGGCCTCACCGGTTTCGTTCGACTCCCCCACCGGCGTGCATCCCACCGATAACGTGAACCACAGCGAGCCGTGGCATTCGGATCACTGCAACCTGTCCGATCATGAACCGCATGAGGGCCAGTGCGAGGCCTCGCATTGGCAGAATCCGGATGCCGCAATCGGCAAGCCGGACGATCCGCGCAAGCATTACGGCAAAATGGCGATGGCCGCACTCGAACCGCGTTTCGCCGCCGAGCCGGGACTCGTGGTCATCTCCCCCGCCACGCCGGCTCGAACGGCATCACCCATGAGTTCCGAGAGCGCGCGGGCGCACATTATGTAGACACGGGCATCACCGAATCGCATGCCGTGGCGTACGCTGCCGGCATCGCACGGCGGGTGGCACGCCGGTGGTGGCCACCACGGCGTCCTTCTTCCAGCGCGCGTACGACCAGTTCTTCCAGGAGATGAGCCTGAACCGTTCGCGAGTCACGGTACTTGATTTTCTGGGCGGCCTGTCCGGTTCGGACAATACGCATTCCGGCGCGTATGACGTGACGATGTTCTCCAATATTCCAGGGGCTACGATGCTGGTGCCGACTTCGGCTCGCGACTATCTAGCTGATCTGGCATGGGCTACCGCGCCGGCCGGTTCGGCGGACGCCCCTGCTGGTCCGGTGGTGATTCGAGTGCCGGGCGAGGCGATTCTGACGGCGGAACGGGATGCGACGCTGCTGCCGGTGACGGGTGGGCAGATCGCTGACCGCCCCCAGTCAACTTCGCTGCCAGTCTCCGTCAGCTCCGCCAGCGGGGGCATATCTGCCGCAACAGTCCGCGGGACCGTTAGCGTAACGGCTCAGCGTGCCGGTGTGCGTCACATGCTGGATTGGCGGGTCAATCAGACGGGCTCGCACGTCGCGATTATCGGACTGGGCAATGCGTATCCGTTGGCGGAGCAGACGGCCGCCGCATTGTCTGCCGATTATGGCATCACGGCAACGGTTATCGACCGCGCCAGTGCACGTCGCTGGATTCAGACGTACTGGAGTCGTTGCGTGATGGCCACCAGCAGGTCATCACCCTTGAAGACGGGCAGCTTGAAGGCGGCTGGGGCGAGAAAGTGACCGCATATTATGCGAATCATCATGTCTCGGACGGCAGCCGTAATCCTCATGTGCTGAACTTCGGCGCAGCCAAGGAATTTACCGACCGCGTGCCGCTGGGCGAACTGAACGAACGTTATGGACTAACGGTGGAGCAGGTGACAGAGGCGATCACTCGTTGTTTTTGATGGCGTCTAGGGCCGGGATTTTAACGGCTTTATTGGCCGGGCCGAAGCGAACAGCAAGCCGATCAGCGTGGAAAACAGTACGACGAACAGGAACAGCCACCACGGAATCACCGAATAACGGGTCACATTCTCGCCACCAACTATCGCCTGCCAGAGTATGGTCCAGATAGATGTTCCGCCACCGGTACCGTCGCCGGAGCCCCCGCCTGCACCGCTGACCATACCGCCAGGCATGCCGCCGCTCATGCCGCCCGCATACAACGCGCCGACAACGTTGATGCCCAGCGATATCAGTCCGCTCAGCACGCAGCCGACCAATCCGCCGAAGAATCCGATCGCGCCGGCCTCCGCAAGAAACATGACGCGAATGTCACGAACGTAGCAGCCAAGCGCCTTCATAATGCCGATCTCGCGCGTGCGCTCGGTTACGGACATAACCATTGTGTTGGCGATGCCGATGGCCGCAACCAACAGCGAAACCGCGCCGATACCGCCCAGAATCAGCTGAATCGCGCGCGACTGTTCTTCCAACGACTTACGCATGTCTTCATAGGAGGAGGTCTCGTAGCCCAACGCTTTGATCTGTGATTCGACTTCGGGCACGGACTTGAGGTCGGCGGCCTTGACCAGCACTTGATCATAGGCGGTGGCTTTTTTGGCGGCGGCTGGATCGACTTTGGCGGCCAGTTCCTTCAACGCCTGCAAATCCATGACCAGACCGTCGGAGGTGGCATAGCCTTTGTTGTAGTCGCCCGCCACAATGCCGGAAGCCCGCACATCAAAGGTGACATTTTCCGACTGACCCGCGGTGTTGCCACCCGCACCGCCTGTGCCGCCACCGCCGCCGTACATGTTCATGCTGTACTGGTCGCCCTGATAATTGGTGCCGGTGGTCAGACTGATTTGCGTGGCGAGCGGGTCGAAGAACGGATCTTCGTCCTGATCTTCCTCGCACTGGCCGGTGGCCTGGTTAAACGTGCATGAGGAATACTGACCGCCACGTGTGCTGGTGCGTTGTTCGCCGTTCTTCAGGGTGTCCATGAAACCATAGGCGAACCATTCGCCGGCAAGCACCTGGTCTTTTTTGACCGGTTTCTCGCCACCGACGAGCTTGTAGCCCATCTGGTCGAGCTGGGTCATGTCGATGCCCATGATCTGCACGTAATCATAGATGTAACGGCCGCCCGCGCCTGCTCTGGCCGTCACGTTATAAGGGAAGTTCATCATCGGCGTCACGCCGGATACGCCGCTCATCGCGCGGAAGGATTCCACGGCCTTGTCGTCGAGCTTGGTATCGCCCATCTCGGACGAGCCGCCACCGCCCATCGGACCGGCATAACCGTTGGTGTACACGGTGACGATGGACAAATCGCCCATCGATTTGAGCATCTTCTCGTTCTGCTCGTTAATGCCCTGACCCAAAGAGACCATGAGCACAATCGAGCAGCAGCCGACGATAACGCCCAGCACGGTCAGAATCGTACGGGATTTACGCCGCCATAGGTTTTGTCTGCAAAGCCGCAGTATGTCGCCGAATCGCATGGTCGGGCCTTTCAGGCCTTGTGGGACGGGCCGGCCGGTGAGGCCGGTGAGACTGGTGCGATAGGAGCGGTGTCTGCCGCAGCACCATCCGTCACGCCGGTATCTGTCTTATCATCCTTGCCTTCGGACCAATCATCCAGTCCTCATCAATATCGTTCTTCTTGGCCTTCTGCTTGCGCCTGCGACGCACGAGCAGCACAATCACCACGATAATGACCACGGCGATCACGACGATGACCACATACACCAGCACCGGCAATCCCTGATTGGCGCTCTTGTCCATGTTCGGATCGGCCATGCCGGAATTATCCATCGGCTGCATATCGGTTACGGGTATGGTGAGCGGGAATTCCTTGGTTTTGGTCTGTCCGTCGGAATCCTCGTACGTGACTTTGAGCGTGGTCTTCAGCTCGCCTGACGCGTGCGGCGTGAATGCGTAACCAATCGTGCCGGTGGCACCGGAAGCCACATTGCCCACGTACTGGGTTTTCATCGTGGCATCGAAACCTTCGCCCTCCATCGTGGCCTCGACGTTGGCGATATCGCCTTTGCCTTTGTTCACATATTCCATCGTGACCGTGTTTTCCTGGCCGGCGATCACCTGGTCGGGCACTACGGGATCACTGATTTCGAACCGGTCAGGCTGACTGATCGGCACGGAAATCTTGACGTCGGACTGGCTTGAGGAGCGGGCGCTGGCGTCCACATACTCGTATCGGAAGTTCACGGTCACGGGCTGGGCACCGCTTTTCGCGGAGGCGAGCGCCTGCATCGGCACGCTTTGCGTCATGGCGTAACCGGCCCACAGCGCGTCGACGTAGAACGTGTTCGTGCCTCCCGCGATGGCGAAGCTCTCGCCGCCGTCCACGGTGACGACCATGTTCGTCACCGCCACCTGCCCCTTGTTCTGGAAGGTGAAGTCGAGATTGAATTTGGATCCGGCGGCCACGGAATCACCTCCATACGCGAAGTTGGTGATGATGATGTTGGGCACCGGTCCGGCGATCGGCGCGGAATCGCCGTCGCTTCCCTGAGACGTACTGTTCGTGCCGCTTGTGCCGTCTGTGCCGTCGACCGCGTACGCCTGATGCGGAAGGGAGATGACGGCAAGTGCCAGTGACAGCGTGGAGAGCAACGCGACGATGATGGCGATGGTGTGGTGGGAGAGGTGCTTCATCGGTCAGTTCCTTGGGTTCTATGGGCGGACGGCGTGGACGGTGTAGTTGTGTGGTTGGGGCGGACGGCGTGGACGGAACAGTTGGGCGGGAAAGGTCGGTGTTGAGCCGATCGCTGGTGATGCGGCCATCGAGCAAGGTGACGATGCGGTCGGCGTATGAAGCCATCTGCGGATCGTGTGTGACCAGCACGATGGTCTGGTTGAAGTCATGGGCGAATGCACAGATCATCGTCATGACCTCGGTTTTGGTTTTAGAGTCAAGGTTGCCGGTCGGCTCATCGGCGAACACCACCTCGGGCTTGGTCACAAACGCCCGGGCGATGCCGACGCGCTGCTGTTGGCCTCCCGACATCTGGCGCGGGTAATGGCTGAGACGATGGCCGAGCCCGACTCGTTTGAGTACGCCACGCGCCGCACGTTCGCGCTGTTCCTTGGGCACGCCGCGGAACATCAGCGGCATTGCCACGTTTTCGAGCGCGGTCAGATTGGGTAGCAGGTTGTACGACTGGAATACGAAGCCGAGATGCTTCTGGCGGAAGGCCGCCAGCTCACGCTCGTCGAGTTTGCTGACGGGTACGCCGCCGATGCGCACGCCGCCGCGCGTCGGTTTTTCCATGCCGGCCAACTGGTTGAGCAGCGTGGATTTGCCGGAGCCGGATTCGCCGAAAATGCAGCAGATCTGGCCTTGCGGGATACTGAGATTGACACGGTCAAGCGCCACCACCGTCTCATCCTCGACGGGGTATTCCTTGCGTAGGTTTCTTACCTCGATGATTGCTCGTGGCACGGGCCTTCTTCCCTCGTTCGTCGCCATTGGCGGACGCGCGATAGCTGGTTATTATTCAGCACATCTCAAGTCAGAGTATAGCCGTTATGCAGGAGACGCACCCCTTAAGGTGTTCCCGGATGGTGGTGATGAGCATGTGACTTCTAATCTCAAGGTCGACAGTTCAGGCTCCAGACGGACCCAGACCGGCATAATATTCAAAAGCCCCTGCCCCTCACAAACGATGAGGGACCAAGGGCTTATTACATCGTGACCCCGGACGGGCTCGAACCGTCGACCTTGAGATTAGAAGTCACATGCTCTATCCAGCTGAGCTACGGGGCCAAACTCGTGTAAGTCTAGCCGTAGGGGTGTAAAACACCTCGCGTAACGTCGGCTTGCACCGGTACCATCGGCGATATGGGGACAACGGAGAGCAACGTAGATCACGCCGCATCGGGCCAGACCGTCGCAGGCGATAGCGGTGAGCTCACTTTCACATACGCACAGGTCGTTTTGCCAGTGAAGGCAGGGATTGGGAAAGCCCGGTTGTGACCAACATGGCTGCATCCGTCTCTGCCGATGCCGGTAATGTCCCCGCCGGCAGCATCACCAACACCGGCACCAACAACACCTTCACCAGCACCACCGAATCGTCGCTTGCCACCCTGCTGTCCAACCAATGCCCGTTCGTTATCAAGGCCACCATTTTCGAGGGCAATGGCAAAAACGCCATTCGCGAACGTCACACATTCACCGGCTCGGTGCTGCGCCAGCTCGACCAAGCCAGCGCCCTGCTGAACGGCATCAACGAATCCGGCCAATACCCGGCCATAGCCCTGCGCGAAGCTTGGTCAACGCACTGGAACATCGCGATTACACGTACTCCGGCCCCACACTGATCAATATCTTCGATTCCCGCTTGGAAATCGTGTCGCTCGGCGGCCTGACCGATGGTTTGGAAATCAACGATCTACTCAACGGCGTATGCCAGCCACGCACCCCGCGTTTGGCTGAATTGTTCGCCGATTTGGGCCTCTGCGAGAACTGCGGTACCGGCATTCAACGCATTATGGACGCCTACGCGCAGAGCGCGGTCAGTCCGCAACTGCGCGTGGGCCCCACTTCGGTGGCAATGGTACTGCCTATCCCTGTATCGGCCGAGGCCGCGTCCTCGCATCGGACCGATGCCGATGCTTCCGCCGCGCCCAGCACCACTGACGAAGCACAGCATGCCAAAATGTACTCATTCCCCACGATTCAGCGCATGACGGATAACGCCGCAGATGCTTTGGCCGGCGCACGCATCATCGGCTGCGCGCCACTGCAGACGCTGATTCTCGCAGTGGATTCGGCGAACGCCCGGACGGTGACGATCAGCCAGTACCCGCCCGCTTGATACGGCAACGCTGGAACCGTCGCCTCAAACGTTGGAACAGTTCACGCTCAATTTCCTCGCGTTCCGCGGTGTGAAGCTCAGCCGTAAAACCATGCAGAAAGCGCTTGGCCTGAACAAGGATCAGATGACGCAGCTCTTGGACCAGCTGGAGTTGAGCGGCAAGATCGAACGTCATACGCACGCCAAGTCCACTACGTATTCGCTGGCACATGCCTCAGGACGGTAGCGACCAGGGCGACAACGACCAAATCGTCAACAACCCAAGCAGCAACGACCAGAGCAATACGGCCCAAGGCGCGATAAAGCAGCAGCTCAGTTCTCGAATACGCGATCGCGAATCATGCGACCGGATTCGTCGAGCGCGGTGGAGAAACGGCCGTAGTCGGACAGAATCACGCCCATGTACAGCATGTCCACGAGCGCGGTATCGGCCACGCGCGAGAAAATCGCATTGCCATAGATCGTGTGCGAATCACGACCCGTCAGCAACGTCACGTCGGCCCAGCTGGCCAGCGGCGCGCCGATGGCATTGGTTATGGCGATGGTTTTCGCGCCATGCGACTTCGCCAATCGCAACGCTTTGACCGTATCCGCCGAACTGCCCGAATGGGAGAAGGCGACGGCCACAGCGCCGTGGGGCAGGTGCCCGGCACCGATCTGCTGCAGGTAAGCGTCGGTATTGAGACGGCATGTCAGTCCCAGGTAGCCGAGCTTGGTGAACAGATCCATCGCCGGTGTCAACGAATTCTCCACGCCGAAAATGTCGATGAACTCCGATTCGGCGAGTAGGGCGACCGCCTTGCGATAGGCCTTGGGGTCCAACGCACTGTGCAGCTCGTCGATCAGCGCCTTCGCGCCATCGGCCGCTTTACCGGGAATCTCATCTTCGCCATCCCACGGATTCAGATCGAATCCGGCCAGCGGATTGAAGGTCACTTTGTGTTCGGCGGCCGGGTTGCGCAACACGTACCGCAGTTCACGGTAACCGCCGAAGCCGAGCTTGCGGGCGAACCGAATCACCGTCGGCTGGCTGACGTGGGCGATGTCGGCCATCTGACCGACGGTCAGGTCGGCCGCCTCCTCGATATGATTCCGAATATACTGGGCCACGGCGCGCTCCGCCGGACGCAGCGACGGATACACGTGGTCGATGCGCTCACGTATTCCCACCGAGGATTGCACAGCCGCGCTCCTAGTCGTCCGTATTTTCCATTCCTGTTTCGAGGTTACCGGCTGTATACCGGCGAACAGTCGACTTGGATTGACCGCAACATGAACGGTGAGCGAACTCTTCCGTTTACCTTTCCGCTCCATTCCCTCTACAATCGAAACCATGGTGCGGATTAGCGTGGGAAGCCCCACCCATCACACAAGCGGGCGACTGTACGGCGTGTTCTTCGAGGACATCAACCATGGTGCGGATGGCGGGCTGAACGCAACATGGTGAACAACTACAGTTTTGACGGCGTTTATCTCGACCATCACACGTGGCGTATGGCCGGTGCCGAACGGTGGCGTACGCAGGCTGATTCCCTGCGTTTCTGGGATTTCATCAACTGTTCCGCCGCCAGCTTGGCAGTGAGATACGCGGGATTCACGGCCAGCGGGTGACCACCGACTGCCCCGCCCGCCAATTCACGCACATAGCCGATACGCTCGCATCACGTCCGATGTTCCTTCCGAAACCGGCCCTGCATATCTGGAAAACCTCGGCTATAACGGAGGCGGCGACAACGGGGGCGAGCCCGCGTTCTCCATCGTCGCCGACCACACCTATTCCGTCAGTCTCGCGGTACGTCCGGTTCATGGGCGGGCCGAGCTGTCCGTCGGCGTGGTCGATAGGTACGGTCTGCCGCTCACCAGCACCACTCGATTGTCGTATATCGTGGACGCAGATCCGCTTGACGATACGGAAGAGACCGGTCTGAGGCAGGACGATGGTGCCAATGCGCAGGATTCCGGCGTTTCGATCAGTCCGGATTCGTCGGATGGTGCCATCGCCATCGGCCGTGACGGCTGGTACCGGTTCAACGCCGACGTAACCGGCCTGAACACCGATTACGGCAAGCTGCGTATCACCATTGACGCCGGCGAACGCACCACGTTCGATCTGGATCTGGTGCAGTTCATGGATGCGGACTATTGGGGCGCGGGCGACCCGAAATGGCGTTACGGCAAGCTGCGCCGCGATCTGGTGGAAACCATTCAGGCGTTGCATCCAGCGTTTCTGCGATTCCCCGGCGGCTGCATCGTCGAAGGTGTGACGCCCGGCAATGAATATCGCTGGAAGGATACCGTCGGCTCCCTGGCCGCGCGACGCCAACAGTATTCGATGTGGTCGTTCAAGATGCCGGATGGTTCCAGCTATTCGCAGAGCTATCAGATCGGCTTCTACGAGTATTTCTGCCTGTGCGAGGACCTCAAGGCCAAGCCGCTGCCCACTCTGTTCGCCGGCATCGCATGCCAGTCGCCCGGCCGCGATCCGCACCACATGGATATCAATTCGGCCACCTTCCGCAACAATGTGATTCAGGACTACCTGGACCTCATCGAATTCGCGAATGGCGATCCGGAGTCCAGCTCGTGGGCCGCGGTCCGGCGTGATATGGGCCATCCAGAACCGTTCGGCCTGGACATGATCGGCGTGGGCAACGAAAATTTCGGGCTGACTACGTGGCCAAGTTTGACATGATCAGCGAGGCCATTCACGAACGATACCCGGATATGCTGTGTGTGATGAGCGCCGGACTGTTCCCCTTCCAGCCGACGATGAAACGCAGCTGGGACCATGCGCGAGCGTTGGCCGCAACCGATTCCGGGGCACATGATTCCGCCACCGGTGACGCGATTATCGTCGACGAACATTCTTACCACTCCCCCGAATGGTTTGCATACCAAGCGTCACGATTCGACGCTTACCCGCGTTGCGGCGCCGGCGTCTATTTCGGCGAATATTCAGCCAACGGCTATTTTGCCGGCCAACCGCAGACCGAACAGGGCGCGAACACGTGGAAGTCGGCACTCGGCGAGGCCGCGTTCCTGACCGGTTGCGAGCGCAATTCCGACGTGGTGCGCATGACCTCCTATGCACCGCTGCTCGCGCATATCCCGGCTAAGGGTGGGCGCAGAATCTTATCGAACTCAATCCGGCGCATGTGAACCCCACGGTGAATTATGAGGTGGAGCGGCTGTTTTCCACGCATCTGGGCGACACGACATATGCCGTGTCCATCGAGCAGACCGCGTCACGCCCCGCCAAACATCTGTATGTCAGTGCCACCGGGCATGACGGGGATGACGCCTGCCGTTACATCAAAATCGTCAATACCTCCGATTCCCCGGTGGATGTGACGTTGGAAATCGCGCGCGGACTGGCCGGGCTGGGCGCCTCGCCATCGCGACCGGTGCGTTTGGAGGTGACGACGTTAAGCGCCAGTCCGACGGCGAAAACCACTATCGGATACCGCGGCGAGGCTTCGGGGGCGATTGTGCCGGAACGTCGGGCTTACACATTGCCGTCGCCGTCTTCATTGCTGGCGATGAAGATCAAGCCGTACAGCGTCACGCTGGTGGCTTCGCGCTGATCGACATCGGCCATTAGGCCGATTCCTTTGCCGTTAGAATCACCCTCAAGGATGAGGGGGAATCGTGCAGATTCAGGGAATAATAGGGGCTATCCCCCATAGCGAATACAAGCACGGGAGGGCAGGATGGAAACCACGGCGGCCAGAAGACCGCGGCCAACGATGAAGGAGTATGCGGTATGTTTATCAATCTGTTCCGCAGGCAGCGCCCTGCGCTCGCCCGGCTGGCCCGCAACTCCAACGCCTATCGTCAGCCGATGGTTGCGGCCGTATCATCGTCCGCAGTCGGCGTATCCAGCATCACCTCTGCAGCCAACACAGCCAACACAGACGGCGTATCCGGCGTATCCACGCTGGATGCCACCATCGGCCGCATCCACGACATCCCGCAGTCGGCCATGAGCCGACTGACCGGCTCCCCCACCGTATACGCGCGGTAGACCGGCCCAACCCACAACGGCGGCTCAGAGACTCGGCTCGATGATCCAGCTCAAGGTCAGCAATACGGCCAAAAACAGAACGTTGACGGCGGAGTAGACGGCCAGATACCGGCCTTTCTTGTGCGGGTATTGGCGCACGACGTTCTTGTAAGAAATAAGCGAGGCCATCGAGCGATGAGCGTACCCATGCCGCCCAAATTGGTGCCAATGATCAGATCGCGCCATTGGTCGCAGAAGCCGGAAAGCAGAATCGTGGTGGGCACATTGCTGATGACCTGGCTGGAGCCGACCGCCACCTCCAGCGGATGGCCGCCGACCAGCGAGCGCGCCAGTTCGTAGAATTCGGGCACGCGCTTCATGTTGCCGATGAAGATGAAGAACATGCAGAACGTGAGCGGCAGTCCCCAATCCACGTATTTGAATACGCGCCGATCGGTGAACAGGAACACGACGACCACGATCACGCACATCACCCACAGGGGAATCACGTCGGAGACGGCCAGTAGGCAGACGATGAACAGCAGCGAGTAGACGATGGTGCGCCAGCCGCCATAACCGGCGCCGTAGCCGGTGATACGAATCTCGTCGGGCTGGTGTTTGTTGCGCTCGGGAGCCAGCACGCCGGTTTCGAGGTCGCCCAGGTCGCCGACCGGTTTGCCGCCAAACACCACGGAAATCACGATGACCAGCAACACGGCCGCCGTGCCGGAATACGGTGCCATGATGCCGAGGAATTCCATGGTCGGCATGCCGGTCAGGGCTTTGAGATACAGGTTGTGCGCGTTGCCGATCGGGGTGAGCATACTGCCCACGTTCGCGCCAATGGTCATCAGCGTGACCACGAGGATGGTCTTATCCTCTTGCCCAGCCATGATGAGCACGGCCACCGCGAACGGCACAAACGTGACCAGCGCAACGTCATTGGTGATGAACATCGCGGAAAAGAACGTCAAAGCGACAAGCGTAATGACCAGTCCGCGCATGGTGCTGACCTTCTCCAGCAATCGCGAACCGATGATGCGGAACACGCCGATACGCTGGAATCCGCACACCACAATCATCAGGCAGATGAGCTGGCTGATGGTGCTGGCGTGAATGTAGCTTTTGTAATCGGCGTCCGGCGGCACAATGAAACACGAAATCAGGGCGAGTATTGCGGCGACGATGAGAATCGTCTCATTTTTGGCTACATTGATCAGCCAGCGTCGCATCCATTCCTCCGTGAATAACCCAATATCGCAACCATTCTATTTTACGCGCAGACCAGCATAAGGTACGTAGTCGCGTTGCGCTGGCGGACATGAGTTTTTGGACCGGTGCCGCACATCAGCCGCGCTCGTTTTTTTATTTGGACAAGGAAACATTGAGTTTGCATGTCTTCCATACAATGAACTGCCGCGCAATGCTGTGCCCGTATATACGGCTGCATCATTGTGTGGCAGGCCAGACACGAATACCGTACGTGGCTGGCTCATACCAATGGAACATAGTTTCATTCGAGGAAGAGGAGCGATGAAGTTGCGTATTACCCCAGTATTCCCGGTCAAACGTTTCGCCGCCGTGTCTGCACAGAACGTGAAGAACGTGCAGTTCGATTACACGAACATGCCCACGTACAACACGATCACCAAGTAGCGCGCACTGCCGCACTGATCGGCGGCACTTGCCGCATACATGAATGGCCGGTGTGCTGCGGATTCCTTACCAAGAATCCGCAGCACACGGCATTATGATATATGCCGCAATACAGGGGGCAATCAGCCCTGCACCTTACCTCCTTGCGCGCTACGTATCCGAAGTTCATCATCTCGCTGTTGTAGGCGACCACGCCACGGCCGACCGCCGGCAGAACGATCATGCCGCCATCGCATGATGCGCGGCGACTTCGTCCAAAGTGGCCGTCGCGGCATCCTCGACGTTCTCGCCGGAGAAACGCACACGATCCGACACCTGATGGGCGGCGACCACCTTGATGAACGCCTCGCCGATGCCGGTGCAGGACACCGCCACCGTGGACTGGTTGGCGAACGTGCCGCAACCAGGCAGCGGCGAATCACCCACACGACCGTGCATCTGGTTGGTGATGCCGCCAGTGGACGTGCCAGCGGCGATATTGCCTCGGCATCGCGCGCCACGGCACCGATGGTGCCATGCTTCTCCCACTCATCGCCACCGGACTGAGCCTCGGCCAAGGACTGACGACGCTGTTCGGTGAAGAAGTACTCGTTGCTTTCGGTCGCGACGCCCCAATCGGCGATCTCGGCATCGGTCGGGTCCGCGAACAGCACATGCTTGGTCTGCTCTTTGACGGCACGCGCCGCATCGATCGGGTTCTTCACGGTGCTTACGCCGGTGACCGCACCGACCTCGCCATCGCCGGTCATCAGGCAGGCGTCCATCTGGGCGATGCCATCGCTGGTCAGGGCGGCACCACGGCCGGCGTTGAATTCGGGAGCGTCTTCCATGACGTGGATGGCGGCGACCACAGCCTCATGCGCCGGTGCTCCGGATTCCAACAACTGGTATCCGGCATCGAGGGCGCGCTGCAGATCAAGTTCGACCTGGGCGATGCGTTCAGGCGTGCTGTGCTTGCCACGACTGCCGCTCCGGCGTGAATGACAAGCGTGATGCCGGTTTCGCTGCCCGCCAGTTCAGTGGTCACCGGCGAAACGGAGGATGTGGTCATATCGTGTCCCTTTCTGGAGTCAGATGGATGTGCTGACGCCAACGTATCGTTGCTTCCGCATGTATGATAGCCGTTGATGGCCGCGACCGGTTCCGCATTTCGCATCATCGGCTCGCGATGGCGTGACTCGTTACTGCGCCACCTCGCCACTACGCCAGGGGCAATGCGATGCCGGCTCGATCGGCCAGGTCACGCAACGACCACGTGGTCTGCCCCGTTCGCCCGACAACGCTATGCGCATGCCACAGCGAACTGATGATGGCTTCCTCGCTTATTCATTCGTCGAATGCACCCATCGATGTGGGTATGCAGCCATCAAAAAAACTCGACAACCGCAATGAGCCAGTCACTTGGCTACATCTGTGCTATCGTCTCGCCAATGATTCGAATGCCGGTATCAATGTCAGCAGCATCCGGGCGCACAAAGTTGAGACGGATGTGGGAATCATCCATTTCGTCAACGTCGAACACGCTGCCCGGCATGAACGTGACGCCTTGGGAACGGCAGGATTCCAATACATCCAGAGAGCGCACGCCGTCCGGTAAGGAAACCCAAATATAGTAGCCGCCTGCAGGCACGGTCCAATACACTTCATCCGGCGCATACCGCTCCAATGCTGCGATTGCTGCATCTCGTCGAATGCGGTAAGCCTTAATCAAACCGCGCAAATGTTCGGCGACGCGGCCTTCTTTAAGCAGTTCCAGGCAGATGCGCTGCGATGACGTGCTCGTATGCTGGTCGACCATGCGCCGCAGAGCCGCCAGCCGGTTAATCACATGCGGGTCGGCCACAACCCATCCGTGCGCAGGCCCGAAGTGACGGTTTTCGAGAACGTCGACAAATACATCACGTATCCCGCATTCTCCATGCCCTTAAGCGGTATGGGGCGATGTGCGTCGGACGATTCCCCGCCGTACCACAAATCGCCGTAAGCATCGTCTTCCACGATCAGACACTGATAGCGCCGCGCCACGTCGATGAGTTCGCTGCGTCGTTCGGGCGGCAGCGTGGTACCGGTGGGGTTTTGGAACGTCGGGACGGTGTAGATGAGCTTGGGCCGGAATCGCGCGCAATAGCCGTCCAACAGGTCTGTACGCATACCGTGCTCGTCCACTGGAACGCCGATGATGCGCGCATCCGCCGAGCGGAAGGTCTGCAATGCCGGGAAGAACGTGGATTGTTCGACCAGCACGCAGTCGCCAGGATTGACGAATGCACGCACGATAAGATCGATGCCTTGCTCGGAACCGGAAAGCACCATCACGTTTCGTACATCGCACTGCACGCCGCGTGTGCTCATATGCTCGGCAAGTAATGCGCGGAGTTCATCGAATCCTTCGATAGGCGATTCTGGCTGACCGTCGAATTCGCGCGACTCAAACGCTTCAATGCTCACTGAACGCAACAAATCGTCGGGAATATCCGCCGGATTAGGCGAGCCGGTGGCAAAGTCGATGATGGTATCGCCGCGTTGCGCCCGCTCGGCCGAGGCAATGTCGTGTAGGTGAATCGGTTGGAATAGTCGGAGAACAACACCGACCACGGCGGCCGCACAACGCTCGGTTTCGGCTCCTCGTCAATCGGCTCATGTCTCACTACAGGAATCCGGGCAGTCTCAATATGCTGCAACGGCAGCACGAACGTGCCTTTGCCTACTTTGGAGGCGATGAGTCCCTCATCTTTGAGTTGCTGATAGGCCTGTAATACCGTGGTGCGATTGACCTCGAGGCGTGAGGCCAACTCGCGTTCAGGCGGCAGACGATAGCCCTCAGCCATTGCGCCGGAGACAATCTGTTCACGCAGCTCAGCAGCCAGCTGCCGGTACATCGGCACCGTGCTGCGCCGGTTCAGCGTGAACTGCATGGCAGATCGTCTCCTTGATTCGTCGGTCGAATACCAGTCTAACGGCAGACGAATCGGCTACAGCGACAGGAAGAGCTCGTGGATGCGGACGTCGTCCGTGAGTTCGGGATGGAAGGCGGTGGCGAGGATGTTGCCTTGGCGCAGGCCCACCACGTGACCATCGACTTCGGTTTCGACCGTAGCCTCGGGGCCGACCGACACCACGTAGGGTCCACGGATGAACACCAGCGGAAAGTCCGCGATGCGCTGTGGGTCGTCGGCTTGGCCGAAATCAGCGATGGCTTGGAAGCTGCCGAGCTGACGACCGTAAGCATTGCGGCGCACTACAGCGTCGAGCGCGCCGAAGTAGACGTTCTCATCATTGTCGAGCTTCTTGGCCAGCAGAATCATGCCAGCGCAGGTGCCAAGCACCGGTTTGCCGGCCTTGATGTGGGCGGCGATCGGCTCGAACAGGCCGGTGGAACGCAGGAGTTTGCCTTGCGTGGTGGATTCACCGCCAGGCAGGATGACCCGGTCGATGGATTCATCGAAATCCTCGGCCGCGCGCAACAGCTTCCACGGGGCGCCGAGTTTGTCGAGCACCGCCGCATGTTCGGCGAACGCGCCCTGCACGGCCAGAATACCGGTCACGCCGTGCGTGGCGGTTTCGGCGTCTGCGGATTCTTCTTTGGAAATGTATTCAACAGCTACAACCATGTTGTCCTCTCCGGCTTCGACTCCCGTCACTCTCCGCGAGCGGCCATGATGGTCTGAATCTCGTCCTCGTTGATACCGACCATGGCTTCGCCTAGGTTTTCGGACAGCTTGGCGAGCAGATCGGCGTCCTGCCAGTTGGCGGTGGCCTTGACGATGGCGGCGGCGCGCTTGGCCGGATCGCCGGACTTGAAGATACCGGAGCCCACGAACACGCCTTCGGCACCGAGTTCCATCATCAGGGCGGCGTCGGCCGGGGTGGCCACACCACCGGCGGCGAAGTTCACGACGGGCAGACGGCCGTTGTCGTGCACGTACTTGGCCAGATCGTAGGGCACGGCCAGCTGCTTGGCGGCCTCGTAGACCTCGTCGTCGCGCAGGCCGACAAGTTCGCGGATCTGCTTGTTCATGGTGCGCATGTGGCGCACGGCCTGGATCACGTCGCCGGTGCCGGGCTCGCCCTTGGTGCGAATCATGGCTGCACCCTCGGCGATGCGGCGCAGCGCCTCGCCCAGGTTCTCGCACCGCACACAAACGGCACATCGAACTGGTTCTTGTCGATGTGGT
>ENA-OQEX01000625-OQEX01000625.1-human-gut-metagenome-genome-assembly--contig:-NODE-625-length-17542-cov-1.993339_pt1 | contig 17542 bp, 18 predicted proteins | sample MGYA00242802_ERZ504649 | MGnify/ENA primary metagenome ERZ504649 (study PRJEB26092, sample SAMD00036194) | human gut metagenome | host: Homo sapiens | study: EMG produced TPA metagenomics assembly of...
TTGGCATTGATCGCTTATATTGCACATTTTGTTGCGGTAGATAGTAAAAATGTGATCACGAATGCGCATAACCGGAGATTACAGTCTATGGCAGAGAAAGTAGTACGAGGAAAGATCATCAGTAGTGATGGAAAAGTGCTGGCACAGACACTTACTGAAAATGGATCAGAGATCAGAGATTATCCTTATGGCAGAATGTTTGCACATGTTGTAGGATATAACGATAAAGGAAAGTCAGGACTGGAATCTGTATGTAACTTTGATCTATTAAAATCGGATGCGAACTTGATGACACAGATCACAAGTAGCTTAAAAGGTGAGAAAAGTATAGGGAATAATGTATACACAACATTAAACACCAAAGTTCAGAAAGCAGCATATTATGCCTTGCAGGGACAAAAGGGAGCGGTTGTTGCGATGGATCCAGAGACAGGAAAGATCTACGCAATGGTATCCAAACCAGATTACAGACCAGCTTACGTCAAAGAAAACTGGACAGAATTAAATACAAGCAAGAATTCTTTGTTGTTAAACCGTGCAACGCAAGGATTATATCCGCCAGGATCAACATTTAAAGTTGTGACGGCATTAGAATATATGAGAGAACATAAAAACACATATAAGAATTTCAAATACCATTGTACTGGATATACAACGGTTGGAACTTTAAAGATTCATTGTTATGGAGGAGAAGCACATGGAACGGTGAATCTTGAACAGGCAATCGAGAAATCCTGTAACTGTGCGTTTGTGCATATGTCAGAAGAGATTAACAAAGGAAAACTCGCAAGTCTTGCAGGAGATCTGATGTATAATTCGAAAGTTCCGATCAATCTTCTTGCAAATAGCAGTCGTTTTGTTCTTGATAAGAAATCAGGAACTAATGAGATGGCACACACTTCGATCGGACAAGGTCAGACTTTGATCACACCACTTGAAAATGCGATGGTCATGTCTGCGATCGCCAATAATGGAGTTGTGATGCAGCCATATCTGGTAGAGAATGTCAAAAATATCGACGGTGGAGTGATCAAGGAAACAAAAGCATCAAAACTATCAGAACCTTTAGAGGCATCGGAATGTGAGACATTAAAGAAAATGTTGAGAAAAGTTGTCACAAAGGGAACTGGAACAAGAGCTTATTCTTCACACTATAATGTATATGGAAAGACAGGATCAGCAGAATATAACAGCGCGAAAGATTCCCACGCATGGTTTATCGGATGTGCCGAAAGAGGCGGGAAGAAGATCGTAGTCAGTGTTCTTGTAGAGGGTGGAGACTCTGGAGGACGAGTTGCGGCACCAATCGCAGATAAAGTATTTCATGCATTTTTAGATTGATGTTTTCAAAAGAGTAAAACAGATAGCAGTTGAAATCAGTTCACAATCCATGTATAATATTTGTCAGAGAAAGACACACATACTTAGGCGAATAAGATCGTTTAAGAGACAGGAGGTTGTAACTGGTGACAAAAGCAACGAGCTGTGGTGGTGTCGTAATATTTAGAGGAAAGATTTTTGCTGTTATACAAAAAGTTATAAGAACCGATATGATGGCTGGGTACTTCCGAAAGGTACTGTTGAGCAAGGAGAGACTCACGAGCAGACAGCACTTCGTGAGGTAAAGGAAGAGACAGACGCGGACGCATCAATTATCAAGTATGTAGGGAAAAGTGAATATTCTTTCTATTCATTTCATGAACAGATCATAAAGAGTGTACACTGGTACTTGATGGAATCCGAGAACTATCACTCAAAACCTCAGAAGGAAGAGTTTTTTGTAGACTCAGGGTATTACAAATTTCACGAGGCTTACCACTTATTGAAATTTCCTAATGAGAAAGAGATCTTAAAACAAGCATATGATGAATATAAAAAGTTGAGATCTGCGAATCGTTGGGGTAAGAAAACAAGATAAATGAAGGAAAATCAGAGATATGATCAGAAGATATTTCTGGTTTTCTTTTTTTAAAAACATATACAGCAAAGAAATTATGTATAAATCTAAGTATCTGCCACTAAACTATAACAAACAGGTTTGAGGTGGATGCATGCAGAAATGGAAGTGATACTGCTCGTTGCAGCAATACTCGTTCAAAGCTTTTATTGCCCAGTCATGGCAAGAGAGGCAAGATTTTTAGAAACAGCAGCACCATACTTGATCTTTCAGCAAAATCAGCAGTAGTTATGGAACAGGAAAGCAAGGAAATCTTATTTGCGAAAGATAAGGATAAAGAACTTGCACCAGCTAGTGTAACGAAAATAATGTCCGTGCTGCTTATTTTTGAAGACTTAAAGCAAGGTAAGATCAAACTTACAGATACGGTTACAGTCAGTGAACATGCAGCATCTATGGGCGGCTCTCAGGTGTTTTTAGAAACAGGAGAGAAGCAGCAGGTACAAACATTGATCAAATGTGTTGTGATCTCAAGTGCGAATGATGCAGTTGTTGCATTGGCAGAGCATGTCTGCGGAAGTGAGGAAGCGTTCGTATCAAGGATGAACAAAAAAGCCAGAGAGCTTGGGATGAAACATACGACATTTCAAAATGCCTGCGGGCTTGATGCAAAAGGACATGTGACAAGTGCATATGATATTGCGTTGATGACGAGAGAACTTGCACAAAGATATCCAGAAGTTTTTAAATATACAAAGATCTGGATGGATACGATCATACATAAAACGAAAAAAGGTGAGAAAGAATTTGGTTTAAGTAACACAAACAAACTGATCCGCCAGTACCATGGATGTACAGGATGAAGACTGGAAGTACAGGGAAAGCAGGATTTTGTCTAAGTGCAACTGCAACAAGAAATAAGATTCATATGATTGCGGTAGTGATGGGGTGTGAAAGCTCTAAAGCAAGGATCAAAGATGCAAGAACTCTTTTGGACTATGGATTTCAAACTGCCAGCGGATACACAGCGAAACTACAAGAAAGAAATCGGAAGGATTCCAGTACAAAAGGGTCAGAGATCAGAAGTATACTTGCCAAGAAAAGGTGACTGCTGATCTGATCGATATTAAAACACAGAAGGGAAAGATCGTGAAAAAGATCAAGATAGATTCTGTGAAAGCACAAGTGAAGAAAGGACAGAAGATTGGTGAGATTCAATATAGCAAAGGTAATATTATGATCCATAAAGAAAAGATCCTGGCACAAGAAACAATAAATAAAGCAGATTTTTTGACACAGATTAAAAAATTTCCACTCAATATTTCTTGATTTTAAGCCATTTTTTGTAATAAGTCCACAAAATTTCTTCACGATGGAAAATGAAAGAATTAAATTTTTTCTTGACGCTCTATATAATGAACTCATGAAGCAAAGAAACACAGATTCAAAGGAGGATTATAATGAGCGAATCTTGGTTAAATCTTGAAGGAAAAACAGTCATCGTAACTGGTGGAGCATCTGGAATCGGAAAAGCAGTTGCACAGGGATTCTTAAATGCAGGATCTAACGTAGTCATTTCTGATATGGCGCCTGAAGCACCAGAGATGGACGAAGCAGCAGGAAAATTACTGTATGTGAAAACAGACGTTACAAAAGTAGCAGATGTTGAAGCAATGGTAGAAAAAGCCAAAGAAACATTCGGAACGATCGACGTATTAGTAAACAATGCCGGAATCAACATCCCTCGTTTGTTAGTAGATCCAAAAGATCCAAAAGGACAGTATGAATTAGATGAAGCAGTATGGGATAAAGTTTGCAACGTAAACTTAAAAGGTGTATTCTTCTGTGCACAGGCTGTTGGACGTGTGCTTGTTGAAAAAGGTGAAGGAGTTATCATTAACATGTCTTCTGAAAGTGGTCTGGAAGGATCTGAAGGACAGAGCGTTTACGCAGCAACAAAGAACGCTGTAAACTCTTTAACAAGATCTTGGGCAAAAGAACTTGGAAAACAGGGAGTCAGAGTTGTCGGAGTAGCACCTGGAATCATGGAAGCTACAGGACTTCGTACAATTGCTTATGAATCAGCATTAGCATATACAAGAGGAATCACAGTAGATGACTTAAGAGCTGGATATTCTAAAACATCTACAATTCCACTAGGAAGATCTGGTAAATTATCAGAAGTTGCAGATATGTGTGTATATCTTGCAAGTCAGAGAGCTTCTTATGTTCATGGAGTTACAGTGAACGTAGCAGGAGGAAAAACAAGAGGTTAAAAACAATTAACCTGTATCAATAGAAAAGAGGATCAATATGAAACAGCTTTTTAACAATGAAAACAGAATCGCAGTTATTTTAAGGAATATCGAAATGCAATCTGTTTGCAGTGTAGAAAGCCTCGCGGCAAAGCTTGATGTGTCGCAAAAAACGATCCGCAATGACATTAAGGAATTGAATTGCCTGCTTGGAGGATACGCATGTATCGGCAATAACAAAGGAATATGTAAACTGATCGTGTTTGCACCGAAAGGTTTTACAGAAATTCGTAATAAGATTTACAAACAGGAAGACCTTTTTAATTCCAGTCATACAAGAATGGCATATATGTTCTGGCAGCTGATGCATGCCGAGGAACCGTATCTAACGGATGATCTTTCTGAGGAGATGAAGGTTGCCAGAACAACAACGATCGGTGATCTGAACCGATTAAGAAAGGCGATTGAGAAATACGACCTGAAGATTAAAGGGAAAGCCAATACAGGACTGGCTCTTTGTGGCGATGAGTATAAGATTCGCCTGTTCATCTTAGAGAATATCTATGAACAACTGTATTTAAACTTCCCACTTGGACAGATAATTCGTGAAAAACTATATGATTTTCAGGAAAGATTATCAATGGATGCACTGGGATTTGGTTTCTTTTACAGATTCTTCGTTGTGATGATCCAGAGAATGGAAAGTGGACATACGATCAAAAAGCTGGAGCCGAAATATGAAGAACTGTACGGAAGTTCAGCATACATGATCGTGGATGAGTTCCTTAATGAAATTGAACAGGTCAAAGGATATAAGATATCCAAAGAAGAGCGATTGTTTTTAAGTATATCTGTAGCAGGAATGAGAACACCGGCAAATACAGCAGAGATCGAGCAAAAGATCAGTATTTCGGAAGGTGTTGCAGATCTTATCATTGAAATTTTAGATCGGATCAAAGCAGAACTTAATGTAACAGTTGTAGCAAATGAATTATTTGATGATTTTGTCTATCACGTATTTTTTATGATCAACCGACTAAAATATGGCTTTCATATTTATAATCCGATGGTTGATGATTTCAAGAACAAATACAGTGTAGCCTATAAGATGGCGGAGATTGCAAAAGGTGTTTTGGAAGAACGCGTAGGAATCGAAATGACAGAAGATGAGATGGGATTTCTGGCTGCTTATTTTGGAGTGTTTTTGTTAGAGCAGGAACCAGAAGAGAAACGATGCAAGATCGCGATCGTTTGCGGATCTGGAAAGATCATCGGACGTCTGATCGAGAATCAGTTAAAGAAAGTCTTTGATGTAGAACCGGAATTTGAATTTTTCTATGGTATCTTCGATGAAAATCGCAAAGATGATTTTGATTATATTGTTACGACGACAGAATTACATATGGATACGAAAACCCCGGTTGTTTTTATGGATGAAGTATTCGATAGAGAATATATTCAACGTAAATTTGAAAATATGAGATACCTTTCTGAAGCAGGACGAACAATCCGAAAGGGAATAGATTCTTTGTTTATGAATTTATTAGATGAAACGAGATTTTTTGTTCTGGATCAAGAAAGTTCATATGATGAGAACGTTGATCGGATGGCAAGGGCACTTACCAATCAGGGAGAACTTGATGCAGGATTTGCCCAGAGAGTGAGAGAACGTGAAAAATATTCAACAATGGTTCTTGACCAGAATATTGCGTTTCCACATACAAAGAATATGCTGTCAAAATTAACATTGGCAATGGGTGTGTTTCCAGATATGTTAAAAGATGATAAATACGGAAATATTCGGATCATTATTTTACTGGGAATTCCTGAATCAATGGAAGATGACACAGTACTTGTCCGATTATATGATGATATTTTGTCGATCGGCAAGAAACCGGATGTCATTCCTAAGATCCAGAAAATGGAAAGCTACAGAGAATTTCTTCTCTATATTGCAGAAGAAAATAATATATTTGAGTAAACGAAAAGGAGGAAGACGATGTCATTTATGGTCATAGCTGTGGCGATGCTTGCAGCATTTTGTCTGCAGTTTTTATTTCAGATGGTGCAGATGAAAAGTTTTAATAAATTTTATACAAAACTTCGAAAAAAAGGCCGGGTTGCCATAGGAAAGGCAAAAGGCGGTTTTCATGCAGGTGCGATCGTTATGTTTGCGATCGATCAGGATGGAGTGATCATAGATGGTTGCTTTATGAGAGGATTTACAATGCTTGCACGATTTAAAAACTGGGATTTCTTTAATGGAATTGATGTTGGAACGATTAAAAAAGATGATTGTGCAACGATCGGTGTATCCTTAAGAAGAGCAGTGCTTAATGCTTCCTCAAATTACAACACGATTATGAGTGGAGGCGAAGTCTTAGAAAAGCCGAGTCTGTTTACAAGAATTGGAGACAAGATTTACGGTGTCAATAAGAAAAAAGCCTGAAATGAAAGGAGAATTATATGAATATCATTATTAAAGGTGCATCAGGATTCATGGGATTATTTGATACAGGTGCAGAAACATTTGTAAGCTGGGTGTCAGGAATCGTACCAAAGGTATTATTACTGTTAATCCTAATGAATACGATCATCGCCCTGATCGGACAGGAAAGAGTTAATAAATTTGCTAAATTATGTTCAGGAAACGTAATCCTTGCATATGGAGTATTACCATTTATTTCAGCATTTATGTTAGGAAACCCAATGGCATTATCAATGGTAAATTCCTTCCAGAAAGAATGAAACCAAGCTATTATGCATCAGCTTCTTATCATTGCCATACAAACAGTGGAATTTTCTCTCATATTAACCCAGGTGAAATCTTTATCTACCTTGGAATTGCACAGGGTGTTCAGAAAGCTGGATTTGATATGACAGAATTAGGTCTTCGTTATATGTTAGTTGGTCTTGTTATGAACTTCTTCTCAGGATGGGTAACAGACTTTACAACAAAGATGGTTATGAAACAGCAGGGAATCGAATTAAGTAACGAATTGAAATAAGATGGATTTACGAATATAATTAGGAGGAAAAACTATGTCAGAATATAGAGCGATTACGATCACACAGGGAAGCGGTGGATTTGGTGGTCCATTAACAGTAGAACCTAAAGAAGGAAAAGATGTATTATTATATATCACAGGTGGTGGAGCAGAACCTGATATCTTACCTAAAATCGTAGAATTAACAGGATGCCGCCCAGTTAACGGATTTAAGACATCTGTTCCAGAAGAAGAGATCTTCCTTGTTATCATTGACTGTGGTGGAACACTTCGTTGTGGAATTTATCCACAGAAGAGAATTCCAACGATCAATATCAACCCAGTTGGAAAATCTGGACCAATGGCAAAATATATCACAGAAGATATTTATGTATCTGGTGTTAAAAATGATAACATTGCATTGGCAGATGGATCTGCAGCACCTATTTCAGAAGCAGCACCTGCAAAAGAAGAAAAAGACTTCAAATACAGCGCAGATAAGAAAGTATCTGAAACAATGGGAAGCTCATCAAAATCAAGCTTTATCCAGAAAATTGGTATGGGAGCTGGTAAAGTCGTTGCTACTTTCAATAGTGCAGCGAAAGAATCTACAAACACAGTACTTCATACGATCATTCCATTCATGGGATTCGTATCATTGCTGATCGGTATCATTCAGGGATCTGGATTCGGTAACTGGTTTGCTAAATTATTACAGCCATTATGTGGAAATATCATCGGACTTGTAATCTTAGGATTTATTTGTTCTATTCCATTCTTAAGCTGTCTGCTTGGACCTGGAGCTGTAATTGCTCAGATCGTCGGAACATTGATCGGTGTAGAAATTGGTAAAGGAAACATTGAACCAAGCCTTGCACTTCCAGCATTATTTGCAATCAATACACAGTGTGCTTGTGACTTCGTTCCAGTAGGACTTGGACTTGCAGAAGCAGATCCTGAAACAGTAGAAGTTGGTGTACCAGCTGTACTGTACTCAAGATTTATCACTGGTGTACCTCGAGTTATCGTTGGTTACTTAGCAAGCTTTGGATTATATGCAGCAAAATAAAAATAATTATTAGTGAGAAAGGAAAGTAGTATTATGTATCAGGTAACGATTAAAGGAAAAGGAGCTATGGTAGACGCATTTAGAGAAGAAGGGATCTTCGTTACATTTGGTGATAACGCACCAGATACTCTGAAAGATTTCTGCTATTCCATCGATGTAAATCCAGTAGATGGAGAAGTAACTCCTGGATGTAAACTTGTAATTGACGGTAAAGAATTCAAGATTGTAAAAGTTGGAGAAGTTGCCAACGAGAATCTGAAGAATTTAGGACATGTTACATATAACTTCGGTGGAGAAGACGCTGAGTGTCTTCCAGGAACTATCTGCATGGAAAAGGCCGAGCTTCCAGCACTTGATATCGGAAGCACGATCGCAATCGTAAAATAAGGCTGCTTTCCAGACAGTAATATTATAATGAGAAAAAGAGGATGTCAGAATCTGGGCATTCTCTTTTTTTGTACAATATTCCTAAAGATGTTGTGCTATGGGTTGTTTTTTTTTGCTATATCTAGTAAAATAGGAAAAAGACATTTACGAATCAGAAGATGGATTGGGAAACAGAGAGAAGGAGTGTTTATGATTCCTTTATGGATATGGATCATAGCAGTGCTGTTGGTTGTGGGGATTGCCGTGGCAGTGCTTTTAAGCAGTTATGAAAATAAGAGATTGACAGTTGAATATTACGAAATAGAGTCAGGAAAGATTCCAGAAGCATTTGATGGATATCGGATCGTGTTTTTAACAGATCTGCATTGTGCACAGTTTGGAGAGAATAATCAGGAATTGATCGAACGAATTGATGAATGCAGACCGGATATGATCCTGGTTGGAGGAGATATGGTAATAAGCCGCGAATCTTCGAATGAGGAAGTGCCGCTTGCACTGATGAAAGAGTTATCTGCAAAGTATCCAATCTATTATGCGGATGGAAACCACGAATTGAAACTTGCAAGGAATGAAGAAATCTTTGGTGTGCGTTATAAAGATTATGTTCATAGTCTGAAAGAGTATAACATACATCACATTTCGAATGAAACGATTGTAATTCAGTCAGAGACTGGATTTATTTCTTTAACTGCGTTTGATCTTGAGAAGAAATATTATCAGAGATTTCATGTACGCGTATGCCGCTTTCTCATATGGAATCTGTGGTAGGAAGTTCTCCAGGAAACATTTTTCATATTTTATTAGCACATAACCCAAACTATTTAAAAACATATGCAGATTGGGGCAGTGATCTTGTCTTAGCTGGTCATTTCCATGGAGGATGGTAAGAATTCCGAAATTTGGAGGTGTGATCTCACCGCAATTTCAGATTTTTCCAAAATACGATGCAGGAGAGTTTCATGAGGGAGAGACAACGATGATCTTAAGCCGTGGACTTGGAAACCATTCCATCAAATTAAGATTGTTTAATAAACCAGAGATTTCATGCATTGAATTAAAGAAGAGAGACTGATTTATGGGAATAGATATTAAGGTAAATGCATTTGAAGGACCATTAGATCTTCTGTTGCATCTGATCGAGAAGAATAAAGTGGATATTTATGATATTCCAATCTCTGAGATCACAAGCCAGTATCTTGATTATATCCGCTCTATGGAAGAAGAAGATCTTGATATGATGAGTGACTTTCTCGTTATGGCAGCCACATTATTAAAGATCAAGGCGAAGATGTTGCTTCCAGTGAAGGAAGAAGAGGAAGAAGAAGGAGATCCGAGAGAAGAACTTGTAAGAAGATTGATTGAATATAAGATTTATAAATATGCCTCTTTACAGTTGAAAGAACGAGAGATGACGGCAGAGAAGAGTTTTTTTTAGATCACCAGATATTCCACCGCAAGTACTTGTATACAAAGAAGAGATCGATCCTGTGCAGATGTTATCAGGGGTAACTTTACAGAGGATTTCTGAAGTTTTTCAGTTTGTGATGAGAAAACGACAGGATAAGTTAGATCCGATCCGAAGCGAATTTGGGGAGATCAAGCAGGAAGAGATTAAATTAGAAGATAAGATCACGGAAGTGTATAATTATATTATACAATATAAAGAAGTGAACTTTTATGACCTTCTAAACGAACAGGAGACAAAAGAAGCAGTGATCGTCACATTTCTGGCGGTTCTTGAATTGATGAAGACAGGAAAGATTTACGTTCAACAGGAAAATATCGAAGATGATATTTTCATACGGGCACTGGAGTAATGAATTTATGAAGAATAAACTTGCAGCGATTGAAGGAATTTTATTTTCGATGGGAACAAGTGTGACAAGGCGGCAGCTGATGGAGGCACTTGAGATAGATAATGAACAGTTTGATGAGTTGATCAAACTGTTACAGACAGAATATGACAAAGAAGAGAGAGGAATCCGGTTATTGGAACTGGATGATGCTTATCAGCTTTGTACCAAAACAGAATATTATGGATCATTGATAAGAATTGTGAATCATCCAAAGAAACCAAGGCTTACGGATGTAATGCTTGAGACTTTATCGATCATTGCTTATAAGCAGCCAGTAACGAAGCAAGAGATTGAAGCGATCCGAGGTGTGAAATGTGATCATCCGATCAACAAGCTGTTAGAATACCGGCTGATCAAAGAGGCTGGACGGCTGGATGCGATCGGGCGTCCGATCTTGTTTCGTACGACAGAAGAATTTTTGAGATGTTTTGGAGTAAAATCAACAGATGATCTTCCAGTTGTTGGAGAAGAACAGGTGGAAGATTTTAAAATACAGGCTCAGGAAGAAGTGAAATATACACTAGATGAGACTAGTCTGGAAGAAGAGATGGAGGAGATGTAGTATGGGTAAAATGACAGGAAATGAATTTCTGGTAAAGGCATTACAGGAAGAAGGCGTAGAGAAGATCTTTGGATACCGGGTGCGTGTGTCATTGATATTTTTGATGAAATCTATAAGCAGGATCAAGTAGACTGATTCTTCCAAGACATGAGCAGGGTTGATCCATGCGGCAGATGGATATGCAAGAGCTACAGGAAAAGTTGGTGTCTGTCTGGCAACAAGTGGACCAGGTGCCACAAACCTTGTTACAGGAATAGCAACAGCGAATTATGACAGTGTGCCATTGGTGTGTTTTACAGGACAGGTTGCCACAAATCTGATCGGTAATGATACATTTCAGGAGATCGATATTGTCGGAGTTACAAGAAATATCGCGAAATTTGTTATAGTTGTCCGTAAAAGAGAGGATTTGAATCGCCTGATCAAAGAGGCATTTTATATTGCAAGAACAGGAAAACCGGGACCAGTCTTATTAGATCTTCCAAAAGATGTGATGGCAGAATTAGGAAGTGATGAATATCCAGAGGAAGTCAATATCCGTGGATATAAACCAAACACGAAACCACATCATGGACAGATTCTTCGTGCAATGAATATGATCTATGATGCGAAACGTCCATTATTCTTAATTGGTGGAGGTGCGAAGATCGCAGGGGCACAAGAAGAGATGTGCAAATTAATGGAAACATTAAAGGTTCCAGTTGTTACAACGATCATGGGACGAGGGATCGTACCAACAAATCATGAATTATATTATGGAAATATTGGAATGCATGGAAATTATGCAGCAAATCAGGCAGTAAATGATTGTGATCTGTTGATTTCCATTGGAACAAGATTTAATGACCGAATTACAGGTAAACTTGGAACATTTGCATCGGATGCCAAGATCATTCATATTGATATTGATACAGCGGCGATTTCTAAGAACGTTACGGTTGATGTGCCATTGGTAGGAGATGCAAAAGAAGCCATCGCATTAATGTTGTCTATTGCAGAAAATGAAGAACCATGTAAAGTAGATGAATGGCTGTCAAGAATGAATGAATGGCATGAACAAAAGCCATTAGTAATGGAAGAAAAAGAAAAATTAGTTCCAAAACAGGTTATTGATGCGATCAATGAGTACTTTGATGAACCAATTGTTACAACAGACGTTGGACAGAATCAGATGTGGACGACACAGTTCTTACAACTATATGGAAGACGACAGATGCTGACATCTGGTGGACTCGGAACGATGGGTTATGGGCTTCCAGCAGCAATTGGTGCAGCAATTGGTAATCCAGGAAGAGAAGTTGTTTGTGTATCTGGAGATGGTGGATTTCAGATGAATTCCCAGGAGATCGCGACAGCTGTGATTCAGGAACTTCCTATTACAATCTGTATTTTAAATAATGGGTATCTTGGAATGGTGAGACAGTGGCAGGATCTCTTCTATGATAAAGCATATGCAGGTACATGTTTAAGAAGAAGAAAGAGTTGTGAACATCATTGTGATGGAGATTTTTCAAAATGTCCGCCATATACACCAGATTTTGTAAAACTTGCTGAAAGTTATGGAGCACAGGGGATCAGAGTCTTTAAGAAAGAAGAAATTATCCCAGCATTTGAGAAAGCAAAAGCGAAAACAGATGGGCCAACGATCATTGAATTTATCATTGAGAATGAAGAACTTGTTATGCCAATGGTGAAACCAAATGGATCTATCACAGATCTGATCATGGAACGTGGAGAAGAATAGGAGGAATGAAAATGGATAATCAGATGGAAAGAAGATGGCTTTCCTTGTTCGTAGAAAACCGTGCTGGTGTTCTTGCAAGAATTTCCGGACTATTCTCTGGAAAAGCCTACAATATACACAGTCTTACAGTTGGAGAAACAGAAGATCCAACAATGTCTCGTATGACGATCTGCATTGATGCAGATGAAAAGACATTTGAACAGGTCAAGAAACAGTTAAATCGAAGCGTGGAAGTTATTAAAGTCATTGACTATACAGATACATCGATCCGAACAAAGGAGATCATGTTTATCAAAGTAAAAAGTCTCACAGAGAAGCAGATGGCTGAAATCTTCCAGATGGCAGAAGTGTTCCGTTTCCTGATTAAGGATATGGGAAAAGACAGCTTATTAATAGAAGCAATTCGTACAGAGACAAAGAATGATTCTATTTTAAAGGTGTTTAAAGAACGTTATACAAATATTGAAGTAGTCAGAGGTGGTCCGGTAGCGATCGATTGTATCAGCATGCAGGATCGTTAATGATCAGAAGACAATAATATAGAAGAGAAAAGAGAGTTTGGTGTTTTAACGCACACACCAAGCTCTCTTTTTTGCGTGTACAGAAATAAGTTTTTAAAAAATATGGGGATTTTTCATAAGAATAAAAAGTTTTTCTTTCAATGAAAAAATACAGGGATGTGTTAAGTTAGACATGTTGAAAGTGAAGTTAATTTAACGAAAAATCAATTTATAAAGAGTGTAAATATATTTATATTGTAAAAATTGTTATTTTTTTCACGAAAAAATCAGGATTATTTCATAGAAAATACAAGAAAGTTATCAATTCGGTGAGAAAGTGTTATAAGTTATGTCGATTGTGTTAAAAAAAATACAATCCGACAAGGACATTGTATACATCGAAAAAACACGTATTTATGCGGCTTTTGGCACTTTGCACAATTTATTGAAAATCTTTTTAAAAAATAGCAATTGAAAATGAGAAAAGATTGTGATAGTATTAACATATCGGCGAGAGAGAAGATCGCCAAAGTATAATAATCAAGAATATGGAGGAAAATTGATATGGCAAAGAAAGTAGTTATCGCAGGAGCATGCCGTACAGCGATTGGTAAAATGGGTGGAGTACTCAGCACAGTACCAGCAGTAGACATGGGATCAATCGTAATCAAAGAAGCATTAAAGAGAGCAGGAGTTCCAGCTGATCAGGTAGACCATGTATACATGGGATGCGTTATCCAGGCAGGATTAGGACAGAACGTTGCTCGTCAGGCTTCCTTAAACGCAGGACTTCCAATCGAAACACCAGCAGTTACAGTTAACGTAGTATGTGGATCAGGATTAAACTGTGTAAACATGGCGGCACAGATGATTCAGGCAGGAGACGCTGATATCGTTGTTGCCGGTGGTATGGAAAGCATGTCAATGGCTCCATTTGCATTACCAAAAGCACGTTTCGGATATCGTATGAATAACGGAACACTGGTAGATACAATGGTTAACGATGCATTAACAGATGCATTCAATCACTATCACATGATGATCACAGCTGAAAACGTAGCAGAACAGTGGGGATTAACTCGTGAAGAATTAGATGAGTTTGCAGCAGCTTCTCAGCAGAAAGCAGTCGCAGCTCAGGAATCAGGAAGATTCAAAGATGAAATCGTTCCTGTAGAAGTAAAACAGAGAAAGAAAACAGTTATCGTAGATACAGACGAAGGACCAAGACCTGGAACAACAGCTGAATCTTTAGCAGGATTAAGATGCTGTTCAGGAAAAGAAGGTGGAATGGTTACAGCTGGTAACGCATCAGGAATCAACGATGGTGCAGCAGCAGTCGTAGTAATGAGCGAAGAAAAAGCCAAAGAATTAGGTGTTACACCAATGGCTACATATGTAACAGGAGCTCTTGGTGGTGTAGATCCATCTATCATGGGTGTTGGACCAGTAGCTTCTACAAAGAAAGCTTTAGCAAAAGCAGACTTAACAATTGACGATATGGACTTAATCGAAGCAAACGAAGCTTTCGCAGCACAGTCTGTAGCAGTAGCAAGAGATCTGAAATTCGATATGAGCAAAGTAAACGTAAACGGTGGAGCAATCGCTCTTGGACATCCAGTAGGAGCTTCAGGATGCCGTATCTTCGTTACACTACTTCATGAAATGCAGAAGAGAGATGCTAAGAAAGGTCTTGCAACACTTTGCATCGGTGGTGGAATGGGTTGCACAACTATCGTTGAAAGAGACTAATTAATTATAGATAATTAGGAAAGGAGAATTCTTAGAATGGAATTCGTTACATATGAACAGGACGGTTTTGTAGGTGTTGTAACAATCAATCGTCCAAAAGCATTAAACGCATTAAATAGTGAAGTATTAAAAGAGATCGAAGCAACTTTTGATGCGATCGACTTAGATGCAACAAGAGCCGTTGTATTAACAGGTGCTGGAGATAAATCTTTCGTTGCCGGTGCTGACATCGGAGAGATGAGTACATTAACAAAAGCAGAAGGAGAAGCTTTCGGTAAGACAGGAAACGATGTATTCCGCAAGATCGAAACATTCCCTATTCCAGTTATCGCAGCAGTCAATGGATTCGCTTTAGGTGGTGGATGTGAGATTTCCATGAGTTGTGATATCAGAATCTGTTCTGAAAACGCAATCTTTGGACAGCCTGAAGTTGGTCTTGGAATCACACCAGGATTCGGTGGTACACAGAGACTTGCTCGTATCGTCGGAGTAGGAAAAGCAAAAGAAATGATCTATACAGCATTTAACATCAAAGCAGAAGAAGCTTACAGAATCGGATTAGTTAATGCAGTATATCCACAGGAAGAATTATTAGCAGCAGCTAAGAAATTAGCTAACAAGATCGCATCTAATGCACCAATCGCAGTACGTGCATGTAAGAAAGCAATCAATGAAGGTCTTCAGGTAGATATGGATCAGGCAATCGTTGTAGAAGAAAAAGCTTTCGGAAGCTGTTTTGAAACAGAAGATCAGAAAGCAGGAATGGGTAACTTCTTAGAGAAAGATAAATCCAAGAAATTAAAAGTTGTTCCTTTCCAGAACAAATAATAATGAAGTTTGATATATTTCCAGTCTGTGGCATTTGCCACAGACTGAGAAACTACATAGTAAAATAATTTTACAGGAGGAATTATAATGAAAGTTGGAGTAATCGGCGCTGGAACAATGGGTAGCGGAATCGCACAGGCATTTGCACAGACAGAAGGATATGAAGTATGCTTATGTGATATTAATGAAGAATTTGCAGCAAACGGAAAAGCTAAAATCGCGAAAGGTTTAGAAAAACGTGTTGCAAGAGGAAAAATGGAACAGGCAGCTGTAGATGCTATCTTAGCAAAGATCACAACAGGTGTAAAAGATATCTGTACAGACTGCGATTTAATCGTAGAAGCAGCTATTGAAAACATGGAAATCAAAAAACAGACATTCAAAGAATTACAGGATATCTGTAAAAAGATGCTATCTTTGCTACAAATACATCTTCTTTATCAATCACAGAAATTGGTGCAGGACTTGATCGTCCAATGATCGGTATGCATTTCTTTAACCCAGCTCCTGTTATGAAACTGGTTGAAGTTATCGCTGGTATCAACACACCAAAAGAAGTTGTTGATAAGATCAAAGCAATTGCTGAAGAAATCGGTAAAACACCTGTACAGGTTGAAGAAGGTGCTGGATTCGTAGTTAACAGAATCTTAATCCCTATGATCAACGAAGCAATCGGAATTTATGCTGATGGAGTAGCTTCTGTAGAAGGTATTGATACAGCTATGAAATTAGGAGCAAACCATCCAATGGGACCTTTAGCTTTAGGTGATTTAATTGGATTAGACGTTTGCCTTGCAATCATGGAAGTACTTTACAATGAATTTGGTGATACAAAATATCGTCCACATCCATTATTAAGAAAGATGGTTCGTGGAGGATTATTAGGATGTAAAACTGGTAAAGGATTCTACGATTACAGCAAGTAAGAAAAAGAGCTTTTCTTTTGCATCCGGAGATGGTGAACTCCGGATGCAAAAGTTAACTTTATAGAAATCATGATGGAGGAATAAAGAATGGATTTCACATTAAGTAAGAAACATGAAATGGCAAGAACTCTTTTCAAAGAGTTTGCTGAAAAAGAAGTAAAGCCTCTTGCACAGGACGTGGATGAAAATGAACAGTTTCCAGTTGAAACTGTAGCAAAAATGGCTAAAGCAGGATTCTTAGGTATTCCAGTTCCTAAAGAATATGGTGGACAGGGATGCGATCCATTAACATACGTTATGTGTGTTGAAGAATTATCAAAAGTTTGTGGTACAACAGGTGTTATCGTTTCTGCACATACATCTCTTTGTATCGATCCAATCCAGACTTTTGGTACAGAAGAACAGAAGAAAAAATATATCCCAGATTTAGCATCTGGTAAGAAATTAGGAGCTTTTGGTCTGACAGAACCAGGTGCTGGTACAGATGCACAGGGACAGCAGACAAAAGCCGTATTAGACGGAGACGAATGGGTATTAAACGGATCTAAGTGCTTCATTACAAATGGTAGCTACGCAGACGTTTATATCGTAATCGCAGTAACAGGTGTTGTTGAAAAACGCGGAAGAAAGATGAAAGAAATTTCTGCATTCATCGTAGAAAAAGGAACTCCAGGTTTCACATTCGGAACAAAAGAAAAGAAAATGGGTATCCGCGGATCAGCTACATATGAATTAATTTTTGAAGACTGCCGTATTCCAAAAGAAAATCTGTTAGGAAAACA
>ENA-OQEX01000626-OQEX01000626.1-human-gut-metagenome-genome-assembly--contig:-NODE-626-length-17520-cov-12.806761_pt1 | contig 17520 bp, 16 predicted proteins | sample MGYA00242802_ERZ504649 | MGnify/ENA primary metagenome ERZ504649 (study PRJEB26092, sample SAMD00036194) | human gut metagenome | host: Homo sapiens | study: EMG produced TPA metagenomics assembly of...
GCTGCGGGCGGCTGCCGGTGCCGGCGCGGGTCGCAGCCGTGCTCGCAAGGGCGGCGACCTGTCGCTGACCGTCGATGTTTCGGCCGAGGACGCGTTTCGCGGCGTGACGCACAAGGTCACCTATCGCATTCCCTCGACAGGCGAGCAGCAGACCATCACGGTCTCGGTACCCGCGGCGCGGTCGACGGCGGCAAGCTACGCTACAAGCGTCGCGGCGAGTATGGCGTTGCGGGTGGCGAGCGCGGCGACCTGGTCGTGACCACGCATGTGGAGGAGCACCCGCTGTTCAAGCGCAAAGGCGCCGACGTGACCATGGAGGTACCGGTCTCGGTCTACGAGGCGGCGCTCGGCTGCACGGTGGACGTGCCCACACCCGGCGGTGCGACGGTCCGTTTGAAAGTGCCCGCGGGTACTCAGACGGGCAAGAAGTTCCGCTTTAAGGAGATGGGAGCGCCCGACGTTAAGCACCGTGGCCGTACGGGCGCGCTGCTCGTCGAGATCAAGGTGCAGGTCCCCACGAACCTATCCGATGACGAGCGCGATGCCATGACCAAGCTGCGCGAGGCCGACACGCGCGACTATCGCGAGAAGGTCAACCGTTACAAGGCGACGTTCTAGCTTGGTTGCGTGGCCCACGGGCTGGCCGCAGGCTTATGATGGAGATGTGCGAGACGGAAAGGGGTCAGGTAGCATGGCCGAGGACAATAGGAACAAACCGCTGTATATGATCAGCGTGGCGGCCGAGCTGACCGGCATGCACCCGCAGACTCTGCGCGTCTACGAGTCCAAGGGCCTGGTGAATCCCCAGCGCTCGGGCGGTAACACGCGTCTGTATTCGCGTGCCGATATCGAGCGCCTGGAGCTCATCAACCAACTGACCGACGAGGGCATCAACCTTGCCGGCGTGGTGCGCATCCTCGATATGAAGGAGCGTGCCGAGGAGCGCGAGCGCGAGAACGAAAAGCTCCGCGCCCACGTGCGCCAGCTCGAGGACGAACTGCACGAGTACAAGATGCAGAAGAAGATCACCGCCCTTGCCCCGCGCGACGGTTCGGTCAACCCCGAGCAAGTCATGCGCAAACTGCTGGGCACGGGCGGCGACCTGTAGGCACTCATTGGGGACAGACTTAAATGAGTACCTGCAGAATGAGAGTGGATAATCTCCCGTTTTTTGCCTGTTTGCAGGCTCAAAGTGGGAGATTATCCACTCTCGTCATTTGAGCGTCTAAGTCTGCCTCCCCAGGACCCAACTCGTCCTCTGCTTTACTGAGATAAAGTGAACGCAGAGATTCGTAACCCACTCGCAACCGTTCTATGGCACGATATTGAACGAATGTATGCTATGCGCCAAATCTTTTGGGCAGAGTGGGAGACAGTATGGTCAAGCTGTACGAGGACGGCATCTACCTGCGCGGCGGCAGCGAGGTTGTGCCTGCGGCCGAGGCTGCCGAGCGCGGTATTACGCAGACACCCGAGGATGCCAAGCGCGGCACCATCGCGTATTCGATCCTCCAGGCACACAATACGTCGGGCGACCCCGAGGCACTCAAGATTCGCTTCGATGCCATGGCGAGCCACGACATCACCTTTGTCGGCATCATCCAGACGGCGCGCGCTTCGGGCATGGAGCAGTTCCCGCTGCCTTACGTGCTCACCAACTGCCATAACTCGCTGTGCGCCGTGGGCGGCACCATCAATGAGGACGACCACGTCTTTGGCCTTTCCGCAGCCAAGAAGTACGGCGGCATCTTCGTTCCGCCGCACATCGCCGTCATCCACTCCTTTATGCGCGAGAACTTCGCCGGTTGCGGCAAGATGATCCTGGGTTCCGACTCGCACACCCGCTATGGTGCCCTGGGTACCATAGCCGTGGGCGAGGGCGGCGGCGAGTTGGCAAAGCAGCTGCTGCGCGACACCTACGATGTCGCCTATCCCGGCGTCGTGGCCATCTACCTCACGGGCGCCCCGCGCCCCGGCGTCGGCCCGCACGACGTGGCGCTCGCCATCATTCGCGCCGTCTTTGCCAAGGGCTACGTCAAGAACAATGTCATGGAGTTTGTGGGCCCGGGCATCGCGAGCATGACGACCGACTACCGCAACGGCGTTGACGTCATGACCACCGAGACCACCTGCCTGTCGAGCATCTGGGCCACCGACGAGGACACGCACGCGTTTTTGACCATGCACGGCCGCGGCGACGACTATCGCGAGCTCAAGCCCGCCGATGTCGCCTACTACGACGGTTGCGTCGAGGTCGACCTGTCGAGCATCAAGCCCATGATCGCACTGCCGTTCCATCCTTCCAACGGCTTTGAGATCGACGAGCTCAACGAGAACCTCGAGGACATCCTGCACGAGGTGGAGCTCGAGGCCGCCAAGATCGGCGAGGGCAAGACGCACTTTAGCCTGCTCGACAAGATCGTCGACGGCAAGCTGCACGTGCAGCAGGGCGTTATCGCCGGCTGCTCGGGCGGCAACTATGACTCCGTGGTCCAGGCTGCCCGCGTGCTCAAGGGCGCCAATACCGGCTGCGGCGAGTTCTCGCTGTCGGTCTATCCCACGAGCCAGCCCGTGGCGCTCGAACTTACACGCCGCGGCTACATCTACGACCTCATGGAGGCCGGCGCAATCGTGCGCACGGCATTCTGCGGCCCGTGCTTCGGCGCCGGCGACACGCCCGCCAACAACGGCCTTTCGATCCGTCACACCACGCGCAACTTCCCCAACCGCGAGGGTTCCAAGCCGGGTAATGGCCAGCTGAGCGCCGTGGCCCTGATGGACGCCCGCTCCATTGCGGCAACGGCTGCCAACGGCGGCGTCCTGACGCCGGCGACCGACCTGCCCGAGGACACTTGGGACGAGGCCTGCGAGTACACCTTTGACGACGCGCCGTACAAGAAGCGCGTGTACTGGGGCTTTGGCAAGGCGGAGCCTGCCGACGAGCTGGTCGAAGGCCCCAACATCAAGCCGTGGCCCGCGATGGAGCCGCTCGGCGACGACATCCTGCTCAAGGTTTGCTCCAAGATCATGGACCCGGTCACCACGACCGACGAGCTCATTCCCTCGGGCGAGACGAGCTCCTTCCGCTCCAACCGCTGGGCCTGGCTGAGTTTACGCTGAGCCGCCGCGACCCGGCCTACGTGGGTCGCTCCAAGGAGGTCGACGCTGTGGAGAAGCGTCGCGTTGCCGGCGAGTCCGCGGGCGACCTGGCGGCGTTCGATGCCGAGCTTGCCGGTGTGTTTGAGGCGCTGGCCGGCGCGGGTGTCGCGGCCGATGCCAAGGCGACCGAGTTCGGTTCCATGATTTACGCCAAGAAGCCTGGTGACGGCAGCGCCCGCGAGCAGGCCGCGAGCTGCCAGCGCGTAATTGGCGGCCTGGCCAACATCGTCCACGAGTACGCCACCAAGCGCTATCGCTCCAACGTGATGAATTGGGGCATGGTGCCCTTCCAGATGGAGGCCGAGCCCAACTTTGAGGTGGGCGATTACGTCTTTGTGCCGGGTATCCGTGCCGCGCTCGATGGCGACCTGAAGGACATCGCCGCCTACGTGGTGCACGCCGATGGTGCGGTCGAGCAGATTGAGCTCTACATTGCCGATATGACGGCCGAGGAGCGTGCCATCGTCAAGGCCGGCTGCCTGATCAACTACAACAAGTTCAAGGCCGCTGCCGAGTAACGCACTTAATTGTCCGCCCGGGCTACCTTCCGCTCGCTCACGCGCTTCGCGAGGGTCGCGTTCGGGAAAGGGTAAGCCCCGGGCTACATTTCTGCGTTCTCGTTGGGTCTTGAGGGACGCCAAAAATAGACTTGCTTGATGCCGCCCCTGTTATCGGGGCGGCCTCTTTTTGTCGAAAACCACCACAAAGGTGCCTGTCCCCTTTGTGGGGGTGGGGACGAGCTCGATGTTGTTGTGATCGTTGAGCGGCATGTTAATGGGCGTCCCTACAGGATTTCATCCAAGCCGGGAGTCTTGGTTGTTTTGGGGATGCCGAGTTTGGATGACGCGAAATCGTCAACATTGTCCTTAATTCCGTCTTTGGTGTAGACAGTGACTATATAGGTGCTGTGCCCAAATTCGCTCTTGTCGCGTATCGCCCAGGCCTGCCAGTAGGCAGCTCCGCCTCGCTCTCTGATTTTTCCAATGCGGCGGAGTTCTGTTCGCTTTAATTTCTGGTCGCTGTCGACGGTTCGGCCGACCTCATCGGTGAGCCCGCACTGTTCAAGCAGTTTGTCGAGGACTTGGTTCATGTGACGCTCATCGGTGTTTGGAGCATAGTCGTAAGCGAGGGTGATGGAGTCGAGTGGCTGGTCGTCGATCAAATAATTCATCGTCTGAGGTTCAAGGCTGAAATGGGGGAAGCATCCGTCAATCGTTCCGAGCAGCGGTAACATTGACCGCCAAATTCCGGTGGGAATTCCATCTTCGTAGAACACGCCGCGACAGATAAAGGAGAGCGAGGTGGCACGCGAGCCGGCGTCGACCATTCCGCATAAATCGAAGGGCGAGGCGATGCCAAGGGAAAAGGGCGTGGCGACGATAAGGAAGAGCATCACGATGGGTATGGCGAGAATGGCGATGACGTTGCGACCGGTGGAATGAGACGGCTTCATATGCGCTCCTCGAGACAAAGATCTGTTGAGGATAGGCAGAAATGGATATGTTCAGAGAACAATTCAAGTTTAATCTCATGGCGCGAGATGGTCGACCGTTAGCGTCGAAAACCACCACAAAGGTGCCTGTCCCCTTTGTGGTGGTGAGGAGCGCGCGGCTTCTTTTGGTAATAATGCTGGCTGGCGATATCATTAGTGCAGGTAGCGAAGGTTTGCGTTGTGGGGTGTTTTGCCGTGAGCCGTTCTGCCCGTATTGGATTGATTGTCTTGGCGCTTGCGATCGCTGTGGTTGGCGCGGGCGCTGTCGGTATGGCATTTCTACCTGCTGCGGTGACGGAGCCGGTGGTCAAGCCTGTGACTCAATCTGTCGAACTTCTGACCGGCGACGACAAGCCCGAGACCATTACCGTTGATTTTGATGAGCAGCCGGCTGTGCTGGGTATTAGCAATTATCCGCGTATTCAGCTTGGGGCCATGCGCTATACCACGGATACAAGCCTGATCGATAGGGCGTCCGAGCTACTCAAGGGCAAAACATTTAAGCGTTGGTACGGATATGCGTCCTATCGGGCAAAAGCGAACGACATGGTTGGCGGATGCCACTCTTCCATCGAGCTGGACACTGCAAACGGCGCAAAGTTATGTGATGTCTCGTACGATCCGGGCTACGAGGGCAATGAGGGTCCGGGCATCTACATCATGGACGGCGATGTCGCCTATGTCATGGAGGGCGACCAGACCGAGCTCAACGATTTTATGGGTCAGTGTATCCAAGATGCCTATAAACAGACCTGCTTGCCTGACCCGCAGACTGCACGCGATAGTGGGTCTGCCCGTACATGGCTGTTCGAGGATGAGATGCCTGGACCGTCGAATCGGGAAGTACGGGTTCGGCGAAGGAGTAGAAACCGCGACCACCACAAAGGTGCCTGTCCTCTTTGTGGTGGTTTTCGGTCTGTCTCGATCTGTAACATCTTGGCCGCTAAAAGTGGGCCTGGTGTTACAGATTTAGATTTTTGATCCGGGTGTTTTCTGTTCGTCTCGATTTGTAACAGATAGAGCTCTATTTGCTGACTAGATGTTACAGATTTAGATAAACGGGTGCGCTGGTCATTTCATCTCGATCTGTAACATCTAGAGCCATAAACAGCCGCTAGATGTTACAGATTGAGATAGTAAGGGGACGAGGCCGTAGCGGGTGAGCGCACCTGCTCCCTATCCATCAATCACTCAGAAAATCTTATATATAGAGACTTAGATTTGTGTATAAGATCGTACAAAGCTGGCAACAATACTTCTCGAACAACGTGAAGCCGCCCCGTAGCGGCCGCCCCAAGAGAGGTGATTCCATGAGAATCGATAAGCTAGCAATGACGTCGCGCGAGGCGCTGCAGACCGCCATGAGCACGGCTGCCGACGCGCAGGCCGGCGCGGTGGAGCCGATTCACCTGCTGTCTGCCCTGCTTGGTGCCGGCGAGCGCAATATCTCCGTGATCATCGAGCGCATCGGCGCCGACCCGGCCCAGCTTGCACGCTCCACACAAGATGCCATCGACCATGCGCCCAAGGTGTCGGGCGAGGGTCAGCAGATGGGCCTGTCCAACGAGCTCGTTCGCGTGATCGAGAAGGCCGAGAAAAAGGCCACCAAGATGGGCGACAGCTTTGTGGTGACCGAGCATCTGCTGATGGCACTTGCCGAGGACAAGGGTGAGGCGGGTCGCGTGCTGCGTGACGCCGGCGTGACCAAGGAGCGCATCGAGCAAGTCTACGAGGAACTGCGCGGCGATGACCGCGTGACGTCTGCCGAGGACAAGACGCAGTTTGAGGCGTTGGAGCAGTACGGTCGCAACATCTGCGATCTGGCTCGCGCCGGCAAGCTCGACCCGGTCATCGGCCGTACCGACGAGATCCGTCGTACTATTCAGGTTCTGTCCCGCCGCACCAAGAACAACCCCGTGCTTATCGGCGAGCCGGGCGTCGGCAAGACGGCCATCGTCGAGGGCATTGCTCAGCGAATCGTGGCCGGCGACGTACCGAGCACCCTGCGCGACCGCGACCTCATCGAGCTCGACATGAGCGCGCTGGTCGCCGGCGCCAAGTACCGCGGCGAGTTCGAGGACCGCTTGAAGGCCGTGCTCAAGGAAGTGCAAAAATCCGAAGGCAAGGTCATCCTGTTCATCGATGAGCTCCATACCATCGTGGGCGCGGGTGCCACCGAGGGCTCCATGGACGCCGGCAACATCCTCAAACCGGCGCTCGCTCGTGGCGACCTGCACGCGATCGGCGCGACCACGCTCGACGAGTACCGCAAGTACATCGAGAAGGACGCGGCGCTCGCCCGTCGTTTCCAGACCGTGATGGTCAGCGAGCCTACCGTCGAGGACACCATTTCAATCCTGCGTGGCCTGAAGGAGAAGTACGAGATCTTCCACGGCGTACACATCACCGATAGCGCGCTCGTGGCTGCCGCCGACCTCTCCGACCGCTACATCGCCGACCGCTTCCTGCCCGACAAGGCTATCGACCTGGTCGATGAGGCCGCGAGCCGCCTGCGCATGGAACTCGACAGCATGCCGGTCGAGATCGACGCCACCACGCGTCAGCTCACCCAGCTGCAGATCGAGGAACAGGCGCTCATGAAAGAGACCGACGACGCCTCTAAGGAGCGTTTGGAGCTCTGCGCCAAGAGATTGCCGAAGTCCAGGAAAAGCTCAACGTGCAAAAGGCCGGCTGGCTCAACCAAAAGAACGCCATCGACCACGTGCAGGAGCTTAAGGGCCAGCTTGACGCGGCCAAGAGCGAAGAGGAGCGCGCGACGCGCAACGGCGATCTGGGCCGTGCGTCCGAGCTTCGCTATTCTGTGATCCCGGGTCTGCAGCAGCAGATTCAGGATTCCGAGGCTGCGCTCGAGGCGCAAAAGCAGCAGGACGGCGAGGGCCTCAACGAACAGGTGACCTCCGACGAGATCGCCGAGGTCGTGAGCGCCTGGACCGGTGTGCCCGTGTCCAAGATGATGCAGGGCGAGCTCGACAAGTTGAAGGGCTTGGAGGGCGAGCTGCATAAGCGCGTTATCGGTCAGGACGAGGCCGTCTCCGCTGTAGCCGCGGCCGTGCGTCGCAGCCGTGCGGGTCTCTCCGACCCAGACAAGCCCATCGGCAGCTTCTTCTTCCTGGGCCCCACCGGCGTAGGCAAGACCGAGCTCGCCAAGCGCTGGCCGAGTGCCTGTTCGATGACGAGCGCGCGCTCGTGCGTATCGACATGTCCGAGTATATGGAGAAGTTCAGCGTCCAGCGTCTGATCGGTGCGCCCCCGGGATACGTGGGCTATGACGAGGGCGGCCAGCTCACCGAGGCCGTGCGCCGTCGTCCCTACTCCGTGATCTTGCTCGACGAGATGGAGAAGGCTCATCCGGATGTCTTTAACGTGCTGCTGCAGGTGCTCGACGACGGCCGTTTGACCGACGGTCAGGGTCGCCAAGTGTCCTTCAAGAACACGATTATCATCATGACGTCCAACGTGGGCTCCAAGGCTATCGCCGATCTGTCCGGCAAGGACGAGGAGGAGATGCGCCATCAGGTTGACGGGGCCATGGCTCAAACCTTCCGCCCCGAGTTCCTCAACCGTATCGACGATATCGTGGTGTTCCATCCGCTCGGCATGGCGCAGATCGAGAAGATCGTCGACATCCAGCTCGCCGACGTCCGCGCGCGTCTGGCCAAGGAGCGCATGACGCTGGCCATCACCCCGGCGGCCAAGCAGATGCTCGCCGTGGGCGGCCTGGACCCGGTCTTTGGTGCCCGTCCGCTCAAGCGTCTCGTGCAGCGCGAGGTCGTGGATGCCATTGCCGCCGCTATCATCGACGGTACGGTGCGCGAGGGCGATCAGGTGACGGTCGATGTCGACAAGGACGGCGGCTTTACCGTCGTGTGCGACAACACGCCGGCGGCCACCTACGAAGTCCCCGACGCGAGTAGATTTTGGGCCGGCTTTAAAACCGCCCTCATCGCAAAACGCCAAGGGCGGCGGATCCAATCGGGTCCGCCGCCCTTTTTCGTGCGACAATCGATGGTGTTGAACGTGAGTACATGGCAAGGAGCTATGCAGATGACAGACAAGAACAAGACGAACACGCCGGCGACCGATGCCGCACCCGCCGCACCTAAGCCTGCGCCTAAACCGGCGCCCAAGCCGCGCGACCCCTATATCCGTGCCGAGAACGAGGATGACGACGGCTACGATCCTTATAGCGATCGTCGCCCCGAGCGCGAACCCCTCTTCGAAGCCGACCCCTGGCGTTAAGTAGCTCATTTGGGACGGGGCTTTTTTAGCTACTTTGTTTTCGGCTAGAGGCGTTCATGCCTGCCCCCTCGGCCGCTCGATATCCTCCGGGAGGGGCCACTAATAGAAAACTTGCTTATCCATTAATCAAGATACGCATAATCTTGCTCTCCTGCTAATCAAGAATCGTTATAATCTTGATTAGCAGGAGAGCAAGATTGGAGAATTATGGCATTCAACGACTTGGTGGCTCAAAAAATAAAGGACTTTGAGCAACAGGGGATTCCGCAGGTCTTTGAGCGCGACCTTGATCTGGCAACCCGCAGGAGCCAAAGCGCGACAACATCGTATATGTGATTGTGGGCGCCCGTCGTTGTGGAAAGACGTATCGCCTGTATCAGGAGATGCGGCGGCTTCAGGGCCAAGGCGTCGAGCTTGACCGGATGCTATATTTCAATTTTGAGGATGAGCGCTTGCGTCCGTATGAGCCATCGCTACTAGCGGACGTGCTCGATACATTCTATGCACTATATCCTGCTGCTCGAGGCGAGGGCGCCTACCTTTTCTTTGACGAGATCCAGGAAATACCCGAATGGGGTGCGTTTCTGCGACGCGTGGTCGATACGGAGAAGGCGACCGTTTACGTGACGGGATCTTCTTCTAAGATGCTGTCCTCAGAACTTGAGAGCGAGTTCAGGGGCCGTTCTCTTGTGCGAGAGCTTTTTCCGTTGAGTTTTTCGGAATACGTCCGATATAAGACGGGGGGCGTTCCTGAGTCGAACGCGCCCTTCTCCTCAAGCGCTGCAGCGTTGCTCCGACACCATCTGGTCGGATATCTCGAGCGAGGGGGATTCATCGCGACACTTGAGCAGACGCCCGCAGACGCGATTCAGCTGCTACAGGAATATGCGTCGCGAACGGTCGCCATGGACGTCGTTGAACGTTACGACGTCAAGAACCCCCGTTTGGCCTCGCTGTTTCTGGCGCGGTGCATGGCATCTTCGGGACGAGAGCTGTCAGTGAACAAAGTGTACAACGAGTTCAAGAGCAGACAGATATCCGTCAGTCGAAATACGCTCAGCGACTTACTTGAGTATTACGAGGACGCCTACCTGCTGTTTTCGGTGCCGGAGTTCACGCGTTCGCTTGCAAATAATACGCGGTCTGCGTCTAAGGTCTACGCCGTCGATCCTGCGATGTTCGGAGCGTTCTCCCCCGCATCGGCATTGGATCATGGTCAGAGGCTCGAGACCGCGGTGTTCAATGCGCTCAGAAGAAGGACCCCCGCCGTGCGGCCCGGTTCGGTTTGCCGCCTGCTGATTAAAGATAAGAATAAAAGCCATGAGGTGGACTTTGTGGCTGGGGATGCACTGCTCATGCAGCTTACGGCCTGATTCAGGTAAGTGTGGATATGACAAGCGAGAAAACGCGCGAGCGCGAAATTGCCGCGCTCGATGCCGCGATGGCCCAGTTTGATCTTGGCGAGTCGGTAATCGTTACCATGGATGAGCAGGCCGATATTCCATGCAAACACGGCGTGGTACATGCTGTGCCCGCATGGAAGTGGCTCCTTTCCTAATCGTCTATGGATTTGCGAGGCCAGGACTCAGGTGTCATGGTCCGCTAGTCCTGGGCCTTGATGCTCGGCAGGAGAATCTGGGCGAGGTAGTCGGTCTCGAGTTTGGTCGCGGCGTCTGCCTTGCCGTCTTTGCCGACCAGTACGTTCTTGATCTGGCTATAGGTGTAGCGGTTACCGGTCGTGAGCTCGACAAGCTCAATGGCCGTGTCCATGGGGTAGGTTGACACGGGATTCTGCGTCCGTCCGTTGATGGTCTGGGGCACCACGTACGGATAGACGGGGCCGCTGGCGTAGACGGTATAACCGTTGCCTAGATTGGCCGCACCCAAAACCGTATCGCCCTCATCGGGCGTAAAGCTCTCGCCCTCGCGCACCGCGACGAGCGTCACAATCGGCGTATCGCTGTCGCCGGCAAGATAGATGCATAGCGTGCTGCCATTTTGCCAAGTCTCGACCTTGCCGTACCACTCGACGGGGATATCGAGCTGGTAGAGGTCGGTTGCCTTGTGGCGAGCGTCAGCATCGCGGGCTGCCTGTGCCTTTTGCGCGCTCACGGCATTGACGGCGGCGTCGCGCCGCGCGGTTGCCGCCTGCTGGAGCACCTTGGCGGTGGCGGCGGAGCTCGCGCCTCCCTCCTCGGCATATTTGGCGGCGGCATCGATCTGGTCGTCGGTTACCGTGTCGGCCGAAGGCACCTTGAGCTTAAAGGCGGCCTGGCTGCTTAGGTCCTGTCCGTCGCTCTTGATCGTGACCTGCGCCTTGGTGGTCGGCACGGTATAGACGGTGCCGTCGGACGCGATGGGGGAGGCAGCGATGGAGAGTGTGTAGTCACCGGGTAGCAGTTTGATGCCACGGCCGTGCTCGTCAACATAGAGTGTTTCGCTCACGGAGGATCCGTCAGAATCCTGGCCACTCACTTGTACGGGAATCTTGGAGCCGGCGGAACAGTCGAGGCCCGCGGCATGCACGCCAATCTGCACCGACATCATCGTGTGGGCATTGGCGGCGACAGCGGCAGCCTGCTCTTGCTGATATCCGTTCCAGGCAGCATAGCCTGCACCGCCGGCGACGAGCGCGACGGCCACGACACCGGCGACCATCAGATTGCGGCGCTTGGGCGACATCTTGCGATGGCGGACCTCGGCTTCGTGTGCCGAGGGAACGGACGGCAGGGGAATATCGCCCATGGCGATGGTCTCATCCACGGCTGGTGCGGAACCCAGGCCAGGAAGCTCGCGAGTCAGCGAATCTTCGGCCGGTAAGCTGTCGAGCAAGACGGTTTCCTCGCCCGTGTCGGATTCGGGCTGGTCGTCGGCCTCGCTATCGTCCTCTTCGGCTTCGTCAGGAGCGTCTTTGGCGTCGCCGCCTTCGTCCTCAGTGTCTTCGTGCACCTCGTCTTGCGCGTCGACGACCGAATCGCTAAACGAGAGCTCGTCTAGCGCGATCCGGTCAAGGCTCTCCAGGCTTCGGCACATGCTTCCGCATCCTGGGCCGCATCCTCGCGGCCATACGTCTCATCGCTCATATATCCCCCAATGCAATATCGGCTCAACACTGTACCCAAAAATGGAGCCATATAAAGCGCATACGAAATATAAGATCCGATTTAACCTGAGCGCATCGTTCGGCCGCATCCTCGCGGCAGCAAAAGGCCCCCGGAACGCGGACGAATCACATTCCGGGGGCTCTGCAATGCGTTGAGTTGCGCGGAGCCGGCTATGCTGCTTCACATTCAAGCGGCGTTTGCGCCGGGCATGTTACTCGGCGTGCGCGTAATCAACCTTGGCACGGCGAGCGGTGGCCTTCTCCCAATCGCTGGTGCCTCAAAGACATCCTGCTTGTAGGGATTGCGGCCGAGCTTCTTGGCGCGGTAGGCGATGTAGATGATCGCGGCGACGTTGGCGACCAGTGCGGCGATCGAGACCGCGGTAGCGGCACTGGGGTCGAGCGTGGAGTGGGTTACAAAGATGGACTCCTCCTGGAAGTAGGGGAACACCTGGGCAAACATGCACCAAATGGCAAGCGTAAAGGCGCGATTCTGGATCCAGCCGCCCTTGTTCCAGATAAAGGCGGCGACGGTGGGCGCCAGCAGCAGCGCAAAGCCGCAGAACCAGGAGTGGGTGGGCAGGCAGTTGTAGGTGTAGCAGAAGTTCCAGATATCGTAGGCGATGATGTAGACCCAGGTCATGTCGGGCCACAGCATGTCGGTCTTGTCCTCGGAGGCGTAGACGCTCCACCAACCGGTCATGCAGAAGATGTTGATGATGCCTGCGATGCCGTTGAACACGTTGTTCCAGCCGGCCAGCTGCGTGGCGCCCTCGGAGGTGACCCAGGTGGACTCGCCCAGGACAAAGAAGTGATAGGCGCTCTCGAAGTCGGACACGACGGCGATCATGATGTTGATGGCGACGATCACAAACGGCCACGCGCGGAACCAATGCGCCTTGCCGATCTTGCCCCACTGGTACTTAATGGCAATGAAGCCCCAGCAACCGGCCAGCGCCGCGTACACCTTGGCGTAGTGGAACCAGCTGTTCTGGTACACATGGGTGGGGTTGGTGAGCGCCCACTCGGCACCCTGCGAGACGCCGATGGCGATGGCGACGCAGTAGATGGTCATGGCCAGCGGAGCCACGCCAAAGATGATGGCCGCGCCCAGCTTGGTGCGGCGGCCGACCTCGTTGAGCACGATCAGGCCAATAAAGACCATGGCCCAGCCGGCCCAGTGGATAAGGGTATCGCTACCCCAAACATCGAACAGCATGCTGCTCTCCTTTTACACGCCCGCGGCCCCTCTTCCGATCGCGGGCAGTTTGGCCAATGTCGTCAGTTTTGGGGCTTGCGCTCCGGATACTTGGCGGTATAGCCTCGATGTGGAGTGTCGAGGCGATGATTTCCTTGACCGTCTCGTCGGGCACATCGGGGTGCGTGCGGATATACATCAACAGTCCCATGATGAGGGTGTAGAACGTCTCGTAGACATGGTCGATGCGCAGCTCATGATGGGCGACAAAATCCACCACGGTGGTGTCGCAGATGTACTGAGCCACGCGCTGAACCACGTTGTGCAAAAAGCCGCCGTAGGGCGCGCCACTGCTTGAGGTGAGCGTACTCGGCAGTTCGTGGCCGCTGGCGACCAGACGCTTAAAGAGCGGGGCGACGGTGTCGAGCGCGCCCTCGATATCGCCGACGGTGCGGCCGGCGTTCCACTGCTCGAGCTCGGAGATAAAGCCGTCGATCGCCTCGTCCATAACAGCGGTGACGGCGGCGTCCATATCGGCAAAGTAGTGGTAGAACAATGAACGCGTGCAGCCGGCTCGCTTGGTCACGGCCGATACCGATAGGTGGGACACGCCCAGCTCGGAGCTTACGGTGCGCACGGCATCGAGGATCTCGCGACGGCGTTCGTCGCCCGTCAGGCGCTTTGCCGCACTATCGGATGCGGGGACGGCATCGACCACAGAGGTATCTGCTGTTTTGCCGCCCATGTTTTGCCGCCTTCCATCCTCTTTTGCCTGACCGTTCGCCTAACAGTCTTGAATATTGTTGACGGTTCGTCAATACTATTTTTGACACAATGTCAACTAATGGCGGGTGAACGGCATGGGGGCATGTTCGGCCTGCAAAAAAGAGGGGCGCCGCGGCCTCGTCGGGCTGCGGCAAGAGAAGGGACAACCATGATTCTCAACGGACCGGGAATTAGCTACACCGAGCCTGACATCGGTTCGGAGTTCGTGCCGCCGCTGCCGGAGCATCCGCGCGAGGCCATCGTCAAGCTGTGCGAGCACTGCACCAACCGTCTGCTGCATCGCGACGAGCTGCTGGGCTACGAGTACTGGTCGTTTGCCGAGGCGCAACCGACGAGCAGGCCGAGTACTCTGCAAGATGAAGATGCGCCGTCCCTATACGCTGCCCGAGATGGTCAAGCTCACCGGCATGCCCGAGGCCGATATCGAGAAGATGCTCGACGACATGAGCTACACGGGTCTGCTCGAGTACAACTGGGAAAATCCCGAGCGCGCCAAGCAGTGGGTGCCGCCCATGCTGGTGCCGGGTTCCGCCGAGTTCCTCAACATGCGCGTGAGCCAGCTCGAGGAGCACCCGGTCTATGCCAAGTTCTTTGAGCAGGCGTCCAAGGGACCGCTGTCCAAGGCCACGCCGATGGTGCCGCCCGGAGCGCCGGTATCGGCATGCACGTCATTCCGGTCGAGAAGGCCATCGATGCCGCGAGCACGTCGGTGCCGATCGAGCATATCGAGCATTGGCTCGACAAATACGATGGCAAGTATGCCGCTAGCACCTGCAGCTGCCGCGCGAGCCGTCGCGTGATGGGAGAGGGCTGCGCCGACGACCCGGCCGATTGGTGCATCGCCGTGGGCGATATGGCCGACTACGTGGTCGAGACCGACCGCGGCCATTATGTGACGCGCGAGGAGGTCTACGACATCCTGCGCCAGGCCGAGGACAACGGCTTTGTGCACCAGATCACCAACATCGACGGTGAGAACAAAATCTTCGCCATCTGCAACTGCAACGTCAACGTGTGCTACGCCCTGCGCACTTCGCAGCTGTTCAACACGCCCAACCTGTCGCGCTCGGCCTACGTCGCCAAGGTCGAGAAGGACAAGTGCGTGGCCTGCGGTCGCTGCGTTGAGGTGTGTCCGGCCGGCGCCGCCAAACTGGGCCAGAAGCTCTGTAGCAAAAAGGCTGGCGGACAGGTGCCCGAGTATCCGCGCCAGGAGCTGCCCGATGCCACCAAGTGGGACCACACCAAGTGGTCGCCCAACTACCGCAACGACAACCGTATCGAGACGCATGAGTCCGGCACCGCTCCCTGCAAGACGGCCTGCCCCGCGCACGTTGCCGTTCAGGGCTATTTGAAGCTCGCGGCGCAGGGCCGCTATGACGAGGCGTTGGCGCTCATCAAGCGCGAGAACCCGTTGCCCGCTATCTGCGGCCGTGTGTGCAACCGCCGCTGTGAGGATGCCTGCACCCGCGGTCGCGTGGACGAGGCCGTGGCCATCGACGAGGTCAAGAAGTTTATCGCCCAGCGCGATCTGGATGCCGCGACTCGCTATGTCCCACCTGTGGTGACCCCGACGCGTGCCGGCGGCTTCGACCAGAAGATCGCCATCATCGGCGCCGGTCCGGCCGGTCTGTCCTGCGCCTTCTATCTGGCCGAGAAGGGCTACAAGCCCGTCGTGTTCGAGAAAAACGAGCGCCCGGGCGGCATGCTCACCTACGGCATTCCCAGCTTTAAGCTGCAGAAGGACGTTATCGAGGCCGAGGTCGAGGTCATTCGCCTGATGGGCGCCGAGTTCCGCTATGGCGTGGAGGTCGGTCGCGATGTGACGCTCGACGAGCTTCGCGCGCAGGGCTTTAAAGCCTTTTACGTGGCCATTGGCTGCCAGGGTGGCCGCCTTGCCGGTATTCCGGGCGAGGATGCCGAGGACGTGACCGTGGCCGTCGACTTTTTGCGCGAGGTCAACAGCGGCAAGATCGACGCGCTGCCCGGGCGCACCATCGTGGTGGGCGGCGGCAACGTGGCCATCGATGTCGCGCGCAACGCCTGCCGTCTGGGTTCCGAGCACGTTGAGATGTTCTGCCTGGAGAGCGAGGTCAAGATGCCTGCCAGCGAGGAGGAGCGTCGCGAGGCCATTGAGGACGGCGCGCACATTAGCTGCGGCTGGGCCCCAAGGAGATTCACCTGGACGAGGCCGGTCGTGTGTGCGGTATCACCTTTAAGCGCTGCACGCGTGTCTTTGACGACGAGGGCCGTTTTGCGCCCGAGTATGACGAGAACGACTTGCGCCGTGTCGATGCCGACCGTGTCGTCATGTCGATTGGCCAGTCCATTGTGTGGGGCGACCTGCTGGCTGGCTCCAAGGTGGAGCTCGGCCGCAGCCAGGGTGCCCTTGCCGATCCGCAGACGTACCAGACCGCCGAGCCCGACATCTTTGTGGGCGGCGACGTCTACACCGGTCCCAGCTTTGCTATCGACGCCATCGCCGCCGGTCACGAGGCCGCCGTGTCCATCCATCGCTTTGTGCAGCCGGGCTCCACGCTCACCATCGGCCGCAACCAGCGCCGCTACACCGCGCTTGACCGCGACGATGTTGTGATTGAGAGCTATGACAACGCAAGCCGCGAGGTGGCACGTGTCGACCGCGAGCGCGAGAAGGCTGCGCCCTTTAGCGAGTACGTTGAGACCTTTACCGAGGAGCAGGTGCGCGCCGAGACCGCTCGCTGCTTGGGCTGCGGTGCTCGATCGTCGACCCCAACAAGTGCATCGGCTGCGGCCTGTGCACCACCAAGTGCGCGTTTGACGCCATCCATCTGGATCGCGATCGCCCCGAGTGCTCCACGATGGTCAAATACGAGCAAAAGCTCCCGAGCCTGGGCAAGTACGCACTCAAGCGCGCGATCAAGATCAAGTTCGGTCGCAAGTAAGTAGTCATAATGGGAACGGCGGAAGGAATATAAAAGTGCACGAGCTCGGAATCGTGTATCACATCATTCGCGATGTTGAGAACGTGGCGCGCGTCAATGGCGTGCGTCGCGTTTCGAGCGTGACGTTGCTGCTGGGCGAGGTCTCGGGCGTCGTTCCCGACTTGCTGCTCGACGCTTGGCGCTGGGCAGCAGATAAAAAGCCTATCACCGAGGCTCGGAGCTTATCGTGGAGCCCGTTGAGGCCGTGACACATTGCGAGGCGTGCGGCCGCAACTACGCGACGGTCGAGCACGGCAAGACCTGCCCTTATTGCGGCAGCGGCGAGACATACCTGCTGCAGGGCCAGGAGGTCGTGATCAAGCAGATCGAGACCCCCGACGAGGACCCGGCAGACGCTGCCCCCGACGGCCTCTCCGACACCCCCGACGCCGTCGACGCCGCCAACCCTCTCCACATCGTCTAGCCCCTAGTCTGGACGTTCTTGTTTGACTATCATGCAAGAACGTCCCCAACGACTAGCCGTTTAAGAACGTCCCCAACTGACTACTTGCGCTAGAACATAAGCCACGAAAAAAGTCAAGTCATATCTGTTTAAAACAAA
>ENA-OQEX01000628-OQEX01000628.1-human-gut-metagenome-genome-assembly--contig:-NODE-628-length-17505-cov-12.334101_pt1 | contig 17505 bp, 22 predicted proteins | sample MGYA00242802_ERZ504649 | MGnify/ENA primary metagenome ERZ504649 (study PRJEB26092, sample SAMD00036194) | human gut metagenome | host: Homo sapiens | study: EMG produced TPA metagenomics assembly of...
AAGTTAGACCATTTCAAATGGTTCGATGTCTGCCCGGATGCGACACTGAATGTGTCCATCCTCGCAGTATCCGGTTCTCAAGGTGCACGCCTGGCGGCTGATCCGGTCCGACCGGGCCGCGCGGCAAAGAGATATATTGCCAGACCGGAGGGGCGCCGGGGGCGGGAATCTGGGCGTACACATTTCCTACATATCTTGTGATCCGACTAACGTTTGCCAGCCGTTAACTACCGCTCGCCGAGCATCTCTTTATATAAGGCAGTCTCATGGTTAAAGCGGATACGTCCCCCTAGCTAAAGCACAGCCAGCATCGAGCAACTCATCACGTTCTTCCACCGAGAACCCCTCGGCGTAGACGCGCACCACTGGTTCGGTCCCGCTAGGACGGACCAGCAGCCACGTGTCATCCTCGAATGACAGACGCAAGCCGTCCATATGACTAACGTTTTCGGCACCTTGCCACAAATCGACTTGGGGTTTACGCCCGGCAGCAGGGTTCGTAACGTTTCGGCATCTTCGGCCTCAAGGCGCAAATCGCGTCGACCGTAACTCGTCTTACCAAAACTGTCCTCGAGTTGGTCGACCAGAACGCCCAAAGGCGCGTCCGTCTTTGCCATAAGCTCACACAGAATCAGACAGGCGAGGATTCCATCGCGCTCGGGCATATGCGCGGCGATGCCGATACCACCGGCTTCCTCGCCGCCTATGAGGACGCCACCCTTCTTCATCTCTGCCGCTATATATTTGAAACCGACTGGTTTGACGGTCACGCGGCAGCCAAGCGCCTCGGCAATGCGACGCACGAGCGTCGAGCATGAAAGATTGACGACGACGCGCCCCTCCAAATTACGAAATTGAACCAAGTCGCCCAAAACGAGCGCCATGATCTGATGCGGATGTATATATCTGCCGCGCTCGTCAACCGCGCCGATACGGTCGGCGTCGCCGTCGGTCACCAGGCCAGCGCAAGCTCCGTCCTCGATAACCGTATGCTCGCAAGCGTCCACCCAAGGCTCAACGGGTCGGGGCAGATATCTTCTTGGTCAGACGCCTGCCCGGCGTGAATCTCGTGCACCTCAACGCCAAGCTCGCGCAGCAGTCGGCTAGATAGCCTGGGCTGCGCCGCCCATGGGGTCGACAACCACGCGCAAGTGCGCGGCGCGGATGGCTTCGGCATCGACAAACGATGCCACCGCTTGCATATAGTCAGGAATGATATCCGCGGTGCGATATTGCCCCTCGATCCCCATTGGCTCGGGAGCCATGGTCTCTTCGAGCTCTTCGATGACATCCTGGTTGGCGGTCGAGCCGTCACCCATGCGAATCTTGAGGCACAGATAACCCTGCGGATGATGGGACCCCGTCACCATGAGCGCGCCGCACGCCTCACCGTCATAAGCCGCCGCCCACGTAAGGGCAGGGGTCGGAACAGGTCGCGAAGCGAGCACGGCGTCTAGCCCGTGCGCTGCTAGCACGCCCGCCGCAAGCTCAGCGAACTCGCGCGCCAGGGGCCGGGTGTCGAACCCTATATATACCGTTTTGCCCGGATTGGTCTTTTGCCACAACTCGCCGACGCATCGGCGATACGGGCAACGTTATCGGCAGTGAAGTCCTCATCGACGCGAGCGCGCCAACCGTCAGTTCCAAAATGAATTATCGCGCACACGCGCAGACACCTCACAGTGTTTGGATCATGTTACGCATGGGGTATACCCGCAACATGCACTCGGCAACCTGCCGGCACCAGCATTCACCATTTGGGCAAATGCTGCCAAGGACATGCAGGCAATAAAAAAACCGCCCCGTATGGAGCGGTTTTGCCCTTTATATATCGAGCGCCTCGGCCATTGCTGCCGTAGTGATTGCCGTGGTTCCACAGCAACTGCCCACCATTGCGGCACCGGCATGTCTCCATTCGATGCATGCGCGCGCGAAAGCTTCAGGGTTCTCGTGCCATACGGGGCCATCCTGAGTCTGGACCGGATCGCCTACGTTGGGACGCACCGTGACGGGAGTCGTCGCCGATGCAACCATCCTGGGCACCGCCGCATTCGCGGCCGCAAGCGAACAGCAATTAACACCAACCGAGTTTGCGCCGTGTTTTTCGGCGTACAAAACGGCTGCCTCGATGTTGAGGCCATCGCCCAGCAGGTCGCCTTTATCGTCAACGACAAAACTCACCAGAACAGGCATGCCGTCGGCGGCATCTCGGGCGCCGGCAAGCATGGGCTGCAGATTACGGATAGACGTCACCGTCTCGATCAGCAGACCGTCAACGCCGGCATTGAGCAAGGCGTGCGCCTGTTCGCGCGCAATGCCGCGGATTTCACGATACTCGGCAGAGTCCTCGGCAAACCACTCAATACCGATCGGGCCCATCGAGCCCAGCAGCAGCTGAGGGTGCGCCTGGCGAGCATCGTCGACGGCCCCGCGATTGACCTCCGCCACGGACGGCGCAATCTGGTCGTGCTTGAGGGCATAGCTTGATGCCTGAAAGGTGTTGGTAATGAGCACCTGCGCACCGGCGGCGACATACAAGCGATGGATACGAGAAACGGCCTGCGGCTCTGCCAGATTCCAAAACGCCGGTGGAATGTCTGCGGCGTCGTACTCACTCAACAGAACACTGCCCATGGGGCCCTGCGCCAACAAGGTCTCGCTCGACAAGCGGCGCGTAAGTTCCTCGGCACCAAAGCGATTGTAATAACTCGTATCCATATATATCCCGCTATTCCTCGACGCTGATTCCTTGCTTTTCGAGATAGGCGAGCCAGCGGTTCATCGTGTCCTCGGATAGCGCATGCTCCATCATGCAGGCCTCGGAATCGGCTCGCTCAAATTCGACACCGAGCTCCTGAACCAAAAACGTGCGGATGAGGCGATGACGGTACCAGATAGCCGTGCCAACCTCGCGGCCGCGATCGGTCAGGATTACCTTGCCATAGTGCGATTGCTCGACAAGCTCGGATGCCTTGAGCGCCGAAACCGCTTTATTGACCGATGCCTTGGAGACGCCAAGCGCTGCGCGATGTCGACCGATCGCACGCCGTTGGTTTCCCCCTCTTCGCTTTCAATGCGAACCATGCACTCCAAGTAGTCTTCGTTCGCCACCGTCAGATGTAGTTCGCGCGAGCTATTTGTCGTATCCATGATCTTCCGTCCCTTCTGCATTCAATGGCTGATTCTACCCCATCCAAGCGTCGCGGTATGCCGTGGCATACCGTGCTAGAGTTCTTGTTGCACACGACGACCAAGATTGGAGCGGTCTTTATGGAAAACACCACCACAAACCCCGATGTCCTCGAGCGCTTTTTGCGCTACGTCCAGATCAACACGCAGTCCGAGGATGCAAACTGCGACCAGGTACCCTCGAGCGCCGTTCAGTTTGACCTTGCCAACGTGCTGGCTGAAGAGCTGCGCGAGCTTGGTGCGGAAGATGCCCACGTGACCGAGCACGCCTATGTCTGCGCGCATATCCCCGCAAGTGCGGGCGCTGAGGACAAGCCCGCCCTGGGCCTGATCGCCCATCTCGACACCACCGAAGTTGCACCGGGCGCCGGCGTGAAGCCGCACATCGTACACTACGAAGGCGGCGACCTGGTCTGCGGCACGGTTGACGGTAAGCCCGTTGCCATGAGTACCGCCAAGCTTCCCGCCCTGAATGACCTCGCGGGTGAGGACCTGGTCTGCAGCGATGGCACCACGCTGCTGGGCGCGGACGACAAGGCAGGCGTCGCGAGATCATGTCACTTGTCGCGCGTATCGCTCAGGACCCTTCTCTGCCCCATCCCGCACTCGGCATTTGCTTCTGCCCTGACGAGGAGATCGGTCACGGAGCCGAGCTGTTGGATATCGATACCTTTGGCTGCAAGTACGCCTACACGGTCGACGGCGGCCCCATCGGCGAGCTGGAGTGGGAGTGCTTTAACGCCGCCGAGGCGACCATCCGCTTTGAGGGCCAGTCCATCCACCCGGGCGACGCAAGGCCGTATGGTCAACGCAGGCAATCTGTTCTGCGACTTCAACGCGTTGCTCCCCTACGTGCAGCGCCCGGAGTATACGGAAGGCTACGAGGGCTTTTATCACCTTGAGGGTGTATCTGCGACCGTCGATCACGCCACGGCGCGCTATATCGTCCGCGACCATGACGCCGCCAAGTTCCAGCAGAAACTCGACCTTATTGATGCCGCCGCCTCGATGCTCAACCAGCGTCTGGGTGAGGAGCGCGTAACGGTCGAGATTAAGCAGCAGTATCGAAATATGGCCGAAATCGTTCGTGACTATCCCGAGCTTATTGATGTTGCCAAGGAAGCCTACCTTGCCTGCGGCGTTGAGCCCAAGTGCTGCCGATTCGCGGCGGCACCGACGGCGCGCAGCTGTCGTTCCGCGGTCTGCCCTGCCCCAACCTTTCCACCGGCGGCTATTGCTATCACGGCGTCAACGAATTCGTCCCGGTCAGTTCGCTCGTCAAGATGACCGACGTGCTCCAGGAGCTCGTCGCCCGTTTCGCATAAGCCTGGCTGCATAAGCCCAAAAGACGAATCGCCCCGTCCTCTACAGAGAACGGGGCGGTTTTTTTGCTGCAATGAGAACAGGTTGACGCACGCCAGCCTCTTAACGCAAGGAGTGTTCCAAACTGCCGGCACAAAAGGAACGTCCCAAGTGCCGCAAAATGACGACATCCACTCTCGCTTGTGGTAGTCATTGGGGACGTTCTTGTTTGACTAGTCGTTTAAAAACGTCCCCAATGACTACCCAACGACTAGTCCGGACCAAGGCAACGCCGATGTTTTGGCAACGACAGCGAAAACCCGCCAGAGCGAGCAAGGTGCCTTGAAACGAGGCGGCATTGATCTTTTGATCATGCCGCCGAAGTTGAAAGGCAGATTGCCGCTCTGGCGGGTTTGCAGCGTCAACTGGTTACGCGGGCTGGTAAGCCCGCGTAACCCTAATAATTGGCCTCGTAACCGTTGCCGTCGCCGGTGGGCTGTTCGTAGTAGTCCGAATCGCTCGAATCGCTTGAGTCATCGGAATCGTCAGAGCTGACCGATGAGGTTGCGGTACCGTTTGCGTAGTCGTCAGACGTGTTGTTGTTCAGGTCACCGATCGTAGAGCTGGAGCCGTCGGAAAGACCCATGGTGTTGGGACCCTTGGGATCCTTGCCGGCATCGACGCGCTCCATCATTTCCTTGAGCTCGTCCTCGTAGACAAAGACATAGCTCACGCCGTCGATCATGGTGCTGTCGTCGGCGTACGAGGCAGGTTGGCCGAGTAGATACCGTCGACATCCATACCGCGCATGGCATTGACCGTAGCCACGATATCCTGAACGCTCATATCGGTTACGAGCATATCGGACAGCGAATTAACCAGGCCAAAGATCTTCGTGGCATCGAAGTTATTGAGAATCTGGTTGGCAAGGGCGCCAAGCACCTGACGCTGGTGGCGCATGCGCGTGTAATCGCCGTCGGCATAGGTGTAGCGGCAGCGGGCATAGGTAAGGGCGGTGGCACCGTCCATATGCTGCTGGCCAGCGGTAATCTTAATATCCAGGTGCTCGGGGTCGTCAACATCATCGGTTGCGTTAATGTCGATACCGCCAACCGAATCAATCAGCGCCTGCATACCGTCGAAGCTGACCTCGGCATAGTGGGAAATCTGAACACCGCACAGCTCGTTGACCGCCTCGACCATGGCCTCGGCGCCGCCAACGGTATGGCAGGCGTTGATCTTCATGGTCTCGCCCTTGTACACGACCTTGTTGTCGCGCGGAACGGAAATAAGCGTCGCCTGCTTTTGCGTGGGGTCGATGCGTGCCAGGATAATCGAGTCGGCACGATACGTATCCTCGCCCGGACGGCCGTCGGTGCCAAGAAGCAGCACGTAGAACGGATCCTTTGCTTCATCGGTGTCAACCAGAACCCGACGCAGATTGTCGGTAATGACATTAGAATCGCCGAGCTTGCCATAATGGTGGCAAACCACAGGCCGGCAGCGGTAGTGGCGCTCAGTAGCACGCCAAGCACGACAATGAGCGCGACGTGGCGAATCGTGTGGCTACGACGACGTTGGCGAGCTCGCTCGGAATAACGAGCCACGTTATCGCGACTGTAGATCTTGGCCTGCGCACCAGTTGAGGGTCTTCGGGTGGTGGTATCCGCGAGGGGCTTTTTATTAAACATAGGCAACCTGTATTAGTAGATGACGGGATCGGGGACGGTAGCATGCTCGACATGCGCGCCAAGCGCCTGCAGCTTTTCGACAAACTGCTCGTAGCCGCGCTTGATGTGATGGATAGCCGAAACCTCGGTCGTCCCGTCGGCGATCAAGCCCGCTACGACGAGGGCCGCTCCGCCGCGCAGATCGGGCGAGGTAACCTGTGCACCCGAGAAGCCCTTGACGCCATGAATCATGGCATGATGGCTCTCGATACGAATGTCGGCACCCATGCGCACCAGCTCAGAGGCAAACATAAAGCGATTCTCGAAGATGTTTTCGGTAATAACGGAACTGCCGTCGGCAAGGGCGGAGAGCACCATAATCTGCGCCTGCATGTCGGTCGGGAAACCGGGGAACGGAAGCGTCTGGATGTCGACCGGCTTGATACGCTCGGCACGGTTCACATGGACGCCATCCTCGACGCGCTCGCAGTCGATACCCATGAGCTCCATCTTCTTGAGCACCATGCCCAAGTGAATGGGGCAAAAGCCCGTGACATCGACACCGCGATCGTCGGCCATCAACGCACCGGCAACGATAAAGGTACCGGCCTCGATGCGGTCGCCCACCACGCGATGGGTAACGGGATGGAGCTCTTCCACGCCTTCGATAGTCACGACGGGCGTACCGGCGCCAACAATCTTGGCGCCCATCTCGTTGAGCATGTTAGCGAGATCGACGATCTCGGGCTCGCGGGCGGCATTGTCGATAACCGTGGTGCCCTGTGCGCGCACAGAGGCCATGATGAGGTTCTCGGTCGCACCGACGCTGGCGAACTCGAGCGTGACGGTGGTACCGCGCAGACCTTGGGGCGCATTAGCGTTGATGTAACCGTGGGCGGTATCGAACTCAACGCCCAGGGCCTCAAGACCAAGAATGTGCATATCGATCTTGCGAGCACCCAGGTTGCAGCCGCCCGGCATGGCAATTTTGGCGCGATGGAAGCGGCCCAGCAGGGGTCCCATGACGGCGGTGGAAGCGCGCATCTTGGCAACGAGCTCGTAGGGGGCCTCCCATGAATCGACCTGAGAGGTATCAATCTCGAGCGTGTGCTCGTCGAGAACATCGATCGTAGCGCCCATGCCCTTGAGCACCTTGCCCATCACGTGGACATCGGAAATATCGGGCACGTTCTGCAGCGTCGTCTTGCCCGGCGCCAGAAGCGTTGCCGCCATGAGTTTGAGCGCGGAGTTCTTGGCACCCGAGACGGGCACGGAGCCTCCGATGGCGTGGCCACCCTCAACGCGGATAATATCCAAGGTCTACCCTTTCAAAAAGCATGCCCGGGGTGGCTGGGCCATCCCGGGATGATGTGTTCGCAAATGGTCGAACGCTAAATCGTTTGACTATTGGGCAAGCTTGAGCTTACACCATGCGATTTCATTATAGAGGTAGGCGCGGCGTGCATCATCCTCCGACAAATTACCCAGCTTCTCTTCAAAACCTTGAATATCAGCTTTAAGCTTGTCGGCATCGACGGTCGCCAAATCGCAAGCGCGCTCGGCGAGAACGGTCACGACATCGTCCGCAACCTGGGCATAGCCGCCGGCCACGGCAAACGTGTGGTCGACAGTGCATGGCCTTATCGGAAACGCGAACGTAACCGCGGTCGATCGTGCAGATCTCGCTGGAGTGAGCAGCAGGACGCCAAACTCGCCATCCGTGGACGGAATCGACACAAACGCAGCGTCGCCCTCATAGGCGCAGCTCACGGGGCACACGATGCGGATACGCATAACCTACTTCTCCCCCATCTTGCGGGCGCGCTCGCGCACGTCCTCAATCGTGGAAGCATAGCGGAAAGCCTGCTCGGGCAGGTCATCGGCCTTGCCGTCGACAATCTCGGCGAAAGAGCGGACGGTATCCTCGACGCGGACGTAGACACCGGGGTTACCGGTGAACTTCTCGGCGACGTGGAAGGACTGCGAGAGGAACTGCTGAATCTTACGGGCACGATTGACCGTAAGGCGCTGCTCCTCGGACAGCTCGTCCATACCCAGAATGGCGATGATGTCCTGAAGGTCGGAGTACTCCTGCAGGAGCTCCTGGACCTTGACGGCGACACGGTAGTGCTCCTCGCCGACGATCGAGGGATCGAGAGCGTCGGAGGAAGACGCGAGCGGGTCGATAGCCGGGAACAGGCCGAGCGACGAAATGCTACGCGAAAGAACCGTGGTAGCGTCGAGGTGCGTAAACGTCGTGGCAGGCGCCGGGTCGGTCAGGTCGTCTGCGGGGACGTAGACAGCCTGGACGGAGGTAATGGATCCCGTCTTGGTCGAGGTAATGCGCTCCTGGAGGTCACCCATCTCGGTAGCCAGTGTGGCTGGTAACCAACGGCGGACGGCATACGGCCCAGCAGTGCGGAAACCTCGGAACCCGCCTGGGAGAAGCGGAAGATGTTGTCGATGAACAGCAGGACGTCCTGGCCGCGATCGCGGAAGTACTCAGCGGTGGTAAGGCCGGCCAGACCGATGCGCAGACGCGCTCCAGGCGGCTCGTTCATCTGACCATAAACCAAGCAGGTCTTGTCGATAACGCCAGACTCGCTCATCTCGAGGAAGAGGTCGGTGCCCTCGCGGGTACGCTCGCCGACACCGGTGAACACCGAGGTGCCGCCGTGCTCCTGGGCGAGGTTGTTGATAAGCTCCTGAATCAGAACGGTCTTGCCGACGCCGGCGCCGCCGAACAGGCCGGTCTTGCCGCCACGGATGTAGGGCTCGAGCAGGTCGACGGCCTTGATGCCGGTCTCGAAGATCTCGGTCTTGGTGGTGAGCTCGTCAAAGCGGGGCGCTGCATGGTGGATGGGGTAGAACTCCTCCACCTCGGGCATGGGCTTGCCGTCGACGGGCTTGCCCATGACGTTCCAAATGCGACCGAGCGTCTTGGGACCAACGGGCATCTTCATGGGCTCACCGGTATCGGTGGCGATGAGGCCGCGCTGCAGGCCGTCGGTCGAGGACATGGCGACCGTGCGGACGACGCCGCCCGGAAGCTGGCTCTCGGCCTCAAGGATCGTGCTCAGATGACCGATCGGGTCTCGGCCTCGACCGTGAGCGCGTTGTAGATCGGGGGCACCGCGCCGTCAAACTTGACGTCGACGACAGGGCCGATGATTCGCACGATGCGACCATCACCGGCAGTCGTCTTCTTGGTGGCTTCCTCGACCGCAAGCTTTACGGTGTTATTAGCCATTACTGTTCCTCCAATGCTGAGGCTCCGCCGACGATCTCGTTGATCTCGGTCGTGATCGAAGCTGGCGCACGCGACTATACGTGCGGGTAAGGGTCGAGATGATCGCGGTGGCGTTTTCCGTCGCGGAGTGCATGGCCTTGCGGCGTGCACCCTGCTCGGCAGCCGCCGAATCGATCAGGGCCTGGTAGATGACCGTCAGAATATAAGACGGCACAAGCTTGCCGAGAACATGCTCGGGAGAGGGCACGAACTCGAACGTGGACGAGATGCGCTTAGGGGCGTCGGTCTCGTTCTTACGCGGACCGTGGGCCATAGCGATCATCTCGGGGTCGAGCGGCAACAGATGCTCGACGCGAAGCTCCTGATCCACGCGGTTCTTGGCGTGGTGGTAGACAAGCTCGACACGGTCAAGCTCACCGGCACGATACGCATCGCAGATATGAGAGGAAATCATGCGGGCCTGATTGAAATCGGGCTCAGAGGAGTTGCCCTCAAAGTGCATGACAACGTTTGCGCGGTCACGGAAATACGTGGCCGGCTTACGCCCGCACGCGATGATCTCGCACTCGATGCCGTCGTTCGCCCAAGAAGCGGCGAGCTTTTCGGCCGTGCGCTCCACCGTCGTATTGAAACCGCCGGCAAGGCCGCGGTCCGAGGCAATAACGACAATCAGGCCATGCTTGACGCTCTCATGCTTCTGCAGCATGGGATCGGTGCCCGAACAGGAGGCGTCGCCGGCGACCGTCAACATGACGTCGGTCAGCGCCTCCTTATAGGGCTCGGCCTGCTTGGAGCGATCGAGGGCACGACGGATCTTGGCCGTAGAGACCATCTCCATCGTGCGCGTGATCTGCTTGGTCGTGGTAACCGAGGAGATTCGCTTCTTAATGTCGCGAAGGTTGGCCATGGGGCTTAGTTCTCCTCTGATCCAGAAACATCCGAATGGTGCTTGGCCATGAACTGCTGCTTGAAGTCGCCGATGACGCGCAAGAGCTCAGCCTTGGTGTCATCATCGATCTTCTTGGCGCGAACCTTGTCGAGCAGCGAGCCAAAGCCATTGTCCATGTACTCGATGAGCTCGGCACGGAAGGGCAGCACGTCGGCGATCTCCAGGTCATCCAGGAAGCCCTCGTTGCCAGCGAACAGCGTAACGATCTGCTCGCCAACCTCAAACGGCTTGTAACGCGGCTGCTTCAGGAGCTCGGTCATGCGAGCACCATGGGTCAGCTGCTTCTGAGTAGCCTCGTCGAGGTCGGAGCCGAACTGCGTAAAGCCAGCGAGCTCCTGGTACGAAGCGAGGTCCAGACGGAGGTTGCCGGCGACCTGCTTCATGGCCTTGGTCTGCGCATCGCCACCGACGCGGGACACGGAGATGCCCACGTCGACTGCCGGGCGCTGACCCTGGAAGAAGAGCTCGGACTGCAGGTAGATCTGACCATCGGTAATGGAAATGACGTTGGTCGGAATGTAGGCCGAGACGTCGCCGTCCTGGGTCTCGATGATCGGCAGTGCCGTCATGGAGCCGTAACCGTTCTTCTTGGACATCTTGACGGCACGCTCGAGCAGACGAGAGTGCAGGTAGAAGATGTCGCCAGGATAGGCCTCGCGTCCGGGCGGACGATGCAGCGTCAGCGACATCTGACGGTAGGCCACAGCCTGCTTGGACAGGTCGTCGTAGATGACGAGCACGTGGCCGCCGGGGTTGGTCTCGCTGGCGGGCTTGCCGTCCTCGCCGTTGTACATGAAGAACTCGCCGATAGCGGCACCGGCCATAGGCGCGATGTACTGCATAGGGGCGGAATCGGCAGCGGTGGCCGAAACGATGATGGTGTAGTCGAGCGCACCGTGCTGAGCGAGGGTCTCGCGGATGTTGGCAACCGTGGAGGCCTTCTGGCCGATGGCGACATAGATGCAGACCATGCCCTTGCCGCGCTGGTTGAGAATAGCGTCGATGGCGATGGCGGTCTTACCGGTCTTACGGTCGCCGATGATGAGCTCACGCTGACCGCGGCCAATAGGCACCATGGAGTCGATAGCGAGCAGACCGGTCTGAACCGGCTCGCACACCGGGGTACGGTCGATGACGCCGGGGGCCTTGAACTCGATGGGGCGACGGTGCGTGGCGACGATGTCGCCCAGGCCGTCGATGGGCTGGCCGAGCGGATTGACGACGCGGCCGAGCATGGCACGGCTCACGGGGATATCCATAATGCGGCCAGTGGTGCGGCACTCGTCGCCTTCCTTGATGGAGTCGACGGCACCAAACAGAACGGCGCCGACCTCGTCACGGTCAAGGTTCTGGGCAAGGCCGAAGACGGTCTCACCGGTATCGGAGCTCTTGAACTCCAGAAGCTCGCCTGCCATGGCGCTCTTGAGGCCAGTGACGCGCGCGATGCCGTCGCCTACCTCGTCGACCGTTGAAACCTCATGCGTATCGACCGTCGCGGAGAGGCTCGTAAGCTGCTCCTGCAGTTTCTTGGCGATATCCTGGGCATTGAGGGTTTCGGACATTAGGCTTCACCTCCGTACGAATTAGCAGAGTTTGCGAGGGTCTCCTGTGCGATGCGCAGCTGCGTCTTGACGGAAATGTCACGACGCTCGCCGCGAGCCTCGAGCACCAGGCCGCCCACGATAGACGGGTCGACCTGCTCGATAAGGAATACCTTGCGGCCGAAGTCCTGCTCGCATTTCTTAGTGATGGTTTGACGCAGCTCGTCGTCGAGCGGGATCGCCGTGGTGACGGTCACGCCCACTACATCCTCGTCTTCCTCGGCAACATACTTAAAGGCAGCTGCCACCTTGGGAAGAAGGTCGAGCTGGTCGCGCTTGGACATGGTGTCGAGCACGGCGATGATCTCGGGGCTGGCGGAAGCCAGGCGCTCGATCATCTCGAGGTCCTCGAACACATGGTTCTCGGCCTTGGCGGCTTCCAGAAGGGAGCGCGCGTAGGTCTCGAGCACCTTGTCCTGATAGCGGCTAGTCGGCATTCAGGCTACCTGCTTCCTGGATGTAGCGCTCGATGAGCTTCTTCTGCCCGGCCTCGTCCTCGAGTGCCTCGCCCACGATCTTGGTGGCGACGGCAACGGACAGGTCGGCGATGGAGCTCGCGGCACCGGCGTAGATGGACTTGCGCTCGTCCTCGACGGTCGTATGGGCCTTGGCGATGATCTCCTCGGCTCCTTGTGAGCAGCTCGATGATACGGGCGCGCTCGGACTCGGCGTCCTTACGGGCCTCGAGAACGATGTCGGCAGCCTGACGACGGGCGTCGGTGACGATCGAGTCGGACTCAGCACGCTTGGCGATAGCCTCCTGCTTGGTCTTCTCGGCCTCGTCGAGGCTCTCCTCGATCTTCTTGCCGCGCTCCTCCATGGTTTTCATGATGCCCGGCAGGGCGACCTTGGCCAGCACGATCCAGATGATCAGGAAGGCGATAAGCGCCGGGATGAACTCCGCCATCTTAGGGATGAGGATGTCCGCACCGGCGGCGCCGTCCTCGGCGAACGCGGAAACCGGCATGAGCAGCGCGGCCGCGGACGCGGAGAGTGCGATCGCGCTCTTCTGGGATGAAAGATTCATACTTGACGCTCCGTGCTATTTAACGATCAGCGCGACAACGAAGCCGATCAGAGCCAGAGCCTCGCCGAAGGCGGAGCCCATGATGAAGACGGTGAACACGCGGCCCTGGACCTCAGGCTGACGGGCCATAGCACCCGTAGCACCCAGAGCAGACAGGCCGATAGCAAGACCAGCGCCGATAACACCGAGACCGTAACCGATAACTCCCACGATTCCTCCTTTGTCGTGCGTGTCTTATTTCACGCAGGATAACCTTTTTATAACTGCCGGGCTCCATGGGGACGGGCACCGGCGGTTTAACGAATTGCCTTACCTTTAAGGCGCGAACGGAAGACTACTCCTCCTCCGCGACCTCCTCTGCCTCGGAGACGTACACGGCGGTAAGGACCGTGAAGACGTAAGCCTGGATGGCGCCGACCACAAGCTCGATCGCATAGATCAGGATGAGGATGGCAAGCCAGGCCAGCGAAGGCAGGGCACCGACGGCGTGGGCCGCGGAAACCTGCTGAAGCAGCGGCTGCATGAACATGCTCGCATGATGGCGAACGAGCCCATGACCACGTGTCCTGCGAACATGTTGCAGAACAGACGGACGGCGAGCGTGATGAGGCGCAGGAAGGTCGAGAAAAGCTCGACGACCCACACAAGCACGTTCATCGGGAAGCTCACGCCCTGCGGGGCGAGGCTCTTGATGTAGCCGATCACGCCGTGAGCCTTGCATCCGTAGTAGATGAAGTACACGAAGGCGAAGATGGCGAGCGCGGCGGTGGAGCCGATTGCGCCGGTGCCGGGCTTCATTCCCGGAATCAGGCCGATCATGTTATTGATCAGGATGAACAGGAAAAGCGAGCACAGGAACGGGAAGTGCTTCTTCCAGTTCTCACCCACGACGCCCTTGCCGATATCGTTCTCGACGTACTCGATGATGTACTCGAAACCGTTGACGAAGAAGCCCTTGGGAACCAAGGTCTGCTTCTTCTTGAACACGGCCAGGACGATCAGGAGCACGATCGTGGAGACGATCAGCCAAAACGAGTACTGCGTGATGCCGCAGCTTAGATCGCCCACGACGGGGGTGGAGCTGAACTCGCTGACCAGATGATTAATCTCATCAGGCAGCTTTTCAAAAATTTCCACGACTTACCTTTCGACCTCATGAGGATCTCGCAGCGCCTTGGCGACACGAACCGTGCAGGCGGCCATAAAGCCACGAAGCCGATCGCCTCGCCCAGAAGGAACATGCGAAATGCCTCTCCGAACAACGCAAACACAACCAAGGTAAAGACGAGCAGGGCGATTGCCGAGACCGCCAGACTCACCATGCCCTTGAGCATGTCCGCATTCTGCTTATCGTCAAGAACCGGCTTGAGCGTAAAAACAAAGGGAAGAAAGGCGATTGCGCCCGCGATGGCGCCTGCAACGATAGCGAGCAGATCGGCTACCTGAAACACTGGCGTCCTCACTTTCCTTTTTAACGCTTCACAGAACAGTTCCCGCCAAACATTGGTGACTATTGTACGAGCCAATCGCTAAAGTACAACCGAAAAAGCATCGGTTAGTACGCACCTGTTCGTTTTCTTAAGACCTTCTTTATGCCGCAGGTACGGTAACGCGTTTTTCCGTACCCTGCGGGGCGAAACGTCCGTTAACAGGGGTGAGCGCGGTCGCCTTTTATTTGTCCGCGCGCACCGTTTCTTCGTATTTTCGACGTTAGCCGGTTTGGCCCAGAGGCTACAGCGTGCCGTAGATGCGGTCGCCGGCATCGCCCAGGCCGGGGACGATGTAGGCGGCCTCGTTGAGGTGGTCGTCAATGGCGCAGGTATAGATATGCACGTCGGGGTCTTTCTCGGTCAGCGACTTGAGGCCCTCGGGGGCCGCGACGATGCACAGCATGCGAATGTCCTTGACACCGCGCTCGCGCAGATAGCCGATAGCCATCTCGGCAGAACCGCCCGTGGCGAGCATGGGATCGACGACCAGGCAGATACGTTGGTCGATATCCCTGGGCATCTTGCAGTAATACTCATGCGGCTCGTGGGTGACCTCGTCGCGCTCCATGCCAATGTGGCCCACGCGGGCAGAGGCACCAGGTCGAGGATGCCGTCGACCATGCCAAGGCCCGCGCGCAGAATGGGGACGATGGCGAGCTTCTTGCCGGCAAGCTGCTTAAACGTGGCAGTGGTGATGGGAGTCTCGACTTCGACATCCTCCATGGGCAGGTCGCGCATGGCCTCGTAGCCGTCAAAAAGCGCGAGCTCGCGCACGAGCTGGCGGAACTGGTTGGTGCCGGTCGACTTATCGCGCAGGATCGACAACTTGTGCTGGACGAGCGGATGGTCGACAAGCGTCACGCGGGACGCATCGTAGGTAACGGTCATGGGTTGATTGCCCCTTTCGTTGCGGCCGCAAAACGACCTTGCTGACATGACGCACAGCGATGTTGCCGCCGCCCGCCATGCATAAGTTTAGCGGTTTGTTGTATCGAACGCTCCGTCACAACCCTACTGAGTGGTGCTGAGCGAACGCCTGACCGCATCGTGCCAACCGTCCAGGTTGCGCTCGCGACGCTCAACGGACATATGGGGATGGAACGTCTTGACGATCTGGGCGTTTTGCTCCAGCTCCTCCAGATCCTCCCAATACCCAACCGCAAGACCCGCCAAGTACGCGGCACCGATTGCCGTGGTCTCCACCGTCTCGCATTGCAGTACAGGGATATCCAGCAAGTCTGCCTGGAACTGCATGATGAACTCGTTGCGCGAGGCACCGCCATCGACGGACAGGCGCTCAATCGAAAGACCCACATCCTGCTCCATGGCACGCAGCACGTCATAGCTCTGATAGGCCATGGACTCGCAAGCGGCGCGCACGATGGTCGCTCGAGTCGAAGCTCCAGTCAGACCGCATACGATGCCGCGGGCGTGCGCGTCCCACCAAGTGCACCCAAGCCGCAAAAGCGGGGATAAAGTAGCATCCCTCGTTATCGCCGATCGAGGAGGCGAGCCGTGCCGATTCGGATACGTTGGAGATAACGCCCATGTTGTCGCGCAGCCAGTTCATCGTTGAGCCGGCGGCAAAAATAGAGCCCTCGAGCGCATAGCTGACCTTGCCGTCCGCAGCGATACCGATGGTGGAGACCAGGCCATTCTTGGATTCGACGATCTCGTCGCCGGTATTCATGAGCATAAAGCAGCCCGTGCCATAGGTGTTTTTGGTCTGGCCGGGATGGAAGCAGCAGTGACCGAACAGCGACGCCTGCTGGTCGCCCGCCACACCCATGATGGGCGGCATGTTGGTCATGATGTCGCTCGCTACGCGGCCGTAGTCACCGGCGCTCCAACGGACCTCGGGCATCATGGCACGCGGGATGTCGAAGAGAGCCAGCAGGTCATCGTCCCAGTCCAGCGTATGAATATTGAAGAGCGCCGTGCGGCTGGCGTTGGTGTAGTCGGTGGCGAAGGTTTGGCCGCCGGTGAGGTTATAGATGAGCCAGGTATCGATGGTGCCAAACATGAGGTCGCCCGCTGCCGCGCTCTCGCGCGCGCCGTCGACGTTGTCGAGAATCCACTGCACCTTGGAGGCCGAGAAATACGGTCGAGCGTAAGGCCGGTGCGGGAACGCACCAGCTCCTCGCGGCCCTGCTCGGCCAGTTTATCGATTGTCGAGGCGGTGCGGCGACACTGCCACACGATGGCGTTGTAGATAGGCTGGCCACTCACGCGGTCCCACACCACCGTGGTCTCGCGCTGGTTGGAGATACCGATGGCGGCGATGCGATCGGAATGGATGCCGCTCTTAAACTGGACCTCCATCATCACGCCGATCTGGCTGGCAAGCACCTCCGTGGGATCCTGCTCCACCCAGCCGGGGCGCGGGAAGCTGGTTTTGACGCTACGACGTGCCTGGGCGACAATGCAGCCGTACTCGTCGACGATGGTCGCGAGCACCGAGGTGGTGCCGCAGTCGAGCGCCATGATGTAGGAACCGCCAAAGTTAAACGAGGCATCTTCCATGCCCAGGCTGCCCAGATTCAACGACATCGCTTACACCTTTCTATTGCATCGGGTCGGACAGAACCCGCTCGATCTCTGATGCGGGAAGTGCGCCTTGGCGCAGGATCTGAAGCTCGCCATGCTTAAACGTCACGATGGTCGAAGCGTCGCGGCACGGGGTCTCGCCCGCGTCGACGGCCAGATCAACCCCCTCCAGAATACGGTCCTCAACGTCGGCAAAGCTTGCCGGCGCGGGCGTGCCATGCGTATTGGCGCTGGTGCAGGCAAGAGGGCTGCCGCAGGCGCGGATGAGCGCTTGCACCACGGGCGAGGCCGAAGCGCGAAGTGCCACCGTGTCGTCGGCGGCGCGCATAAAGGTCGGCACGCAGGGGGCCGCCTTGACCACGATAGTCAGGGCACCCGGCCAGCATCGTCGGGCGAGCACGCGGGCCTCATGAGGGATATCCACGCCATAGCGATCGAGTGCCTCGCATCATCAACCAGCCAGGCGACCGTTTGCGTGAG
>ENA-OQEX01000629-OQEX01000629.1-human-gut-metagenome-genome-assembly--contig:-NODE-629-length-17497-cov-2.232412_pt1 | contig 17497 bp, 13 predicted proteins | sample MGYA00242802_ERZ504649 | MGnify/ENA primary metagenome ERZ504649 (study PRJEB26092, sample SAMD00036194) | human gut metagenome | host: Homo sapiens | study: EMG produced TPA metagenomics assembly of...
GGTAATTGGAATCGGTAAGTATTTTCCGGATTCAGAATATGATAACACATGGGACCGGTTTAGCTGTTTCTATTACGATGGAAAGTATGGCAACGGAACGCTGTATAAGTTGATTCTTCCGGATACACTCTGCTATGTGATGCCCAATGCATTTTCAACAAGTGGCAGCTGGTTTGACGGACTGGCAGCCGTTCAGCTGCCGCAGAATCCACGGCTTGTAATTGGAGAAAGTGCGTTTTATGGGGATAAGAATCTTCAAATCGTGCATTTTAATGACGCAGTAGGCGGTGCACAGCCTGTAAAATCGAGAAGCAGGCATTTGGTAACTGTCCGAAACTGGAAGAGATAACATTGCCGCCAACAGGGCTTATAACGAGATTGATAAAGAAGCTTTTTACAGTTATGGAGAATGTAACCTGAAAAGAATTTACAATGCCCCATCCGAGCTGGAACTGGGCTGGGATCAGTATTGTGCCGATGTTGAGGAGGTTTCTTTTGCAGAAGGACTTACATATGTCGATGGAATTTCGACTATTGTAGCTTATGAATGGAATGAGGATGGAAGTCCCTCGAGTGGACGGGGAGAAAACATTAAAACACTGAAAAAAGTAACGTTGCCCTCCACACTGAAGGAAATTGGCTGGGACGCATTTAAGGATAACAAGAACCTTACTTACATCAATCTCCCGGAGGGCTTAACCACTATTGGAAGTTATGCTTTTGCAGGCTGTACAGCGCTTACAGGATTTACTTCTCTTCCGGCAAGCGTAAGCGGAGGTATCGGAGAAGGTGCATTTATGGGCTGCAAGAACCTCCATCTTGAAAATGTATATATTCATGGAACTGACAGCCTGAAATATCAGTTCACCGACAGTGGAATTGTAAGTATCCGCATTGGTGCTGATGTAAAATATACAGTTGGTGCAATGTTCAAGGGCTGCACAAGCTTAAAAGAAATCACAGTTGACGCAGGACATCCGTACCTTTCTTCCCAGGACGGTGTGCTTTACAGTAAGGTCTATAAAAGCAGACGGAGGGGAAGTGGCTGGCAGCAGTATTTTCACCTATCCTGCAGGAAAAAGCTGGGGCAGGAAGCTATACACTTCCGTCAGATGTAGTATTGTTAGGCGGTTTTGCATTTGATTCCTGTAAATTTACAGAGATTCACATTCCGGCCCGTGTACTGGATCTGGATTATGACTCTATGGCTTCTATAGGAGACAGGAACACATATTATGCCTTTGATTCCATCAAGGACAGCTGTAAATTATACGTTGTAAAAAATTCTTATGTGGACAATTACTTTAATACACGTTATCATTTTTATTATGAAAATGGTGATGTGCTTCCAATTAGTTATGATCTGGCTGGCGGAACAAATGACAGCTCCAACCCATCCACTTTCACAGGTGGAAACAGTATTGAGCTGAAAGCGCCTACACGAAGCGGTTATACCTTTACCGGATGGACGACAGTAGATGCGGATGATGAAGAAGTAAACTTTTCCGGTTCTTACACACCATCAATGGGTGAACTGGTAAGTGGTGTTAAACTGACTGCAAACTGGAAAAAGAACCCAGATCCTACCAAGGCACCAGAACCGACGAAAGCTCCAACGGCAGAGCCGACAAAAGCTCCGAACGCAGAGCCGACTAAGGCACCATCTGCTCCGGAACCGACGAAGACTCCGAACGCTTCTGATAACAATCAGAACACTGTAATTCCATCCAAGCTTCCGAAGGTTACCGGAACTAAGGCCACCAATGTGCTTACCGATGGCGCCAAGATTTCCTGGAAGCGGATTGCAAGTGCAACCGGATATCAGATCACAATTTCCACTGACAAGAAATTCAAGAAGAATGTAAAGAATTATATTGTCGAGGAAAATAAAAACAATGAACTGATCTACGGTTTGAAATCTGGAAAGACCTATTATGTAAAAGTAAGAGCAATCGCACAGGGCGGTGGCAAGAAGGTTACTGGAAAGTATAGCAAGGCTGTTAAGTTTACAACCTATGTTGTGCCGAAGGTAAAGAAGATCAGTGTAAAGAATAACAAGAAGGGCACGATCACCATTACGGCATCCAAGGTAAAAGGTGCTGCCGGATATGCGTTTGTGGTTACCGCAGATTCCAATCTTTATGATATTGTGGACATCAAGGGATCCAAAAAGAATACGGTAACTGTGAAGAACCTGACGAAGGGACATACCTATTATATACGTGCGTGTGCATATAAGCTGAACAAGCAGAAACAGAAGGTGTTTGGCGTGTACACAAAGAAAGCTAAGATTACAATCAAAAATAAGAAATCAATTGTTGTATTTAGTTACCTGTAAAAAGTGCTGCTGGTCAGGTGACCAGCAGACAGTAATAAAAAAGGAACTGTGTTTACAACCGGAGAGAACGTGACATGAAAAAAGATGAGCAGGCAAATGTGTTGCTTTCGCTGAAAAACTTATATCGGTTGTTTACCGTGAAAGATTATCCGGTCTATTCTACCGGAATTCTAGGAGAAAAAAGTAAAAAGGGTCTGACTCTGGTCAGATTCTGGGATGAATATCTTCTCTATGAGTGGAAAGGCACCAGACACGGAAAAATGATTTTTCGAAAGGATGGAAGCCAGAACCGTTATCATTCGGAATTTTGTAATCGCAAGGAAAGCTTTCCCTTGTATCATATATACATAGAGGAAGTGCTGGAAGGTCTGAATACGGAGACATTTGGCAGTCAGGTACTGATTTTTGAAAAATTCCTGAAAGAGAAAAATTATAACCATTCTGTGTTTGTACAGAAGCTGAGAAAATTTCTGGGCATGGTCATGGAGTCAGATCCATGGCTGTCCCAAGAGTGTGGGGAAAAGCTGATCTTCTGGATCGATTACATAGAGAAAAAACAGAAGGATTTTTCCCAGTCCTTTGGGGATGCCTGGCTGTTTACCCTGCTTAGTCTGCACGCGATGGCGGGGCCGGAAATATCCGGGGCAAAAATGAAACTGGTAAGAAACCGTGAAGACTTAAAGCCGGAATATATCTGGAGCTGTATTTATCAGGAATCCGGGGAAACCAGGCAGAGCTTTCTCACCCTGCGAAACTGTGAATTGTTCCGGAAATCTGTGAAAGCCAGCCATTTCTTTGGCAGAGAAGAAGAGTTATATGACTTGAAAGAGATGTTCTTCAATTCCGGAAAGTATCTGATTTCCGGAATTGGAGGAATTGGAAAAACAGAACTCATGCGTCAGCTTGTGAGCTGGATGGAGCAGGAAGAAGTAAAGTGCCGGATCGCAGCTGTTCAGTATGAGGAGAATCTGGCGGCCAGCTTTTCCAGAAGTTTTCTGAATCTTACTGGTGAGAGCGTGGAAGAAAGATTTCACGAAAGTATCTATCATCTGTCAGAAGAGCATCAGGAAAAAACAGTGCTTTTTCTGGATAATATGAACCATACGGAAGAGGAAGATCCTTACCTGTCAGAACTGAAAGATCTGCCGTGCACCATATTTGTTACTTCACGTCAGAAACATCTGGATGGGTTTACTACATTTGGCATAAAGGCACCGCAAAAGAGTGCCTTAAGTTTGATTTTTCGTGACAATTACAACAAAATACTTTCCAGAGAGGAAAAAGACCGGCTGAGTCGTTTGCTGGAAAAAGAGATTTTTCAGCATCCTCTGACATTGAAGCTTCTTGGAAAAGCGGGGACCTACTATTTCGGAAATTGGGATTATCTGGAAGAAGAGCTGCAGAATAACTGGAATGATGTTGCAGAAGAGTTCGGACTCATTGATATGTACCGTGGGCTGTACAAACTGGCTGATATTGGAGAAACCGGAAGCCAGCTGGCAAGGATGTTCGCGCTTCTGCCGTATCAGGAAATTGACCGGAATTTTACTGTGATGTTTTTCCAGGGATTTTTGAAGAAAAACGAAACTCTGGGAGAGGCGCTTGGCAGACTGGTGAAATTCGGCTGGCTGGAAGATACGGGAAATGGCTACCGTATGCATCCTGTAATTGCAGAGAGTCTGTGTACAAAGGATTTTTCAGAAGCTGAGTTTCAGCCATTCTGGGAACGGGCACAGAAGTGCTTTTTCCCGAAACAGGCATCGAAAGACGAGGATCCTCGTATGGAGGAAATTGCGTGGCTTGTCTTCCAGGGAATTTCCAGAGTACAGGGAGCGGTCAGTGACCAGCTTGTGGCACTGGCGGCAGAGGCTGCCCGATATCTGGAGCTGCCGGTTCCTATGTGCGGGAAAATCCGGAAACTGGAAAAAAGATGTGCACAGATTTCCAATGAGACGAAGTTTATGGTAGCGTGTCTGACAGAGACAAAACCTGAACAAAACGAAGAATATATAGAACTCTTCCGCGAACAGCTGAAAAAGAGAACGCTATCATCGGAATGGATGTTGTTTGCTATAAGTGATTTTTGCAATAGGCTGGAGCAAAGCAGTAATTATGAGTGTTACCGGGAGATCTGTGATTTAATTTTTCAACAGAAGGATAATATTGATTATAAAATTGGATATGCGCTTTTGCAGACGAATATGCAGATGTTGAAGCTTAATGTGAAAAAGGTTGAAATGTGGGTAGAACGTGGAATCCTCATGTGTGTACAATGGGGGCATAGCCAGAGAATACTGGATTTTCTTTATCAAAAAGCAGAATGTCATATGTTTCTTCAGGAAAAAGAAAAGCTGGCAGATTGTCTGGAAAAAATAGAGCAGATACGACAGATACAAAGAAAGCGTCAGGTTGAGAGTGAGTTTGTAATATGGCAGCTTCGTGGTCAGCTTGCAGCTATGGATCAGAATATGGAAGAAGCCGCCTATTGTATGGAACAAGCAACGGACAGGTGCAAAATGTACTGTGGTGAGAAAAATCAGATGTATTCTGCCATGTCAGAGGAACTGGCACGAATGTACAATGCCGCCGGACGAAGGGAAGAGTCGTTGGCATGTCATCTTGCGGTTCGCAATCAGCTGCTTAAGAATGGCTATCGTGAGGGTTCTATGCTTCTGATGGTGGACAACAATATGAGTGTAGTCTACCTGGACCTGGGAAGACCGGAAGAAGCGATCCCATATCTGACAGAGGCGCTGGAGCTTACGAAGGAAAATGGACTTGTAGGTTCGGCAGTTGCAGAGCCTACCTGGAATCTGGCACGCGTTTACCGTGCACTTGGAGATGAAGAAAAAGAAGATATATATCTGAAAGCCGCCGTTGAAGGCTTCCGGGAATGCTATCCGCCGGAGCATCCGAAACGGATTGCCGCTGAACAGAGAATGAGAGAACGCAGGGGGAATGAACCTAGCGTTTAAATTAAGAATGATGAAAAGAAGTTGATATCATTAGTTGATGTTGACTTCTTTTTTGTATATAGCGCTTAAAGATTTATGTTTTGTGACTTATTAAAAGTATCAAAATAAACAAGGAACCTATTGACACTATAGGGAGACTTCTTAGAACCACTATGAGAGCTGCAAATGATAATTTAATCGTTGAAAGAAGAGAATCATAATTAATCCCATTGACATACTAGGATAATTCGTAGTAACATAAATAGCAACATATCGCCACAGGAGGCTAATCATATGAGTGAAATCACTGCAACCAAAGAGCAGCAGAATAAATACGAAGCTTTAAAAGAATACTTACGCAGTCTGGGAAGTGTGGCTGTGGCTTTTTCAAGCGGGGTGGACTCTACGTTTCTTTTGAAAACAGCACACGATGTGCTGGGGGATAAATGTATCGCGATTACTGCCATGTCCTGTTCTTTCCCGAAGAGAGAACTGGAGGAGGCGAAAGCCTTCTGTGAGAAGGAAGGAATCCGACACATTACAGTAGAGTCTGAAGAATTGGAAATTGAGGGCTTCTGTCAGAATCCTGCCAATCGTTGCTATATCTGTAAGAAAGAGTTATTTGAGAAAATTTGGGACATTGCCAGAAAAGAGGGGCTGAATGCAGTGGCAGAGGGGTCAAACATGGACGACAACGGCGATTACAGACCTGGTTTACAGGCTGTTGCAGAGCTTGGAGTTAAGAGCCCGCTGCGCCATAGCGAATTATATAAAGAAGACATCCGCGCCCTGTCCAAAGACCTTGACCTTCCCACCTGGGAGAAACAGTCCTTCGCCTGTCTTTCTTCCCGTTTTGTATACGGCGAGACCATCACGAAGGAGAAACTTGGCATGGTAGACAAAGCAGAGCAGTTGCTTCTGGATCTGGGATTTCATCAGCTTCGTGTGCGTATTCATGGTACACTGGCGCGAATTGAAGTATTGCCAGATGAATTCCAGAAAGTCCTGGAGAACCGCAACCAGATTGTGAAAGCATTCAAAGAATACGGCTTCACATACGTGACCATGGATATTCAGGGATACCGAATGGGAAGTATGAATGAGACGTTGAAGAAATAGTTTTCGACTTATGAATTATCGTCTATACTATGCTGTTAGTTAATTGCTTTAAATGCTGTTTTGCTTTATCATTAAATCAATCGTCTGACAAATTTGGGGAGGGAGTATGCTGCGGGCTCATTTGCAGAATAGCAGGTTATCCATTTGGGGGAAGCGTTTAGTGTTATACAGCAGATATCAATGGAAAAATCTTTGCCTCTGGAGTGTGTTTGAAAAGACGAAAAAAAGAATAGCGAGGTAAAGCGTATGAGAAACAGACGACTGGCACTGGCTGCAGCATTGCTGCTGGCAATCACAAGTGCAGACGGAGCAGCACTGGCAGTAAGTGGAGCTGATTTTTCTTCTGAGGAAGTAGCAGAAGCAGTTTTTGACGAAGTGGAGAATGAGGGTCTGGACAATCAGGATGAGGTTCAGGAACAGGTTCAGACTCCGGAGATGGATCAGGTGGAGGAACAGTCATCCGAGGATTCATTCTCAGATGCGTCTGGCATGGAAGCAGCTGCAGAATGGCAGAATGAGGAAGCGGCAACAGCAGACGAAGCCCTGGTTTTTTCAGATGGAGAAGACATAGGAATTACCTATACCTTGTCAGATGACGGGAAACTGGTAATTTCCGGAACTGGAAGCATAGCAGATGATGCATTTGCTGGCAACACTAAGATAACAAGTGTGGTTATCTCAGAAGGAGTGACCGGCATTGGTTCCCGCGCATTTACTGGCTGCACCAATCTGACAAGTGTGACAATTCCAGAAGGCGTAACCGTCATAGATGGTATGACCTTTGGCAATTGCACCAGTCTGACAAGCGTAACCATTCCGGGAACGGTAACCTCTATAGAAGTTCAGGCATTCTGGAACTGCAGCAGTTTGACAAGCATAACTATTCCTGCAAGCGTAACGAGCATTGGAAGCGGTGTATTTCAGGGGTGTACCAGTCTGACAAGTGTAAAGCTTTCAGAGGGCCTGACCAGAATTGGAGATCAGACTTTTGGCAGATGTAATGCGTTAGAAACCATAGAAATCCCGGCAAGTTTGACATCTATAGGAAATGATGCGTTTAAAAACTGTGCCAAGCTGAGAAGTATCCGCTGCTATGCAAATAGCAGCACGTGGCAGCCCAGATACATTTGTGATTCAAATACAACCGTATATTACAGTTACAATCCGAACCATACCCATTCCTACAAGTCACATGTGATAAAAATGAGTGGCTGTACCTATTCGGGATCTGAAGAAGAAATCTGTGAATTTTGCGGTGATTACTATACAAAAGAAACACCGGCACTTGGTCATGACTGGAACCGTGGGGAAACAACAGAAGATGCTTCCTGTGAAAGTGACGGAGAAAAAACTTATACCTGCAGAAGATGTGGTGACAAAAAGAAAGAGACAATTCCAGCAACCGGACATAGCTGGGTAAGGTCATGGCATGAAGATGCAACCTGTACAGATGACGGAGTCGATGAATACACCTGCAGATATTGCGATACGGAAAAGAGAACTACAATAAAAGCAACCGGACATAAATTTTCTGCATGGGCAGTAACACAGGAAGCAACTGTGGATGAGGAAGAAGTCCAGACACGTACCTGCAGTGCATGCGGTGAGCAGGAAACAAAAATTACCCGGGACAGACTGCAGCCAACAATGAAATTGAATCAGTCCAGTATTGTGCTGAAGACCGGACAGAAGACGAAGTGTCTGAAAGTAACCGGGCTTGCAAAGGGAGATTTCATTTCCACTTGGAGTACGGATAACTGGAGTATTGCAGATGTATCTGTTAGTTCAGATGGAACCTGTAACATTACCGCCGGTAAAACTACAGGCAAAACCCGTATTCACATATACCTGAACAGCGGATATGAAAAGTCTGTTACCGTAAAAGTCCAGAAAACCGCTGTAAAAACCACAAAGATCAAAGGTGTGCCGAAAACACTGAAATTAAAGAAAAATCAGAAATATTCCCTGAAACCGGTTTTAAAACCAGTAACAAGCAAAGAAAAAATCACCTACAAATCCAGCTCCTCCAAGGTGGTAAAGGTAGATTCCAAGGGCAGAATTACTGCAAAGAAAAAAGGAACAGCCGTAATTACGGTGAAAGCAGGGAAGAAAACAGTTAAGTGTAAGGTGACTGTGAAATAACGTATATTTTGAAAGGACAGGAATGAAATATTTTCTGTCCTTTTTCATGAATATTTATTGATTCTTTTTCTCACATTTCCTATAATAAGCCTATGTGTTATAAATTTACCATGTGACATGTAAAAACGCCGGAAAGGATATTGTATCCCGTAGAAGTCAGCGATGCATTTTACCTGTTGCAGGGGCTTTTTGTTTTGAAGATTTGGGATTTCAAACACGCTCTGGTCTGCCATGGCAGCAGGTCTTTGGACAGTGTTGCAGACAGAAGTATATATTGAGTTAAGCTGCGGTATCAGGTGCCGTGAGGGAGTAAAAGAGTATGAAGAAAAAATGTGTGGCAATGATGTTAATCGCAATAATGACCGCATCTTTAGCTGGTTGTGGAAGCAGCAAGGACGGAAGCGGTAAATCTGTAAAGCTGGATTCGGATCACCCGGTGTCCCTGACGATCTGGCATTATTACAACGGTGCCCAACAGGCAATGTTTGACACCCTTGTAAAGGAATTTAATGCCTCCGTTGGAAAAGAGGAGGGTATCTACGTGGAGAGCTACAGTCAGGGTTCCGTATCCGACCTTGAGGAAGCAGTCAACAGCTCTTTGAACGGAGAAGTAGGAGCAGAAGAACTGCCGGATATTTTTTCTTCCTATTCTGATACTGCTTACGCAGTACAGCAGCAGGATAAGCTGGCAGACCTTTCCGTGTATTTTACAGAAGATGAGCTGTCCAGGTATGTAGATTCCTACATCCAGGAGGCTATTTTAACCAGGATGGCGCTTTATATCTTTTCCCGGTTGCCAAATCCACAGAGATCACCATGATCAATAAGACTGACTGGGAGCCTTTTGCAGAAGCCACTGGAACTACAGTGGAGGAACTTGCCACTACAGAAGGTATTACAGAGGTTGCACAGCGCTACTATGAGTGGACGGATGAGCAGACCCCGGATGTGCCGGACGATGGAAAAGCATTCTACGGCAGAGACTCCATGTCCAACTATTTTATCATTGGCATGAAGCAAATGGGAAAGGAAATTTTCCAGGTGAAAGATGGAAAAATGACCTTAAACACAGACGAAGATCTGATCCGCCGCCTTTGGGATAATTACTATGTACCATATATGAAGGGCTATTTCGCATCTCTTGGAAAATTCCGTTCCGATGATGTGAAGACAGGAGATATTCTTGCATACACGGGCTCCACATCTTCTGCCGTATACTTCCCGGATACCGTGGAAAAAGGGAATAAAAGCTATTCGATTGATTACATCGTATGTGATTCTCCGGTTATGGAGGGCGGCGAGAACATAAAAGTTCAGCAGGGTGCCGGAATGGCAGTGACCAAGTCTGATGAGGAACATGAGTATGCTGCAAGTGTATTCCTGAAATGGTTCACACAGAAGAACCAGAACCTGCGCTTTGTATGCGAATCCTCCTATATGCCGGTGCTGAAAGAAGCCAACAGCGTAGACGCACTGGATTCCGTTATCAAAGAGAATAATATAGAAGTCAGCCAGAAGGTTTACGATTGTTTTACAACGGAAATGGAAGACTTTGATAAAACAAGTTTCTATACAATTGGAGCCTTTGACAATAGCTACAGTGCCCGTAAGATCCTGGATTATTCTCCTGGCTGACAAGGCAAAGGCTGATAAAGATGCCATGGACGCTGCAATCGCAGACGGAGAGAGCCGGGAAGAGGCTCTTGCACAGTATCTGACAGATGAGAATTTCCAGAGCTGGTATACAGAATTCTGCCATAGCCTGGAGTGTATTTGAAAAAACATTCAAAGTGTTTTTTAGACAGATTCTGGACATAAGGAGGTGCGGAGGACTGTGAAGAAAAAGAAATCTCTTTGGAACATATTTCTGATTCCTATACTGATCATTGTGTTTGTACAGGGTGCAGTCCCATTCCTAACATTGATTTTCAGCGGAATCCGCTCAAACATGGAGAATGCGGTTATCGGTCTGGACAGTCATACGGTGGAGAACCGTAAGGTGGTTCTGGAGAACGACATGATCGAGCAGTGGAGCAGCGTGTACAAGGAAAGTGACAGTCTTTCCTCTGCGCTGACAAAGGTATTGAGCAATCATCAGATGGATATGCAGGGCTTCATGGCTCAGGGAAAGTTCAGGAGGAATATCTGGAAACGGTTTTTTACGATATGGTGGAGGTTTTGCAGTACAATTCCACTTCTGGAATTTTTCTGGTTCTGGGAAATGACGGTGATACAGATTCGGAAGGGGAATACAAAGGCTTCTGGGTGAGAGACTCAGATCCCCAGACCAAAACGGCTTCCCGCACGGACCTGCTGATGGAGCGTGGAAGTAAGGTACTGTCGCAGAATATGTCCATTTCACTGGATACTTCCTGGCATACAGATTTCCACTTCCAGGGCAATGGGAAAAGAGATGCCGATGACTTTTTTACCAGCCATATATAACAGCAGAAAATTACGTTGATTCCCGCACCAGTATGAAAAATCTGGGCTATTGGTCGAAGCCGTTTATTCTGGAAGATTTCTATAAGGATAACCATAAGATGATCACATATTCGGCACCTCTTGTTTATGATAAAACCGTTTACGGTGTGCTTGGAATTGAAGTGGGAGTGAATGATCTGACCAAATTTTTCAGGTAAAAGATCTGGATTCCGATCTGAATGCAGGATTTGCCCTTGTGGTAGACCATGGAAATGGAAATTATGAGGGAATTGCCGGTGAGGGTGCGCTGTATGATGCAGTTTCCCGGGACGGAAGTGACTTTGTTCTGGAGGAGCCGGTGCAGGAGAATTTGCGGCTGGTACAGGGGGCTGCCATTGGGAAACAGCAGATTTACGGACTTGTGAGCAATCTGGAGCTGTACAGCAGAAATGTGCCGTATGAAGATACGCAGTGGGCATTGTGCGGTTTTGTTACAGAGGATTCTGTGTATGGATTGATTTCCGATGTTTATGAGAGAATTCTGGGAGCGATTCTGGGAAGTGCCCTGATGGCGGTTATTCTGGTTTATTTTCTTGTCCAGTATGCGACGGAACCGGTTTACCATCTGGTGGAGAGTGTACGAGGCGGAGTGAAGGAATTCACGGTTTTCAGGAGTCAGGTATTCAGGAGCTTGATGAGCTCCATAAGTGATAGAGAATCTGACGGATACCCAGATGCAGACAGAGAATCAGCTTCTGGAGGAAAAGGAGCGCTATCGGATTGCGGTAGAAAGTTCCCAGGATGCCTTTTTTACCTACAAATGTAAGGAAAAACTGCTGGAAATAGTTAACAGTAAAGGCAATGACGGTGTATGGGACTGCGGAAAGCATCCGGAATTTCTTGATAATGACAGTATCCATCCGGCAGATAAGGCAAAGCTGGTGAACGCAGTAAAAAACTCAGACGGCGTTCTGGATGTTGACTTTCGTCTGCAGCATGCCAATGGAGAATTTCAGTGGGTAAATCTATCCGGAAGCATTACTTTTGATGAGAATAAAGAGCGCAGCAGGGTCGTTGGCTGTATTCACAATGTGCATCAGCACAAGCTTCTGGAGCAGGCGCAGAAAAGAAAGCAGATTTATGACTCCATTACCTCTTTTTACCGCCTTGGAAGCGGACTGGAAGTTGTGGAAACACTGTGTCGGGATGACCCGGAAGGGGTACTGGTACTTCTGGAAATCCAGCAGTTTTCCAAAATCGATGAGCGCTATGGCTGATCTTCGGAGATATTATTCTGGAGCAGTTTGCCGGTCTGCTGGCGAAGCGCTTCCAGGAGGACGGTTTAAACGGTGGTATTTATATCAGGCTGGTGCAGACCAGATGCTGGTATGGCTGCCGGTATGTACGACCGGACCGATCGTGAGAAGTGTGCAGGGACTGGAAAAGGAGTTTGGGGCGTTTACAGATGAGAAGCATCTGTCCCTTTCCCTGAAATGTGGAATCGCAGTTACAGGCAGCAGAAATTCGCTGTCTGAGGCACTTGAACAGACGAAGACTGCTCTTACAGCTGCACGTCATGGAAAGCAGGAAATCATGTTCTATGAGGAGCTTTCAACGGTGGAAAAAGCCTGTGCGGTTGATGTGGCATTTGCGGAGGTGGCTTCTCTGGAACGTCTGAAGGAAATGACACTTTCCTCTATAGCTCTGAACCTGTTTGACAGAGATGGTGATACTTCTGTGGTTCTGGATATTCTGGCGTTGAAGCTGCAGGAGAAATACCATCTGACAGACATTGTGATCACCCATTTCAACGGGGAATATATGGTAAATAACCTGCTGTACTGCTGGAAAACCTGGGAGAAAAAGGATGGCTGGGACGGTATGGTCCACTGTTCTGAGAAGCAATACCAGCACTTTGTGGAGACACAGGAAATGCAGCAGCTTCTGACTTCCGGGGAAAGCATATGGAAGGAGCCGCTGATTCAGCCTTTTGCTTCAGGCAGAAACGATATTGTATTCCATATGACAGATAACGGACAGTATTCCGGAAGTATTGTATTCCGGGACATTGACCAGGATGTTCTGGAGAAAAAAGAAGAGTGTAAGTGTCTGGAAGAAATCAGCGCAATTATTCAAAACCGGTTGAACCTGGAGCGTCACGATCTTTCAGCTAAGGCGAAATCGGATTTCCTGGCCCGTATGTCTCATGAGATCCGTACTCCTATGAACGGTATTATAGGTATGACGGAGATTGCATTGAAAGATGGACAGACTGAGGAGCGGCGGATCGACTGTCTGAGAAAAATCGAGTACTCCTCGGAATATCTGCTTGGACTTATCAACGATATTCTGGATATGTCCAAGATTGAGAGCGGAAAGATGAGGCTGATCGAAGAAAAATGCAATCTCATGGAGATGATACAGGGACTTCGTCCTTTGCTGGAAGCGAAGCTGAACGAAAATAACATTCAGTATATAGCAGATATCCAGCTGAAAAATCATTGGTTTATGGCAGATTCCCTGCGGCTGAACCAGGTTCTGGTAAATCTTCTGGGAAATGCGCTGAAGTATTCCAGACCAGATGGACATGTGTGGCTGACCGTTCGCGAGACAGAAGAAGAGAAAGGCTTTTCCAATCTGTATTTTCAGGTCAGGGATGATGGAATTGGAATTGCACCTGAGAAACAGCAGCTTATTTTCCGGCAGTTTGAGCAGGCGGATAATTCTGAAAATGCAAGAAAACAGGGCACTGGTCTTGGTCTTGCCATCAGCAGAAGAATTGTGCGGATGATGGATTCCGATATTAAGTTGGAAAGTGAGCCTGGTAAGGGAAGCAGCTTCAGCTTTAACGTGAAGCTTCAGCGGTAAGCGGAGAGAAGACTACGGTCACCAGCCAGCCGGAGGAGATCAGCTTCCCGGGAAAAAGAATCCTGGTGGTTGAGGATAATGAGCTGAATATGGAAATTATCTGTACGATTCTTGAAAATTACGGAATTAAAACCGAGCAGGCAGTTAACGGAAAAGAAGCTGTGCGGCGCATGGAAGAATCCGTTCCCGGATATTACGATATGATCTTTATGGATATTATGATGCCGGAAATGGACGGACTGGAAGCAACCCGGACCATCCGGAATCTGGATCGTGAGGATTGCAAAAAGATTCCGATTTACGCAATGAGCGCCAACGCTTTCGACGAGGATGTGAAACGTTCCCTGGCAAGCGGTATGAACGGACATCTTTCCAAGCCTGTGAATCTGCAGGTGCTGGAGAAAACGCTGCAGAAAGTGCTGGGATAAAAATAAATGGTTTTTTAATGCATCTTGTGCAATATATTGACAGTTTGTGATAACCCGTCTTTTACAGACGGGGTTATGTTATATTTATGGCAACATAGAAGGGAGCGATCACAAGCATGAAATATCAGAATATCATAGATAACATGACCCTGAAGGAAAAAGCCGCATTCCTCAGCGGAAAAAGCGAGTGGCAGACAAGAGATTTCCCGCGTCTGGATATCCCGGCGATTTTTTGTTCAGACGGACCGAATGGTGTGCGTAAACAGGCAGGAGCAGGAGATCATCTGGGAATCAATCCAGCAGTACCGGCAACCTGTTTTCCTACAGCGGCAGCTATGGCAAACAGCTGGATGAAGAACTGGAGCAGAGGGTAGGCGTTGCCCTTGGTGAAGAATCCATGGAAGAAGACGTAAACGTTCTTCTTGGACCTGGACTGAACATTAAGAGAAATCCTCTCTGTGGACGTAACTTCGAGTATTTTTCCGAGGATCCCTATCTTTCCGGAAAATGGCAGCTGCTTTTATCCGTGGTGTGCAGAGCACCGGAGCCGCAGCCTGTGCAAAGCATTTTGCTGTAAACAGCCAGGAACTTCGCCGTATGGCAATGAATGCGGTTGTAGATGAGAGAACTCTCCGCGAAATCTACCTTACCGGTTTTGAGATTGCCATCAAAGAGGGCGGCGCGAAAACTGTTATGAGCAGTTACAACGAGGTAAACGGTGTTTACGCCAACGAAAACGAGCATCTGCTGAAAGACATTCTCCGCGATGAGTGGGGCTTCGAAGGCTCTGTTATCACTGACTGGGGCGCTTCTAACGACCATTCTCTCGGCGTAAAGAACGGTTCCACTCTGGAAATGCCGACTCCGGGACTTGATGCAGCAAGAGAGCTTCTTGCCAGCGTAGAAAGCGGCAAGATCAGCGAGAAGGACATTGACGAGCGCGTAGACGAGCTTCTTGATCTGGTACTTACCACCACCGAGAATGCAAAGCATTATAAAAAAGTGGCAGACAAGAAAGCCCTTCATGAGGAGCACCACAAGCTGGCACGTCTTGCCTGCGAGAACAGTGCAGTTCTTCTGAAAAATGAGGACGGAATCCTTCCGGTTGGAGCGAAGGTTCAGGCAGCCATAATCGGTGACTTCGCTTTTGACCCAAGATACCAGGGCGCAGGTTCTTCCATGGTAAATTCCACAAAGTAGATTCCATCAAGGACATGCTGGAGACCAGCGGAATCTCTGTGACTGGAATTGTACGCGGTTATCAGCGCGATGGCAAGGAAGACGAAGCTATGAAAAAAGAGGCCGTAGATCTTGCCCGCCGTTCTGATGTGGTTCTGTTTTTCTTCGGATTGAACGAGAAAAGCGAGACAGAAGGTCTTGACCGCAAGCATCTCCGCATTCCGCAGAACCAGATCAACCTGATCCAGGAGCTGGCAAAAGCCAACGCAAACATGATTGGTATCATCAGTGCAGGTTCTGTTATTGAAATGCCATGGCACCATCATTTCAAAGCCCTGCTTCACACCGCTCTCATGGGTCAGGCAGGTGCAGGTGCAGTGCTTGATATTCTTTCCGGTAAAGTCAACCCATCCGGAAAGCTTGCTGAAACTTACATTAAGAAATATGAGGATACTCCTTCTTACAATTACTATCCGTCACAGGAGCGGAACTCTGAGTACAGAGAGGGAATTTACGTAGGATACCGCTACTTCGACACCGCAGGTGTGCCGGTAAACTATCCATTTGGATATGGTCTTTCCTACACTACATTTGAATATGACAATCTTCAGGTGAAGCCGGATGGGGCGACGTTTACCCTTCGCAACACCGGAAAGTATGATGGTGCAGAGATTGCCCAGCTTTATGTAGGACTTCCGGGAGCAAAAGTTTTCCGCCCGGTCAAGGAACTGAAAGGTTTTTCCAAGGTGTTCTTAAAGGCAGGCGAGGAGAAAACCGTTACCATTAAGTTCGACGACAAGACATTCCGTTACTGGAATATGAAGACAAATAAATGGGAAGTAGAAGGCGGCGTTTACAGCATTATGATCGGTGCAAGCTGTGCGGATATCCGTCTTCAGGATTCTCTTGCCATTATCGGAACCACTGAGGTAATGCCATACTATACTAACCGCGTTTCTTCTTACGTGGAGGGAAAAATCCAGCAGATCGGAAATGAGGAGTACGAGACGATCCTGGGACATTCCATTCCGGACGGAAGCTGGAGCGGCGAGCTTGGCATGAACGATGCCCTTTGCCAGATGTATTACGCGAAGAGCGGAATTGCCCGCTTCATCTGTAAGAAGCTGGGTGAAAAGTTGAAAAAGAGCGAGGCAGCGGGAATTCCGGATCTGAACACCCTGTTCCAGTACAACATGCCATTCCGTGCAATCGCCAAGATGACAGGCGGTATGGTTTCCATGGAATGGTAGAGGGACTTCTAAAGGTTGTAAACGGTCATTTCAGCGGACTTGGAAAAGTAATCAGCGGATTTTTCAGAAACCAGAAGCTGAACAAGCAGTATGAGAAAGATCTGGAAGAGCAGAAATAGGAGGAGTATCATTATGGGAAAAATCAAACAGTTAATCGAAGATCACCCGAATATCTGGGAATTTATTAAATTTAACGTATTATCCAACTGTGCAACTATTACAAACTTCATTATCATGTGGCTGTGTACCGGTTTTATTTTCAAAAGCTTTGCAAATACACCATTTAAGTTTCTGGTGTTCAATTACGCAGATAATATCGAGTCCAATCTTGGTTTATGTGGATTTTTAAGCTTTTTGGTTGCAACTGCAGCAGCTCAGACCGTAAACTTCTTTGTACAGAAGAATCTGGTTTTCAAATCCAATGCAGCGTTTGAGAAGGCTGTACCGAAATACATTGTACTTGCAGTTGTGCTGGTGCTTGTATCCGCAGCACTTCCGGCTTACAGCCAGAGCTTTTTCGTAAACATCGGTATTTCCGAAGCACTTGCACCTACACTCGCAAATGTTCTGAACATTCTGGTTCAGGTAGTTCTCAGCTACCCGACCATGAAATTCTGGATCATGCCGAACAAATAAAGATGATTGTCCTTTACCCGGATTGCCTTGCAGTCCGGGTTTTTTAATGCTAGAGCGTGTTTGAAAAAGGCTTTCTGCAAGATGTGCGTCACAATTTGTGGGAGATTTCACCCGAATTCGGTTGCCGTAGCCCGCTACGGCGCCCTCATCCGAGCGAAA
>ENA-OQEX01000630-OQEX01000630.1-human-gut-metagenome-genome-assembly--contig:-NODE-630-length-17496-cov-6.162128_pt1 | contig 17496 bp, 23 predicted proteins | sample MGYA00242802_ERZ504649 | MGnify/ENA primary metagenome ERZ504649 (study PRJEB26092, sample SAMD00036194) | human gut metagenome | host: Homo sapiens | study: EMG produced TPA metagenomics assembly of...
TGGCAATATGCCACCTCATCGTTTTGCTGATAGTGCAAAATATAGAGCCGGCTGCACAGGGAATGTTCGCTTGCGACATTGCCTGCCCCTCTGGAAAAGCGGCTGAAAGACGCTTTGTGAAGACGCACGAGCCCGACCAACGGGAGGGATACTACCGCCTGCTTTGCAGGTGGTGAGTAAGTGCGCCCTTCGGGAAAAAGAAAAAGCGACCGATAGCCGGTCGCTCATAAAAATCATCGTATTGGTTTGAATACTTCGCACAAAAAACCTCCAACTGTTCCAAAGTCATCTGTGTTGTCTGCGGTAATGCTTTCTCCAAAATCGCACCTTCCTGAATCAGCCGCCGTGTCCGTGCTTTGCGCTCTTTCTGCCGGTCACGCATCTGTGCTTCTTCCAATCTATGCTTCGCCTGCAAAGCTTCTTTTCATTTTCTGTCATAAATTTTATTCCTTCTGCCGTATCCGGCTGAAAACGCAAAGAAGGCGGCTCATGAGATTTTATTCTCACAAGTCGCCTTCAGCGTCATTTATTATGCTGTTTTCTGTTTTTGCCCGTTTTCTTTAATAGGCGGGGCATCAAGCAATACTGGTTCGTTCTTTTTTATTTGCTTCGCAACATTGCGTTCTTTCTGCATCCTGCGGTTTGCTTCCGTCCTGCAATCATCACAACAGTATTTTACATCTCTCCGTGTAGCGGTAAAGTTTTCCGCAGTTCTCGCAGACACATTCCCGCTTTCGGTTTTCCGCCGCTTCCTGCCGGTAAAATTTAGTACGGCACTTCGGACTGCAAAACAGAGTATTTGACCGCTTGGATTCAAATTCTTCACCGCAGCATTTACAGATTAGCTTAAATGGCTGACCAACTGCGTGTTCACCAGCCTTGATTTTTTGGTAGCGTTCCCGACTCTTGATGCGGTGTCTGCGAAGCTGTTCCTGCCGCTTGATCTCCTCCGGTGTCAGCTCCGGTCCGGGCAGTTCAAACCGTCCGATAAATTTCAGATAAATCTCAACCTCCTGCACCCGATCCCCGTCAATCTTTTCCGGGGCGTGGACAATGATTTTTTCAATAAACTCATTGATCATCGGGGTTGTCAATTCGGAAAAGTCGGTGTACTTCTTTGCCAGTGAATGGAACTGCGCCGCACGGTCAGTATCTTCCTCAAAAGAGGACAGATGCGATTCTGCATCCGATACAGATGTGACAAGAGCTTTCTGCTCCGCTTCGTATTCTGCAAGGCAGAGTATCAAAGCGCTCATCGGTAATGCGCCCAATGGCAAAGATTCGTAGAGCTTTTGATAATGGTATCAAGCTCGGCAATACGCCTACGGTCTTTGTTCAACTTGCGTTTGGTATCCTTTTGCGACTTCCGCCTGTCTGATTTGAGAAGCAGAACGCACCTTTTTCATAAACTCATCCTGATTGGCGATGGCAAAGGCGCTGGCTGTTCGGATGGTTTCCAAAACAAGCTCTCTGACCGCTTTTGTCCGAATATAGTGACCGCTGCAAGCATGAGTGCGCTTTTGATGTGCCAATGTGTAGGCGGAGCATCATAAAAATCAGAGGGATAGGGATTGCTCTTCGTACCGCCTTTGGAACGGTGATTGGTCATTTTCGCTCCGCAGTCAGCACAGAACAAAAGTCCAGTCAGCGGATTGGCTTCGCCAAGCGTATCGTGGCGTCTCGGTGTCTTTCGCAGTTTCTGTGCAAGCTCCCACATTTCCTTATCTACAATCGCTTCGTGGGTGTTCTCAAAAATTAGCCAGTCCTCCTGCGGATTCATAACCGGATTTTTGTCCTTGTAGGACTGCTTGTGAGAACGGAAGTTGACCGTATGCCCCATATATTCGGGCTTGGAGAGAATCTGCCCAACGATATAACCACTCCAGTTATAAGGGTTGGGAAATTCCTCTTTGCTTTTCCAAACGCCACGCCCCTGCTTTGCGGCGTAGACCGCAGGAGTTTCCACCTTATCGTCATAGAGAATACGGGCGATGTCATAAGGACCGTTTCCCTCGATGGTCAGCCGGAAAATACGGCGGACAACCGCAGCGGCTTCCTCGTCGATATACCAACTGTACTTATCTCCAGGCATTTTCTTGTAGCCATAAATGGCACAGTTGGTGTAGGCTTGCCGGATTCGCCTTTCACACGGATCTGCTGTTTTCTGCTTGCGGCTCAATCACGAAGATACCACTCGTTCATAATGTTGAGGAACGGGGCAAACTCATTGCTGTTCTGATCGTCGCTGTCCACGCTGTTGGCAATCGCCACAAAGTGAACATGATGCTGACGGAAGAATACCTCCGTGTAAAAGCCTGTTTGCAGATAGTCACGCCCCGCCCTGCTCATATCTTTTACAATGACATGAGCAACTTTGCCTGCTTCGATGTCTGCAATAAGTTGTTTCCAGGCGGGACGCTCAAAAGCTGACGTTAGATAACGATACTTTTGAAAACACTGGAAAATCAAGGTTTTTCGAGCGACGGACAAGCAGGGTATTGTACTAAAAACTGAATACGACGCAGAAGCGGCGTTTCTTACTCTCTACATGGGAGAACAGGAACGCCGCTTTTTTATGCCCTTTGTTACGCAGTAGGGGCAGAAAAAGCCTTGCTACAAGCGATTTTGCGGGCGCGTATCTGGCGCGGCAAGGGATTTATACCTTATCCCCCGAAACCGCGCTTCTACTGCGTAACAAATCCACAGCAAAAGGAGTGATTTACTATGGCAGTTTTCAGAGTGGAACGGAACAAGGGCTACACCGTAATGAGCAACCACCACCTACGCAACAAGGAGCTTTCCTTAAAGGCAAAAGGGCTGTTGTCGCAAATGCTGTCACTCCCCGAAGATTGGGACTACACCTTGAAAGGCTTATCCCTTATCAACCGGGAGAAGATAGACGCTATCCGCGAAGCCATTAAGGAGCTTGAACGCGCCGGTATATCGTTCGGTCAAGGGAGCGCGACGAGAAAGGACGCTTGCGGGGCGCGGACTATGTGATATTCGAGCAGCCGCAGCCGCCTACGCCGGATTTACCTACATTGGAAAATCAACATTGGATAATCCAACGCAGGAAAAACCAACATTGGAAAAACCTACGTTGGAAAATCCAACGCAATTAAATAAAGATATACAAAGAACTGACTTACCAAAAAAAGAAAAATCAAATACAGATTTATCAAGTACCCATTCCATTCCTATCCTTTCCCCTAACCCCTCTCCTTGCAGAGAAGCGGCTACGCCGCCGGAACGGAAAGGAACGGAAGCGGCAGCACAGAGCGCAGTTGATATATACCGGGAAATCATCAAGGACAATATCGACTACCACATTCTCAAACAGGACATGAAGTTTGACGGGGACAGGCTGGACGAGATTGTAGACCTCATGCTTGAAACCGTATGCACCGCCAGAAAGCGGGTACGGATTGCGGGGGACGACTACCCGGCAGAGCTTGTGAAATCTAAGTTTATGAAACTGGACGGCGAGCATATCCGCTTTGTGCTTGACTGTATGCGGGAGAACACAACGAAAATCCGCAACATCAAGCAATATCTGAAAGCAGCCCTTTTCAACGCCCCGTCCACTATCGGCAATTATTACACTTCCCTTGTCGCCCATGACATGGCAAGCGGCGCACTGTCACCGAAGAAGCCGCAGTACGGCGACCCGGACTATTATTCATTCAAACCGGGCGAAAGCCTGTAAAACAACAAAAGGAGGATTTTATTATGGCACAGAAAATGACAGGAGCATTGGTATTTGACGAGCGCACCGACCGTTACGACATTCGCTTTGACTTAAACAGCTACTACGGGGGCTTGCATTGCGGTGAGTGCTTTGACGTATTCGTGCGGGGCAAGTGGAAGCCGACCCGGATTGAGTACGGCGACAACTGGTATCTTGTGGGTATCAGAGCCGAGGACTTGAACGGGCTGCGGGTGCGTATCTGACCGCCGCCCCATAAAGAAACGCGAAAGGAGGACGCGAGGAATTGCAGGACGAAGTAAACGAAAAGACCATAGCCCTTTACATCAAGACCGGGAAGCTGACCGCCCAGACGCTCCAAAAGGCAATGAAAGCCATACTGTCAAAGGGCAAAAAGCAGCTTGCAAAACCGCCACAGGGAAAGCAGAGCTTAAAGCAGCTTATGAAGCAGAACGCGGGCGTTTCCAACATTGAGATTACCGAGGGCAATATCAAAGCCTTTGAGAGTACGGCGAAAAAGTACGGTATCGACTTTGCGCTGAAAAAGGACGCAACGGAAAGCCCGCCCCGCTATCTGGTTTTTTTCAAGGGGCGGGACGCGGACGTGCTGACCGCAGCCTTTAAGGAGTTTTCCGCAAAGAAGCTGACACAGGAGAAAAAGCCCTCTATCCGAAAGCTGCTCTCTACGCTCAAAGAAGCCGCACAGGGCAAGAACGCGGAACGGGCAAAGGTCAAGAACAAGGACAGGGAGGTATCGCTATGAAGCCGGAAATCAAGAAGCTGCTTATCCTAAATCTCCCGTATCTGCTCTTTGTCTGGCTCTTTGATAAAGTGGGCGCGGCTGTCCGTCTATCCCCCGGCGCGGACGCAAGCGCAAAGCTGCTACATCTTGGGGACGGTTTTACCACCGCCTTTTCCAGTATCGCGCCGAGCTTCCACCCGGCAGACTTACTTATCGGCATTGCGGGGGCGGTCATTGTCCGGCTGATTATCTACACCAAAGGCAAGAACGCGAAGAAATACCGCCGCGGGACAGAATACGGTTCGGCGCGTTGGGGCGGGGCTGACGACATAAAGCCGTACACAGACCCGGTATTTGAGAACAATATCCCCTTAACGCAGACGGAACGGCTCACCATGAACAGCCGCCCGAAGCAGCCGAAATACGCAAGAAACAAAAATATTCTTGTAATCGGCGGTTCCGGCAGCGGCAAGACCCGGTTCTTTGTGAAACCGTCGCTCATGCAATGTACGTCAAAGGATTTTCCAACGTCGTATATCGTCACTGACCCGAAAGGAACACTGATTTTGGAAACCGGGAAAATGTTGCAGCGGTACAAATACCGTATCAAAGTGCTAAATACGATTAACTTCAAAAAATCCATGAAATACAATCCCTTTGCCTATCTGCGGAGCGAAAAGGACATTTTGAAATTAGTCAATACCATTATCGCCAACACCAAAGGCGACGGGGAAAAATCCGGCGAGGATTTCTGGGTGAAAGCGGAAAAGCTCTACTACACCGCACTAATCGGCTATATCTGGTATGAAGCCCCAGAGGACGAGAAGAACTTCACGACGCTGCTTGAAATGATAAATGCGTCGGAAGCCCGCGAGGACGACGAGGATTTCCAGAACCCGGTTGACCTCATGTTTGAACGTCTGGAAGAAAAAGACCCGGAACATTTGCAGTCAAGCAGTACAAAAAATACAAACTGGCGGCGGGCAAGACCGCAAAAAGCATACTTATCTCATGCGGCGCGAGGTTAGCCCCATTCGACATTAAGGAGCTGCGGGAGCTTATGGAAACCGACGAAATGGAGCTTGACACCATAGGTGACAGAAAGACCGCCCTTTTCGTGATTATCAGCGACACCGACGACACCTTTAACTTTGTCGTGAGTATTCTCTACACACAGCTATTCAACCTCTTGTGCGACAAAGCAGATGATGAATACGGCGGGCGGCTTCCCGTCCATGTACGGTGCTTACTTGATGAATTTGCGAATATCGGGCAAATCCCCAAATTTGAGAAACTAATCGCAACCATACGGAGCCGGGAAATCTCCGCGTCAATCATCTTGCAGAGCCAGTCACAGCTAAAGGCAATCTACAAGGACAACGCCGATACCATAGTCGGCAACTGCGACACCACGCTTTTCTTGGGCGGCAAGGAAAAAACCACGCTCAAAGAAATATCGGAGATTTTAGGCAAGGAAACGATAGACAGCTTCAACACTTCCGAAACAAGGGGGCGGGAGCTTTCGCATGGGCTGAACTATCAGAAATTGGGAAAGCAGCTTATGACGGAAGATGAAATCGCAGTCATGGACGGAGGGAAATGTATCTTGCAGCTACGCGGGGTGCGCCCGTTCTTTTCGGACAAATTCGACATAACGAAACACCCGAAATACAAGTACCTATCCGACGCAGACCCGAAGAACGCCTTTGACATGGAAAAGCACCTTAAACGCCGCCCCGCCATTGTCAAGCCCGACGAGGTTTTTGACTATTACGAGATTGACGCAGCAGACTTACAGGAGGACGCAGACCATGAGGAAACGTAGCGCAGAGGAAAAACAAAAGCAGCTTGAACGGTTTTTAATGAATGTTGCGGAAGCCGCCGACGCTGCATTATGGGAGTATTGGCGGGAAAAGGAAGCGGAACACCGCCGTTTTGCAACGGAGTATGTCACGCGCCGGGGGCTTATCCCTCAACAGTGACAGCATGGCAGACCGCCGGGGAGGGGGGACAGGGGAAGCTACACTTCCCCTACGCTGCCTTGCGGCAGCTACCCCTTTGTGAACTTGCGGGAAGCGAACACCTTGCTATGCAAGCTATTCACTTCCCGCAAGTCTGAATAATACCCGTCCGGCAGCACAGCGGGACACCGAAAGGAGGAATCGAAGCAATCACATATATCAATATCGGCTACATGATACGCGCCCCTACTTTCCGGCGCAGCACACAGCGGCAGGAGCCGCACCCCCCTACAACTGAATACCGCCGCGCCGCAGAACTTACGCAGCGCGGGGACAGCCGCCTTTACCAGAGGGCGGTTTTTTATGCGGCGGCATACGCTGACCGCCTTTTGTCCGCTTGCCGGACAGCCGCAGACGCGGCAGAAAGGATTTATTTATGGCATTTTTCAATAGCGCAGTAGACGTTTTGCAGACCCTTGTTGTAGCACTTGGAGCCGGGCTTGGTATCTGGGGCGTTATCAATCTCATGGAGGGCTACGGCAACGACAATCCGGGCGCGAAGAGCCAGGGCATGAAGCAGCTTATGGCGGGCGGCGGCGTTGCCCTTATCGGCATGACCCTTGTACCGCTGCTTTCCGGCTTGTTCGGTTAAGAAGCGCGGGTAAAGGCTTATGCAGAGCATACTTGACGCGATTAACGAATGGATAAAGGAAATCCTCATAGGAGCCATAAACGGTAATCTGTCAACTATGTTCGGGGACGTAAACGAGAAAGTCGGCACTATCGCCGCAGAGGTAGGGCAGACCCCGCAAGGGTGGAACGCAAATATATTCTCCATGATACAGACCCTTAGTGAGAATGTAATCGTACCCATTGCGGGGCTTGTCATTACCTACGTCCTATGCTATGAGCTTATCAGCATGGTAACGGAAAAGAACAATATGCACGACGTTGACACTTCCATGTTCTTCAAGTGGGTGTTCAAGGCGTTTGTGGCAGTCTACCTTGTGACGCACACCTTTGACATCACTATGGCGGTGTTCGATATGGCGCAGCACGTTGTTTCCGGCGCGGCGGGGGTAATCGGCGGCAGCACAGAGATTGATGTTGCCGCCGCCCTTGCTTCCATGCAGGACGGGCTTGACGCTATGGAAATCCCCGAACTGCTCTTACTTGTCATGGAAACAAGCCTTGTGAGCTTGTGCATGAAAATCATGTCCGTACTGATAACCGTTATCCTCTACGGGCGCATGATAGAGATTTACCTTTACTGTTCGGTATCGCCTATCCCGTTTGCAACAATGACGAACCGGGAATGGGGCAGATAGGAAACAACTACCTCAAATCCCTGTTCGCTATCGGTTTTCAAGGCTTCCTCATTATGATATGCGTCGGCATTTACGCGGTTCTGGTAAACAACATGATAATAGCGGACAATCTGCACAGCGCGATATTCTCCCTTGCAGCCTATACCGTTATCCTCTGTTTCTCCCTGTTCAAATCCGGCGCACTGGCGAAGTCGATATTCTCCGCGCATTAGCGGCGTGTCAAGGCAGGGTGGAGATTTTCAGAGCGAAGCGGCGAAAATACGACCGACCTTGACGCGGATAACCCCCATATAATACGGGCGGGCAAAGGGCATAGATTGACCTTTGCTTGATTACCCTTATGGGAAGTTACAGCAACACCAAACCCAGAGAAAGGAGGTTTTCACTTGGCGTATGTACCCGTACCCAAAGACTTATCCAAAGTCAAGACAAAAGTAGCGTTCAACCTTACCAAACGGCAGATTGTATGTTTTGCGGCGGCTCTCCTGTTCGGCTTGCCGCTTTTCTTTCTGCTCAAAGACAGCACAGGCACAAGCCTTGCGTCTATGGCTATGATTGCCGTCATGCTGCCCTGTTTCCTCTTTGCCATGTATGAGAAGCATGGACAGCCCCTTGAAGTGGTGGTGAAGAACATCATTCAGACGAAATTCATAGCCCCCAAAGAACGACCATACAGGACAGACAACTTTTATTCCGTCTTAGAACGGCAGAGAAAACTTGAAAAGGAGGTATCAGCGATTGCAAAAGGAAACACGAAGAAACAGCGCGGCGGGAAGCGCAAAGCCTAACCCGCCCCGCAAGCTCACCCGCGCCGAGAAAAAGCAGATTGCGGAAATCATCAGACAGGCAAAGGGCGACGGGAAAGCGCACACCGCGCAGCAGACAATCCCTTATATCCAGATGTACCCGGACGGTATCTGCAAGGTTACGGGACGGAAATACTCAAAGACCGTCGCCTTTGAAGATATTAACTATCAGCTTGCACAGGCAGACGACAAGACCGCCATTTTTGAGAACTGGTGCGACTTCCTCAACTACTTTGACGCTTCCGTTTCGGTGCAGCTCTCTTTCATCAATCAGGGGACGCAGCGCGGCGAAGCGGAAAAGGCGGTCAATATCCCGGCACAGGAGGACGCTTTCAATTCTATCCGCACAGAATACCGGGATATGCTGAAAAACCAGCTTGCAAAGGGCAACAACGGGCTTGTCAAAGCAAAATATATCACCTTTGCCATTGAAGCCGACAGTCTGGGCGCGGCGAAATCCCGCCTTGCCCGTATCGAAACGGACGTACTCAACAACTTTAAGCTCTTGGGCGTGTCTGCCCGCCCCATGACAGGCTATGAACGCCTTAAAATGCTGCATGGCATTTTCCACCCGGAGGGCGGGCAGTTTGCCTTTGATTTTTCATGGCTTGCCCCGTCCGGGCTTTCCACAAAGGACTTTATCGCCCCGTCCTCTTTCCGTTTTGGCGAGGGGCGGTATTTCCGCATGGGGCGCAAAATCGGCGCGGTTTCATTCCTTGAAATCCTTGCGCCGGAATTAAACGACCGTATCTTATCTGACATTCTGGACTTGGAAACGGGCGTTATCGTCAATCTGCATATCCACAGTATCGACCAGACCGAAGCCATAAAGACAATCAAGCGGAAAATCACCGACCTTGACAAAATGAAAATCGAAGAACAGAAAAAAGCGGTACGCAGCGGCTACGACATGGATATAATCCCGTCCGACCTTGCCACTTTCGGCAGCGAAGCGAAGAACCTCTTACAGGACTTGCAGAGCCGGAATGAAAGAATGTTCCTCTTGACGTTCCTTGTGGTGAACATGGCAGACACAAAAAGGAAACTGGAAAATGACGTATTCGCGGCGGCGGGCATTGCACAGAAGAACAACTGCGCCTTAACCCGCCTTGACTACCAACAGGAAGCGGGGCTTATGTCCTCTGTACCGCTTGGGGAGAACCTTATCCCCATTCAAAGAGGGCTTACCACGTCAAGCACCGCTATCTTTATCCCCTTTATCACGCAGGAGCTTTTTCAGACGGGCGCGGCTTTGTATTACGGCTTAAACGCCCTGTCTAACAACATGATACTCTGCGACCGCAAGCAGCTAAAGAACCCCAACGGCTTAATCTTGGGTACGCCGGGAAGCGGGAAATCCTTTGCCGCCAAACGGGAAATGACAAACGCTTTCCTCATTACCGACGACGACATAATTATCTGCGACCCGGAAGCAGAGTATTTTTCCCTTGTGCAGCGGCTTGACGGGCAAGTGATACGGTTATCGCCTACGGGCAAGGGCATTGACGGGAAGCCCCAGTATGTGAACCCTATGGATATTAACCTCAATTACAGCGAGGACGACAGCCCCTTGCGCTGAAATCCGACTTTATCCTCTCCCTCTGCGAGCTTGTCATAGGCGGCAAGGAGGGCTTGCAGCCCGTCGATAAGACCGTCATTGACCGCGCTGTTAGGAACGTGTACCGCCCTTTCCTTGCAGACCCCGACCCGGAGAAAATGCCTATCTTGGGCGACCTCTACAACGAGCTTTTGAAGCAGCCGGAGCCGGAAGCGGCGCGTATCGCGGCGGCGTTGGAGCTTTATGTTTCCGGGAGCCTTAACGTCTTTAACCACAGGACGAATGTAGAGCTTTCAAACCGCCTTGTCTGCTTTGACATCAAGCAGCTTGGGAAGCAGCTCAAAAAATTAGGTATGCTCATTGTGCAGGACCAGGTATGGAACCGCGTCACCGTCAACCGGGCAGAAAGGAAATCCACCCGGTATTTTATGGACGAATTTCATCTTCTCTTGAAAGAGGAACAGACCGCCGCCTATTCCGTTGAAATCTGGAAGCGTTTCAGAAAATGGGGCGGCATACCCACAGCAATCACGCAGAACGTCAAAGATTTGCTTGCTTCCCGCGAAGTGGAGAATATCTTTGAAAACTCTGATTTTGTCCTCATGCTCAATCAGGCGGCGGGCGACCGGGCTATCCTTGCAAAGCAGCTCAACATCTCCCCGCAGCAGATGAAGTATGTCACCCACACCGAAGCGGGCGAGGGGCTTATCTTCTACGGGAACGTGGTGCTGCCCTTTGTAGACCGCTTCCCGAAAGACACCGAGCTTTACCGGGTAATGACGACGAAGCCGGAGGAAGTGGGCGAAGCATGAACGGGCTGAAAACTGACACAATCATCAACCGGGACGCGCTCTATGCCTTGCGGGAGCTTCCAGAGGAAAGCGTACACTGTTGCGTCACAAGCCCGCCCTACTATGCGCTTAGGGATTACGGGCTTGATATGCAGATTGGGCGGGAGGACACGCCGGAGCAGTACATTGACAGGCTGACCGAGGTTTTCCGCGAGCTGCGCCGGGTACTGCGTTCTGACGGTACGCTCTGGCTGAATATCGCGGACACCTACTGCGGCACAGGAAATAAAGGCTACCATGCAGACCCGAAGAACCCGAAAGGCAGAAACGGACAGCAGATTGCAAGAAACAACCGCGTTTCCGGCTGCAAACAAAAGGACTTAATCGGTATCCCTTGGCTTTTAGCCTTTGCCCTACGCGCTGACGGGTGGTATTTACGGAGCGACATTATCTGGCAGAAAGAAAACCCCATGCCGGAGAGCGTGAAAGACCGCCCTACCCGCTGCTATGAACATATCTTTCTGCTTACGAAGTCAAAGAAGTATTTTTATGACGCAGCCGCCATAGCCGAGCCGTTAGCCCCCACAACGGCGGCGCGGTACCGCACCGGGCGCAGCGCGGGACAGAAATATGCGGACGAAGTACCGGACAGGGGAACGTACAGGGGCTTAACCGGGCGCGAAGCGGCAGCTACTACGACGAAGCCCTCATGCCGACCATGCGGAACAGGCGGGACGTGTGGCTTATCAATACCGTTCCCTACAAGGGCGGGCATTTCGCCGCGTTCCCGCCAAAACTTGCCGAAACCTGTATCAAGGCGGGCTGTCCGAAAGGCGGCGTTGTGCTTGACCCCTTTTTCGGCAGCGGCACGACGGGGGCAGCCGCAAAGCAGCTTGACAGGCATTATATAGGCATTGAGATAAACGCCGAGTATTGCGCCCTTGCAAGGGCGCGGATTGGAGGGACAGACACATAAAACAATATAAGGCGCGTGAAAAAGTCACGCAGAAAATGACCCGCGAGGGGCTGTCGAGGTAAACGCCGCTACCGGGAAAAAGAAACGTATCAGCAAGCGGATAAGGGACGCGGACTTTGCAAAGACCGAAGCCCCACCGCAGCCGGAACAGGCAGCGCAGCCCCTACCGGGCGGCGCAACTTCCCCGCCCTTAACCGACACGCCGCCGCTTCCCCATGCGCCGGGGGCAGAACGGGAACAGGACACCGCAGCAGCCGAGCGCGTCTTGGAACGTATCGACGGGGCGCGTACCAGAAAGGCGAGCAAAAAGGCGGCGAGGAAAGCACAGGCAGAAGCCACAGCAAAAGAAAAATCTTCCCGCTTGCAGTTTACCGACGAGGAACGGGCAACGCCGGAGCTTGAAAGGTATATCCGAAAATCGGACAAAGCAGCCGACCGTCTGGACGCGGCAAAGGCGGCTATCCCCAAAGAAAAGAAACTTGTACGGGAGCGCACCTTTGATGAAGCCACCGGGAAAGGCAAGACCCGCCTACATTTTGAGGAACAGGAAAAGCCCATAGGAAAGAATAAGCCCCACAATAACCCGCTATCCCGCCCCGCACAGGAAGCGGGTATTTTCGTCCACAACAAGATACATTCCGTTGAAAAGGACAATTCCGGCGTTGAGGGGGCGCACAAATCCGAAGAACTGGCAGAGCGCGGCGCAAAGTACGGGGCGCGGAAAGTCAAGGAGGGCTACCACAGCCACAAGCTCAAACCCTACCGGGCGGCGGCAAAGGCAGAGAAAGCGGCGTTCAAGGCGAATGTGGATTTTCAGTACCATAAAGCCTGCATGACAATCCGCAGATTGCGGGCAATCCCCTTTCCCGCTTCATGCAGAAGCAGCAAATCAAGCGGCAGTATGCAAAGTCGGCAAGGAAAGGCGGCGCAAAAACGGCGCAGAAAGCCGCAGAGAACACCCGCAAGGCGGCAAAAAAGACCGCCGAGGAAACAAAAAAGGCAATCGCTTTTGTAGGGCGGCACCCGGCGGGCGTATGTATCGCCGTTGCCGCGCTACTCTTATTCATCATGGTATCGGCGGGGCTTTCCTCTTGCGGTTCCATGTTCTCCGGCTTGATGAACGGCATACTTGGGACTTCCTACACGTCGGAGGACAGCGACCTTGTGGCGACGGAGAACAATTACGCCGCAAAGGAAAACGAGCTTCAGCAGCAGATTGACAATATCGAAAGCACCCACCCCGGCTATGACGAATACCGCTATGACCTTGACAGTATCGGGCATAACCCCCATGAGTTAGCGTCCTACCTCACCGCCCTTTTACAGACCTACACCCCGCAGAGCGCACAGGCAGAGCTAAATCGCGTCTTTGCCATGCAGTACACTTTGACGCTGACAGAAGAAACGGAAATCCGCTACCGCACAGAAACAAGCACAGACCCGGAAACAGGGGAAACGACCACCGAGGAAGTACCCTACGAGTACCATATCCTCAACGTGAAGCTGACGAACAAGCCCATTTCCGAGATTGCGGAGGAACTTCTAACGCCACAGCAGCTTGAAATGTACCGCGTCTATCTGGAAACAAGCGGAAACAAACCGCTGATTTTCGGCGGCGGCTCCCCCGATATGGGCGCGTCCGAGGATTTAAGCGGCGTACAGCTTGTAAACGGCACACGCCCCGGCAACACCGCCGTTGTAGACCTTGCGAAGCGGCAAGTCGGCAACGTGGGCGGGCGACCCTTTTGGAGCTGGTACGGATTTAACAGCCGCGTGGAATGGTGCGCCTGTTTCGTTTCATGGTGCTACAATCAAGCCGGAAAGAGCGAGCCGCGCTTTGCCGGGTGCCAGTCACAGGGCGTACCCTGGTTCCAGTCACGCGGGCAATGGGGCGCGAGGGGCTATGAGAATATCGCCCCCGGCGACGCTATCTTTTTCGACTGGGACGGGGACGGGAGCGCAGACCATGTGGGGCTTGTTATCGGAACGGACGGGGAGCGCGTCTATACCGTCGAGGGCAATTCCGGCGACGCCTGCAAGATAAAGAGCTACCCCGTCAATTACTCCTGTATCAAAGGCTATGGGCTGATGAACTGGAATTAACATATTTTTGAGCAAAGAAAGGAGAAATTTATTGATGGCTATGAACAAAATTGAACGTATCGACAAAGAGATTGCAAAGACCCGCGAGAAAATCACCGAGTACCAGAACAGATTAAGGGGGCTTGAAGCGCAGAAAACCGAAGCGGAAAACCTGCAAATCGTACAGCTTGTGCGCTCCATGCGCCTTTCCCCGCATGAGCTTTCCGCTATGCTTTCCGGCGGCGGTATTCCGGGCATGGAAGCCGCGCCGGGCTACCCCGCAGAACCCGCAGACCACGACACCGAAGAAATGGAGGACACCGAGAATGAATAAGAAAATCCTTAGAACCTTGACCGCACTCTGCGCCGCCCTCATGCTGACGGGCGGCTTTTCCGTCACCGCCTTTGCACAGACCCCGGAGGACAGGACGCGACCGACGACAGCGGCGTTGTCTATGAGGAACCCGAAAAGGAAGAACCCCTTACCCCGGACGGGAACGCGACCCTTGTAGACGATTTCGGCGGCAACAAGCAGCTTATCACAGTGACGACCAAAAACGGCAATTACTTTTATATCCTTATCGACCGGGACGACGAGGGCGAGGACACCGTACATTTCCTTAATCAAGTGGACGAAGCGACCTTATGGCACTCATGGAGGACGGAAGCACCGAAGCAGCCCCGCCCGCCGTTTGCAGTTGCACCGATAAATGCGAAGCCGGAAAGGTAAATGTGAGCTGCCCTGTCTGCAAGGACAACATGACCGCTTGCAGCGGCAAGGAAGCGGAGCCGGAAACCGAGAAACCAACAGAGCAGCCCAAAGAGAAAGGCAATACAGGCGGGCTTGTGCTTTTCCTTGTCGTGGCACTTCTTGGCGGCGGGGGCGCGTTCTATTATTTTAAGTTTATGAAGCCAAAGCAGAACGTCAAGGGCGACACCGACCTTGAAGATTTCGATTTTGACGATTACGACGAGGACGAGGGGGACGGGCTTTCTGATGAAGAACAGGAGGACGAGGAAGCATGACGCTTTTTACCGAAAACCCTTTAGAAAAAATGATGGTACAAAGACCCACCGGGCGGCGTGACAGTGCGCCGCCCGTTCCAAAATCCCCGGCGTGTATGCGTTGCCCTTATAAGGCGCAATCCCCCTGTATCGGCTATTGTCTGAAACAGGCACAGGAGAAGAAGCACACCGCGCCGGAACGCTGAAAGGAGGATTTTTTCATGGCATTTAGACTTGTGATTGCAGAAAAGCCGAGCGTGGCGCAGACTATCGCCGCCGCGCTTGGCATTAAGGGGAAACAGGACGGGTATATCGAGGGCGGCGGCTACCTCATTTCATGGTGCGTCGGGCATTTGGTACAGCTTGCGGAAGCTGCCGCCTACGGGGAGCAATATAAAAAATGGAGTTTTGACAGCTTACCCATTCTGCCGGAGGAATGGCAGTACGCCGTTGACCCGGACAAGGGGAAGCAATTCAAAACCATTAAAGAGCTTATGCACCGCGCCGACGTTTCCGAAGTGGTAAATGCGTGTGACGCGGGGCGCGAGGGTGAATTGATTTTCCGCTTTGTCTACGAAGTGGCGGGCTGCAAGAAGCCCATGCGCCGCTTGTGGATTTCTTCAATGGAGGACGGGGCGATTAAGGCGGGCTTTGCTTCCCTCAAAGACGGGCGGGACTATGGCGCGCTCTTTGCGTCCGCCCTCTGCCGCGCAAAGGCTGACTGGCTTATCGGCATTAACGCCACCCGGCTTTTCTCCTGCCTGTATGGAAAGACCTTGAACGTGGGGCGCGTCCAGACCCCGACCTTAAAAATGCTCACCGACCGGGACGCGGCTATCTCCCATTTCCAGAAAGAAAAATATTATCATGTTCGCCTTGATTTATCCGGCGCGGACGCGGCAAGCGAAAGGATTTCGGACAAGGCAGAAGCCGACGCGCTGAAAGGGGCTTGCGAAGCGGGAAAGGCGGTATGATGTGGTATAAAAAAAGTTGACAGCTTGTTCTCAAGGATTTCATAATAAAATCAAGAGAACAAGGAGGTATTCAAAGTGGCACGTAAATATGACCAGGAATACAAAGTACAGGCAGTAAAACTTGCCAAAGAAATCGGTGGCACTAAAGCCGCGAAAGAATTAGGAATCCCTGAAGGAACCATCCACACATGGTTAAAAGCCGTAAGAAACGGTAAACTGGATATCGGGGAAGGTTCCCATACCCCTGCCAGTGCAATGAGTCTTTCAGAAGAAATTACCATGCTGCGTAAGCGGGTTAAGGAGCAGGACAAAGAAATCCGACGTCTGAAGGAGGAAAACGAATTTTTGGAGGAAGCCAGCGCTTTTTTCGCCGCCAGCCGTCGGAAGTCAGCAAAAACCAGAGAATGATGTTTCTGGCTTTGAAAACAGAGGACGGCAGGATTACCGGAAAAATCGCATTTTATTGCCGAATGCTTGGTATCAGCCGACAAGGCTTCTATAAATACCTCGCTAACAAAGACCGTCCCTGGAAGTATCAGGATCTGGCACAGGCCATGGAAGAAATCGTCAGTGAGGACGAATGTAACGATACTTATGGACGGAGCCGTATGTATCAGGCGCTGCTGCTGAAACAGCCAGAGGGAGTGCGTATTCCCAGTGAGCGGACCGTATACCGGGTTATGAACCAGATGGGTCTGAGCCATCGGCCAAAGAGAAAGCCGAATGGGATCACAAAAGCAGATCGGGAATCCATGAAATCGGAGGATCTGCTGAAACGGGATTTCCATGCAAATGCCCCATTGGAAAAATGTATTACAGACATCACGGAGATCCCGGCGTCCAATGGAAAACTGTATGTATCTGCGATTTTCGACTGCTTTGATCTTAGCGTCCTTGGACTGGCAATGGAAACAACTATGAAAGCAGATCTGTGTGTCCATACACTGGAAAATGCTTTGACTGCTTATCCCGCACTGGAAGGTGCAGTCATCCACAGTGACCGTGGAACGCAGTATACCAGCGAGACCTACCGTCAGGCCATCTGGGAGAACCACATCCATCAAAGCATGAACAGTGCCGGAGGACGCTGCCATGATAATGCACGGTGTGAAAGTATGTGGGCTAGAATGAAGACGGAGCTTCTCTATAACCGCTATGACACAAAGCAGATGACAGTAGAGGATTTAAAGGAACTTATCTGGAGATACTTCTTCAGTTACTGGAATAACCGGAGGATCTGCTCAGCCAATGGCGGCCTTCCTCCTATGATAAAACGCAGGCAGTATTATGAGGCTTTGGAGATGGCGGCATAGTCAGTGATATCCTTGAGGAAAATGTGTCAACTAATATTGACAATATCATTCGTGTAATAACCCCAGAAATAATTTGAGCCGCCCTTGCAGTACCAACACACATAAGGGTTGGGTGCGTTGGGATTGTGACCGATGACAAGCTCTGTACTCCCGATAGTACAGCTCTCGATGATTTCATAGTTCTGATTGGAGCGTTTTTCTTCGTCCATAAGCACCTCTCTATTCTTTGGCATAACGCCGATAGGCTTTTTCGC
>ENA-OQEX01000632-OQEX01000632.1-human-gut-metagenome-genome-assembly--contig:-NODE-632-length-17431-cov-9.327034_pt1 | contig 17431 bp, 20 predicted proteins | sample MGYA00242802_ERZ504649 | MGnify/ENA primary metagenome ERZ504649 (study PRJEB26092, sample SAMD00036194) | human gut metagenome | host: Homo sapiens | study: EMG produced TPA metagenomics assembly of...
CCCCGACCACGCCGACCGTCCCACGGATCCCGACATGGCGTGCGTGGCGGCGGTGGCCGCGGCGAACCTCGCCGTCGAAGGCGTCGAGGACGTGACCCGGTACGGGCTGACCATCCCGTTCACGCGATGGCTGTTCGCGTACAAGGCCGGCCTGGCCGCCGAGGACTTCGCGATCTCGACCAAGGAGGACTTGGAGCTGGCGGAAAGGGAGCGCGCGGCCGAAACGACTTCCGCCGCTCCCGGCGTTCCGACGGACGGGAATCGGGATTCGACGCCGCCCGCCACACCCTCGGCCGAAACGCCGTCCGACGACACCGGGAAGGACGAGGCCGAAGACGCCGTCCCGGACGCGCAGGGGAATGAGGGAGAAACCGACGCCACGCCGGAGCCGAAGAACGGCGCCGATGGCGAGCCCGACGGGGAGGACGTGCTTTCGATTCCCGAATCAAGGGAGATCGGCGACGACCAGGCCGAACGCGAGGCGCTGATAGGCCAGTTCGGCGCGCGAACCCAGATGCGGGACACGTACTATCCGAACCTCGCAAGCTTCGTGGAGCTGCACGTGGCGAACATGTGGCCCTACCAGCAGGGCGTGATGACGAAGTTCCTGTGGGTGCCGGACTGGTGGCGGTACCCGCCGCTCATCTACCAGCTCGACGCGTTGTGGCGCGCCTACGAGAACGCCCGACGCCAGCCGGGCCAGATGATGATCTTCAACATCCAAGCGTTCGGCCTGCTCGACCGGGTGTTCAACAAGGACACCGGCCTCGTGGCCTCGCTCGGCATCGACGAGAACGGGCACACGACCGGGCCGGCGAGCCGCTGCCATGCGAACGCCCGCCGAAGGCTGGCGGCGCAAGGCCATGGAGCCCCTGCGCCCGGTGCGCCCGAAGGAGATGGAGGAGCAGCGGCGGCCATCCCCGACAGGGAACGCCCGCCGCGCCGGCCGAACATAAAACTGCACGCGATCGGTAGGAACCAACAGGAAGGAGGCCGATGATGTCGGCGATGGATCCCGAGGACGCATTGGACCAGCTGCTCAACAGCACATGGAGCAACATGGCCCAACAGCTGAGCATGCTCCACCGCTCACTGAGCGCGGACATACAGCAGCAGCAAAGGGAACGCAAGGCCGAACAGGCCCAACAGGCGAGGTTGCAGGCCGCGGAGATCAAGGAGATGGAGGCGCAGCGAGCCCGCCTGCTGTCTTGGGAAAGCGCCCACAGGCGCGAGCTGAACAACGGGTTCGAGAGCGTGCTGAACGCGACCGTGCTCGGCACGAGGGGCTGCGCGCCGTTGAGCGACACAAGCCTGCTGAAAGCCTGGAACGTCAGCGAAATGCTCGTCGGCACGGACCCTGGCTACGCCGCCCAGCTCAACCGGGCGCGCAACCTCATGGAGACGGAATGGTCGCAGCGCCATCCCGGCGAGACCATCGGACAGCAGGCCGACCGCGTCATGAACAACGTCACCATCACCTACGTGGACCGCACGCCCGCCCTCGAGGACACCCTGGCCGCGTTCGAGAAGGCCGGCTTCACCGTCAGACTCGACCACGACGACACCTCCCCGGACGAGTTCAGGGCCCGGCACGACGGCGAGACGTTCCATGTCGCCCCGGAGAACGGAGAGGGATGGAACGGGCAGCGGAACGATCTGATCGCCGAATGCGTGATGATGCAGGCCGTCGTGTCCGTGGACGAGGCCGGCCAGCAGATCAGCCACCTGCGCGACGCCGGACTGCCCGAATCCTCGGGCGGGGACAACCGCAGCGAGGGAGACGAACCGTCCAGCCTGTTCGAGGGCTCCATGAACGAGAACGAGAACGCGGCGCCCGTCTCCGACCTGCCCGAACCGTCCGGAGATGACGACGTGGAGAAACACGACGGACGTCCTCCGGAGACGATCCGGTGGCGGACGGGGGAAAGACGGACGACGTCCCGACCGAGACGCCGGCCCCGGAGAAAAGAAGGAAAATGACCGTCGAATCCGAGACCGGGGGAGACCTGTCATCCAGTGAGACCACCGGAGAGGACAAGACCGACCTGGTAGACCTGTACGAGCCGGAGGAATGGGACGGGCCGGACCTGTTCGGCGCGTACAGTCCCGAGCAGGAGGCCAGGATCACGCCGCCCGCGGCGCCGGCCATGGAGCCGTCCCTGCCGGACGTCCCCACCGTCAAACAGGCCGGACGGTAGGACGCGTCCGACGTCTCGGTCCGCGGCGGCGGACGCGTCGTCTCCCTCCTGTGGGATGAATGCGGTTGATTCGGCCGCGCCGGCCGGTAGAATCGTGGAATATGATGGCTTTGATTGATTTCGAGGGGTGCGAGAAATCCCGTAGGTTCTATGCCGGAAACGCGGGCCGCAAGATCGGCGTCGTCTGGAACGGGGGCAACTGGATCCTCAAGTTCCCGGGGCCGACGGGACGTCTGCAAGGCTCGGTTCCCTCGTACACGACGGCGCCCCTGTCGGAATTCCTCGGATCGCATGTCTACGGGATGCTGGGCATCCCGGTGCACGAGACCGTGCTGGGCATCCGAGGAGGCAAGGTCGTGTGCGCGTGCCGGGATTTCACCGATGACGATTGGGAACTGGTGGAGTTCCACGATCTGAAGAACTCCCTGTCCGACGACGAACCGGGATTCACCGAATCCGCCTCCACAGGGTCGGGGGTGGTGCTGGCCGATGTGAGGGCCGCCATCAACCGCATCCCGGAGCTCGCCGGCATCGATGGGGTCCGGGAACGTTTCTGGGACATGTTCGTCACCGACGCGTTCATCCGCAACATCGACCGCAACAACACCAATTGGGGCGTCCTGTCCGACAGGAAGGGCCACTACCGGCTCGCGCCCGTGTACGACAACGGCAACTCGTTCAACAACAAACGGACCGAAGCCGCGATCGAACGGCGCCTGTCCAAAGACGAACTGATCCGTCAGGACGCCCTCGACGTGAGGTCATGCTACATCACCGACAAAGGCAAGCCGATCGCGCCGCTCAAATACATCGCGTCTGGACAGGATCCCCAGTGCACGCTGGCGTTCGGCCGGTTCATGGAACGCTACGAGCCCGACCGACTGTACTCCCTGATCGATTCGATCCCGGAACAGGCCATGGGGGTGACCGTCCTTCCCGAAGGTTTCAAGGAATACCACAAAGCGGTCATGGCATGGCGGTACGAGAACGTGTTCGTCCCCGCATGGGAGGATCTGCGCGGTTCGGCCGTGTCCGGCGCGCGCCCCGGCGATCGGGACCTCGGTCCGGCCGAACCGTTTGGAACCGGGATCCCCGGCGTCTCGGCCGAGACGAGGCCGGGTCCCGTGAGATGATACTGGTCCGCGGCATCAGGCTTGTGGGCTTTCCCATTCTCATCGCGCCCATCGTCTCCGATCGCGTCTGGCGTCTCGGCCGAGAGTTCGTCTTTCATGATCTCGGCGAGAATCCATCCCCGAGCCCGTACCGTTCGGACAGCCTGTCGAACACGCGCAGTCCCTCGCGCAGCGCCTCGTCGTATGCTTCCGGCTCGTCTTCCCCGCGTCTCACGTTCACGGCGACGTGGAACGCCTCGTCGATCAGCCGTTCCATGTCATGCGTGGAGAGATTCGCAGGCCGCCGTTCCAGGCCGTCGGCGAGGAACGGCGGGCGGTTCTCCATGCTCGCGTGCCATTCCTGTACCGCCAACGATTCGGAGCGCGCGTCATGCGTCCAGCCGTTCCTTAGTTCCTTCAACCGCATGTCCGCGCCGAGGTCGGTCGCGTTGAACCGTTCCGTCCAGCCGTCCCTGCTGCGCCAGGTGATCCGGTATCCGACCACCTGGTCCGGCGAGTCGAAGGATCCCTTCGCCACGCCCTTGCACAGACGCGGGTCGATGCTGAAGCCTCGCGGCGGACGCGTCGGATGAACTCGTCCTCGCTCCGTGACGCCTTCGCGCACGCCTCCACGATTCGGCCGACGTGCTGTTTCGGCATCGTCTCCGCGGCCACGGTCGCGATCCGCCGGACGCGCTCGTCCCTGTCGAGCGCATGCCAGGGGAGCGGCCCGTCGTAATCCTCCTGTGCTTTCCATTCGGCCCAGCGACGCCATTCCGCATACCGGTACCTGACCTGGCTTTCCGTGTTCGACCGGCCGATCTCGACGAGTTCGGACCGTTCCCGTTCCATTCCGCGGCATGATCGCTGCGCGGCTTTCATGTCGTTGTATGTGTTGATCCATCCGTCGTCCGTGGCGAGCTGCACCATCACGTGCACGTGGTCGTTGCCGTTCCTGCTCAATCCGTGGCGCACCGAGAGCCATGTCACGCCTGCCGGGGCGTCGCCGTCCAGGATGCCCATGCGTTCCAGATAGTCGCGGACGATCGCTTCCCATTGCCCGTCCGTGAGGATGCCCTGGCCGGCCTTGATGGACAGGGAACAGTGCCACACGCGGTCCTTGCCGTGCTCCCCGCCGGGATTGAGCCTGCCGCGCCGGTCGCGGGGGAAGGGATCTCCCTTGCGTTCCCTGACCCGGTAGCGCCGGTCGAAGCGTTCCCCGATTTTCGCGTACGATTCGTCGGGATGCCCGTCGAATCCGAACGAGTCGAGCAGGTCGTCGCTGCACGCGACGAGATGCTGGTTGGCGTGCTCGTTGTGCCGTCCCTTGCCGAACAGATACTTCACTAGTCCCGCGGATCCGAACCGCGGCTGATCTTCGGAATCATGTCATTATCCTCGGTTGGAAACGACCATCGATGGCACACGGTGTCTACAGATTCGTGATTGAAAACGGTCATATCCCATCCAAAGATGTCTGGAACGATCCGTCGATGTCTAAGCGAGATTGGATCAAACCGACAATTTTATTCCGGGAAAAAGGGAAAACCACGACGGCCCTTTTATATCATGCCTGTATAACAGGAATCATATGGAGGAACAGGAATGGACATCGAAAAAATATCGAAGTATCTTCTAACCACTGTCCTGAAATTATTGAAAGGTGTTCCTGATTTATGGAGGGCGGATGTCTCCCGCATCATCAAGGAACTCAAGGAAATGGTGGAATTGGAATCGCATGCTGGTGAAAGACAGCGATCTGTTATCAGAGCCCACCGTGAGTTTCTTGTCGACGAAGCCGTGGAACGCCTTGCCTACGAGACTTACACGCGGAAGGGACTGAGATTCTGGGCAAACCAGCAAGAGCTGGTATGCGGTTATTTTTCGCTTTTCCTCGTCGGAGGCTTATATGGGATTGACGTCGGACTGCTGCTACTGGTCTGTGTCATGTCTCAAGATATGAACGGTGCCGCGGCGGTGGGTAAGCTTCTTATCGCCTTTGCCGTTACCGCCTCATCGACCATACTGGCCGCAATGATTGGCAAACGGATATACACACACGTGGCGTTGAGGAAACAGTTCCGCCTCGACATCTTGGAACGAATTCGTGATGGGGGCAGTGGAATGGATGCTTCGTTCACGCAGGCCATGGAGAAGTCATACAAGCGTTTGCATGAGTACGAGGAAACGAGAAGAGTATGGAAATATCGGATCCTCGTTCTGTCGTGCCTCCTCACTGCCTCCTTGCTCGTGCTCGTCGCCGCCATGGCTTTTAACTGGTGGAGCGGTCTCATTCGTTGCATTGGTGCGGTTGCTATGGGGTCCTTTTCTCGTTTTGACAGTCGTGCTTCTGCGTGCGCCGAAACTGTCGGAGGAGGGAGGAACGGTCAATCAGACAGCTCCGAAAATGGAAGCGGAAAGTCATCTGGACAAGACGGTCGCCGACGAACCGGCAAGAGCAGAGCGACACGACGTCCACCATCATGCCATGAGAATCCTTAGGTATCTGTCTGTATTTCTCTTTGCGTTTTCCCTGACCGGGCTTGCTCATTCCGGTAAACGGTCTGATCCAAACCATCGTGTCCGCGGCCGCTGCTGACGTTCCAACAATGGTACGACGGCGCCCGTCGTCTGCGTCGCCGCCGAGCTTGATTTCGGGATCGAACGGACATATAGTCGTCCACATGGATTGGGAGAGCCCGATCGGCGAAGGCTTGGCAGAGATTCCAAGGCCTTTCGTTTTTCTTCGTCCATCTCCCCGCTCCCGTGATCCCGACTTAATAGATGGCATCCATTCCATCCGGCTGGCGAACGGTTCAGCGGCCAATCTGATCCGACAGGCGTTTGATGGTGTCTGAAGCTTGGACGAACAGGCGCGCGCAGTCCCTCACGGCCTTCGCGGCCGAGTGTTCGTCGTCCATGCTCGCGCTCATGTCGCGGTTCGTGTTGCGCGCGATCTGGTTGACGTTGTGTCCGATATGCCAGATCTCCGTCCTGATGGCCTCCAGTTTTTCGACGATGGGGGCCGTCTCGCATTTCTTTTTCGCGGCTTCGAGGTCGGTGCACGTCTCGTGCGCCTCGACCAGGTAACGCGAGACGCTGACGCCGTTCATGTCCGCGGACGCGCGGATCTCCTCGAATTCCTGGTCGGAAACGCGGATGAAGATCCGCCTGCCGCGGGTCCGTCCCGTCCTGTGCTGCTGGTTCCTGCCCATGGGCTCATGCTCCTTTCCATGTTTCCGGGCGTCGCGGCCGTTTCGCCGTTCGCCCTCGCCGACGTCGCCGGCGACGTCGAAACCACCGTCATGGCGCCGTGTGCGGCGCCGTCCAAAAGCCTTCGGCACTCGGGTCAATGCCAACCGCCATGGCGTGGTCGGGGCCGTTTCGTTGTGCGCACAAACCGTATAACTTGCTACACCAGCTTTTGGCAACGTCCGGGAAAACGGACGTTTTACATATGTTTAACTTCCGGTAGGTCTTATGCTTTACATATGTCTTCCGTATGCTGCCATGCATGTCGCCACGCATGGCGTTGCGCATGGTTTACGTATGGTTCGCATATGTTTTCCATCCGGTAGACCACACGTTTTACGTATGGTTTCCGTTTGCTATCTTCACTGCTCATAGAGCGGAAGAGGACTCTTCCAGGCTGCGTAGCAGTCCAAGGATTTCCCTCTCGACGGACTCGTTGGTGATGCCATCCGGGAGAGGCCATCCGGATTCGTTCGCGATCCTGACCTGTTCGTGGATGACTTCGGCGACATACGCTGACCGGATGAGCCGCGTTTCACGGCGCACCGGGTAACTGCCTCGTATCCGGCGTCCGTCAGCCAGAAATCGCATTCCCGGCACCGTCTCTTCCCTCCGCCCCTTGTTCCGGACGGCAGCGGCCGCCGCATCATTCTGTCCGCATCGTCCAGACTTCCCGCATACAGGTCGTCAACGTTCTGTGGGATCAGCATCCACCGTTCGATCAGGGCGATCTGGTATCCGTGCGCCTCGCTCTCCTTCTTCAGATGCTCGTACTGTTCGTTGCCGATCATCGCGCTGACGCGGTGCGGAAACGCTTTGCCGTTCCTCATCTCTCAACATCCTTTCCGTATTTGCGGACGGACTCGTCCGCCCTTCGACTGCTCATCTCGGATGACTTTCGGAAGACGCCTCTTCCTTTTTTTGGAAGAGGCGTCTTCCGACATTCCAACCGGGATTGCATGCGCCCCGTCCCCATCCACATGGTCAAGCCAATCATGTTTCGGATGGACGAACGGTGCACGGCGTCTACATGTTTCCGGTCATTTGCCGAAATCGAACGCGACGCCGCGTTCCTTGTCGGCGACCAGCCGGGCGTCGAACTTTTTCCCGCTCTTCGATGTGAATCCTTTGACGAGGACGGCCTGACCGCCGAGGACCTTCCGCACCTGTGCATCGGTGAGCGTCTTGCCCGCGATCGTCGGGAAGACCCGATACCCGCATCCATCGGTTCGTTTCCATGTGCCGTCGGCCTGCTTCTCGTTGCGGTTGGTCGAGCACGTCCACGTCTTGCCCCGTTTCACGACGTTCCCGCCGCAGCGGGGGCAGCGGCCATACGATTCAGTCTTCCCGCCGCTCTGGCCGACGCGCTCGGCTTTCACGTTGGCGGCGGCGTCGGCCGGGATGGCGCGCGCGTATCCGCGGAACTCCTCGTACACGGCATCCGCGTCGGCCTTGCCGTGTTCGACGTCGCCCAGACTGCGTTCCATGTCCGCGGTGAGCGAGACGTCCCGGAGCCTGGGGGAGACGACGTCCACGAGCGTGCGTCCCGCCTCGGTCGAGTGCAGCTGTTTGCCCTTGCGCTCCATGTATCCGGCGTGGACGAGCTTTTCGATCACGTCGGCGCGGGTCGCGGGCGTGCCGATGCCGCCGGAATGCGATTCGTCATCGTCCAGAGCGGCCTTCAGGTCCTTGTCCTCGACGTATCGGCTGCGTGCTCCATCGCGGCGAGCAGCGTCGCCTCGGCGAACGGCTTCGGCGGTTTCGTCCTGCCCTCCGAGACGGAGGATTCGCTTACCGGCCTCAACGAGACTCCCGTTGAGAGGTTCACGGGAATGACATTGCGGGCGGAAGACGCCTCTTCCTCATCCGCGTCATCCCCGCGGTCGGCCTTCGCCGGTTCGATCGCCTTCCATCCCAGGCTCACGGCTGGTCGGAACGGCTGGTGAAACGGCATTCGCCTCGGACAGGCGGCATCCCTCGTCCGGATGGCTCTCGCACCAATGCGGATTCAGGTTCGCGATGACCTGGACCGTGTCATGCACGTAGTCGTCTGCCGTCGCCTCCCACATGCGGCGCACCACGCGCACGAGCGTCAGACGCTCGTCCCCGCTCAATCCGTCCAGCACGGTCCTGTCGACGTTGCGGGTGGGCAGGATGGCGGTGTGTCCCGAGACCTTCGTGTCGTCGACGGTCAGGTCGAACCGTGGAGCGGAAGGAAGGTCTTCCATGCGGACGAATCCATCGACGCGCCCCGGACCCTTCGCAAGATCTCGCAACGTGTCAAGGTCGTCGTGCGTGATGTACTGCGAATCGGTGCGGGGATAGGTCGCCAGCTTCTTCTCGTACAGGGATTGCAGCGCGGCCAGCGTGCGCGCGGCGGTCAGCCCGTGCAGACGGCTCATGTCCTTCTGCAATCCGGTCAGGTCGTACAAGTGCGGCGGACGCTCATGCACGGTCCTGCGCTGCACGGAGAACACCTGGAACGTGAAGTCCGGCGCGTCCACGATCGACTTCAGCGCCTCCGCGTCCGTCCTGTCGTCGAGACGTTCGCCGGTGAGCGTCCATCCGCCCATCGGGACGACGACCTTCCAGAACGGCTTCTCGACGTGATGGGCGATCTGCCGGTCGCGGTCGGCGACCATCGCGAGGGTCGGGGTCTGCACGCGTCCCACGGACATGCGCCTGTGGTAGACGAGCGTGTACGCTCGTGAGGCGTTCATGCCGATCAGCCAGTCGGCCTTCGCGCGGATGTCGGCGGCCTCGGCCAGTCCCCGGTACTCGTCCCCGCTCCTCATCGAATCCAACGCGTCGCGTATGGCGTCCTCTTCCAGGGACGCGACCCACAGCCGCAGCATCGGCTTGCGCGCGCCCGCGTGCGAGACGATGCGGTGGAAGATGCTCTCTCCCTCGCGGTCCGGGTCGCACGCGTTGACCAGGACGTCATACTCGTCCGACTTGAGCAGACCCGCGACGACGCGGTACTGGCGGTCCGCGCCGCGCTGTCTGTTGACCTTCCACTTCCATCCGCCCGTCGGGTCGAGAGGCAGGGCGTCCATGCTCCACTTGTCCCAGCCGCGGTCCTGGTACTCGTCCGGCGTGAGCAGGTCGACGAGATGCCCCTGGGCCCACGTGACCGCGTCTGCGCCACATCCTATCCAGCCGTCCTCGGCCTTCCCTCCTCCCAATGCCGCGGCTATGGCCTGGGCTACGGAATGTTTCTCCGCGATGATGAGTCTTCCCATGATGTCCTTCTTGTTCCTTTCCGACCGTTGTCTCGATGGGTCCCGGTCCTTCCGGGATATGGAAAGGCCGCGTCCATGATGGGCGCGGCCGGATTGTTCGTTTTCGACGTCACAGTTTGACGAAGCCGAGCAGCGGCGCGAACACCGCGGCCACGCCGAACAGGGCGACGATCAGGAAGACCACGCCGAACACGTACGCGGCGATGCTCACGGCGGTCCTTCCCGCGACGCTGCCTCCCATGTCCATCATCGGACTCTGCATGCGTTTCGCGACGATCGCGCACACGCCCGACATGACGACCGCGAGGAGGACGAGCACGATCTGCAAACCGCCGTTCAGATGCACGGTCCAATCCCACAGTCCGCCGAGCATGCCGGCGACCTTCTCCAGAAGATTCTCCATTCCTGTTCCTTCCTTGTCTGGTTGTCGAATGGCCCTCCCATCATGACGCCGGCCCGCACGGCCGGCGGTGCACCGCGTCTACAAGTTTCGCCCGGAGCCACGGGACCGGAAAACTTGTAGACATCGTGCCCCGCCTCCCGCCCTTCCTCGGTCCATCCTTGCAGGGGAAGCATCAACGACCGAGACAAGGAGCCGGATTTGTCCAACAGCAACAAGGCGCGAGACAAGAGACGCGACATATCGAAGGCGATCCGCGAATCGCAGCGATCCAGGATGGACGCGCTTGAGGCGTTCGCCCAAGGTCTGACGGATCTCAAGGCCATGCGGACGGAGGTCAAGAGGCTCGAGGCCCGTGTGGACGGCGAGCTTCGGGCCAACGCGAAGGCCGCGGGCAACAGCGTCGCGGACATCAGGAACGTGGAACGCATCGTCAACGAGCTCGCGGACAAGGAAGAGGCTCTTCCGAACCGTCCGCGTCGGACGGGCCGGACACGGGAAGCGGCGACGGCGAGGGAAGCCAAGCCTGGACGGAGGGAGAGTGATGGCCGGCAGGAAGGCCCCTCGCCCGTTGCCGCGGCCGGTCCGCTGGCTCGCGATGTTCCTGGCCCTGGTGTTCGTGGTGTCCCTCGCATGGTCGTCAACCACGAGTCCTCGAAGGCGACCGGCGGCGCGTCCGACGCGTCATCGTCGACTCCGGCCAAATCCCCGAAAAGGAAGAAGACCGCCAAAACCGGCGGCTACGGCGGACTGAAGGCCGCCGGCATCCCCACGCCGGGAGACTGGTCCCGCCAGCGGGTCCTCTCCATCGTCAAGGAACAGCAGGGAGATGAGCGAAAGGTGTCCATGAAGCCCGTCGGAGGCAAGGGAGGCCCCGTGGACGTCGCGTTGGACACCGTCGACAGGATCCTCGACCCGACGCCGTCCGACGAGGAATGGAACGACACGATGCAGCAGCTCTTCCAGCCGGACATCGCGGGCCAGTCCCACGGCCCGTCCAACATGGCGCGCTACTGGTGGAGCCAGCGCAGGCTGAACCCGGACCTCCTGTGCACCGGTCGCCAGTCCGACAACCTCATCATCCAGTCCTACGACTGCTCCACCGACCGCACGTACCAGGGAGACGCGGACGGAATCGTCAAGGACACCCAATCATGGATGCAGGGCTCCGACCGGGTCTTCTTCGACATTCCCGGTCGATCGGCTCGTCCATCGCATCGTCGACCGACCCGCAGTCGTGATCTCGCAATACTACGACGCGGTCGCCATCCCCATGGACGACGGCATGTGGTACGTGACGGTGGCCTGCCCCGCGGCGGCCGACCACCCGTTCATGGACGAGAACGGCGACGAGACCGGATACGCGTCGATCGACGACGTGCCGCCGGCACCCGTGTCTGGCTTGCGGGAGGCTCCGTCGGAGTCGGCACGAACCAGCGCCCGTGTCGTCCGGTCGAGATCACCGTCGGCGGACAGCGGCCGTTCTGGTACATCGGCGCGGACGACGGGAGCGACTGACATGTCCGGCCATCCACGCCGCGGCCGACCCGGGCCGTTCCACCGCCGCCTGCTTCCCATCGTCGCCGTGCTGTGCGTCGTCATGACCACCGGGGCGTGCAACCCCCTCGACGTGCTACACTACCTCGCCGGCTGCAAGGACGGCTCATCGTCCTCGTCATCGGCCTCGTCGAGCACGGTGGCGTCCACCGCCAAGGGGGAATGGACGAAGCTCATCGGCAAGACCGAGGGCGAGATCAAACGCATGTGGCCCGACTACGTGACGCCATGCTCCGGCTACAACATCGTCTACGGAGCAGCGGACTGCAATGCACCTGGTGGGCGTGCATGCGCCAACGCGCGCTCGGCCACGACCTCGGCCAGGGCTCCTGGGGCGACGGCGGCATGTGGGGAGCGTCCGCCAAGGCCCACGGCTGGAAGCAGGGGGCCAAGGCCGGCGGCATCGTCTCCTGGACGCCAGGCGCGGCCGTCAGTTACATCGGTTCGGGCGGCTCATGGACCGCGACGGCAGGTACGGGCACGTCGCGGTCGTCGAACAGGTCGACGGCGACAGCGTGCATATCAGCGAGGGAGGCAGCGGCTTCAAAAACGCCAACGGCGTGGTGTCCATCCATTCCGGCGTCATCAGCGCCAAAAGCCCCGGCGCGACCTTCTGGTATCCCGACGGCAACACCACCGCCGCGAGCAAGCCGTCCGACGGCATCTCATCGTCCTCGCAGGGCTCGTCCGCGACGTCGACGAAATGGACGTGCTCGGCCTCCTCGTCGGACGATTCGGACACGGGAACGGTGAACGTGAAGTACAGCGGGAACGGCTACCACGCCAGCCCCGAGGACGCGAAGGGCATCGCCAAGCAGATGATCGCCAGCGGCTACAAGGAATGGGACAACGACAACGACTGGCAGGCGCTCGTGTGGATCTGGCAGCACGAGTCCGGCTGGCAGTGGAACGCCACGAACCCCACGTCGGGCGCGTACGGCATCCCGCAGTCCTATCCCGCGTCGAAGCTCGCGGCCGCCGGAAGCGACTGGAAGGACAACGCGGCGACCCAGATCAAATGGGGGCTGCAATACATCAAGCAGCGTTACGGCAGCCCGCACCAGGCCAAGGAGTTCTGGCTTCGCAACAACGCCTACTGACGCCCCGTGGGCGGATAAGCGGATAAGCATGTAAGCACTTGCTTATCCGCTTATCCCGTTCCTGTAGACATCGTGTCCCGTCCGCCCGACGCGCGGGACGGAGGATTGTGACGACACGGCCATCCACGACGTCTCCGGGCGGAGGTCCCGGCATGGAAGCCAAGGAAGGGGAATACGGCGATGGCGCAGAACTTTATAAAGGAATCCTGATTCCGGAGGACGGGGAGCCGCGGCGGGTGGCTCTTGAGACCGACGGGCGCGGGCTGATGGGAGACGCGCTGTCCAGACTGGTCGGCGGCTGCTTCGACACGTTGCCGATCGTGATACCGGGAGTCGACCTGTGGGTCAACGACGACGGCACGTCCGAATTCGGGCCGAACCGAGCCATCTACGCCACCCGGGCGATGGAGGAGAGGGGCTACCTCAGCCAGATCGACTACCGGCACGTCCCGGCCGAAGGCGAGCTGTACACGATACTGCACGGCCCGATCGTCGCGCTCGGCTTCGACCCGGACAGCGGCGCCAGCGTCTCCCTGACCGAGGAACAGGCCGAGACGGTCACCGAATACTTCACCGAGACATCGCCCGCCGGAAGCGGATTGCTGGAGAACCTTCGTCTTCGTCTCGGCCTGCCATCGTTCGCCGCCGACCCGACGGACACGTCCGACCCGACCGGCATCGCCACGTCGTCCGACGTGGTCACGCCATCCATGAAAGGACTGTGAGCATGAGCGAAGAGATGAAAGGCACCACCAGATACCTCGACGCGACGGTCATGGAATACGCTCTGCTCGACCACGCCCGGCTGCGCACCCCGTACGGCACGCAGGACGACGTCCGCGCGTACGCGGCCGGCGGCGAGAAGGCGGCCCTGCACGACCTCGCGCTGGCATTGGCCGACATGGCGTCCCGGACCGGAATATCGTGGACCACCGCGTCGGACACGGCCCCCACGTTCCGCGACGGAGGGACGGAGGCTTACGTGGAGCTTAGGCGCGACCAGCCGAACGGCCACTACTCCCACCTCGACGCGGAAGCGTACCTCTGCACCGCGGACGGGCCGCGATGCATCGCGCGGCTCAACCTCACCGAACCCGGAGACATTCCGTCCACCGTCAGCGGGGCCGACGGCCTCACGTCCAGGATCGCCGACCGGCTCAACCATCCGCAGTTCCCGAAGCCGGCGCCTACGGGCCGACCGCCGGCCGCATGGGCGACTGGTACCGCGGCGTCGAGGAGCGGTTCGCGGCCATGAGCGAGGAGAACCGCCGGACCCGCGCCATCGAACCCGACGAGGAGGCGTACCACGTCGGCACGGGCATGTACGTGACCGCCGAACAGTTCGCCGACGTCCTGCCATCCCCCTGCTTGCGAACCGGTTCGTGATCATGTCGTTCGGATACGACGCGGACCAGGCGAGCCTGCACTGGAACGACATGGACTACTGGAGCGACGAGGCCGCGGAGACCGCGATCACGGACGGCGACGAGGACGGCTGCTACTGGACCGGCTGCATGTGGGACGAGGACGACTATCCGGACCGGTTGGAGACGCCCGGCATGGAGGAGTCCGCCAGTCCCGGCGGCAAAACCATCTAGGAACCAGACGGATAAGCATGCACGTACGTGCTTATCCGCTTATCCCGTTCCTGTAGACATCGTGCCCCACCGCGCCGTCCCGGCCGACGGACGCTGGAACCGGCCGGCCGCGCATGCGGACGGCCACGATCCGACGGATGGAGGAATGATGGTTTGGATCAACAAGGACACCGGCGTCGTGCTCAGCAAGGACGGGCACACCCTTTTCGTGGACCTCGTCGCCGAGGACGAGGAACGGGAACGCCTCGCGGAACGCTCCGGTCTGGCCGACCCGCATGGGGACATACCGGACAAGGAATACCTCGAGGCGGCGGTCATCATCCACGACAACGGGCACGCCCACGGCGAATGCTACGCGACCGACAGACACACCGGCATGGTGCGGTTCGGCCGGTTCGAGCTCACGGACATGGAGCTGAACCAGCTCGGACGGGAGCTTCCCTTCCTCGCAGACCGCGAGGACCCGAGAAAGGGGCAGGAGAGGCTGGGCCGTTTCTTCGGCGGAAGCCCCTACGTCCGCCACTCGGAACGATATGTGGGCGGCGGACGGCACGAGGCGAATCCGGACATCCGCGCCGGAATCGCCGACTATCTGGATGCCGCCCTCGCCGAATACCGGGAAAGCGGATACTCCGCCTACGAAGGCGGAATGAGCATGACCGGATACCAGACCCGCGACCTGTCCGACATCAAGGCCTTCATCTCCTACATCGCCTCGTCCCCGGACTGTCCCGCCACGACCACCCTGCGCTCCTGGGCGGAGTACGAGGACCTTTCCGACCATGCGGGGTTCCTCACGGACCTGCTCGACGAGGCCCGCGGAAGGTTGGACGGGTTCGGCCTGTCCGGGCCGGAATGCGGAGCGGGCGTGGACGCGGATGCCATGGGCGTCCAAGGGCCCGCCAGGTGACGGTCGGACGTGCTGGCCGTTTCCGCGCCGGACGGCGTGGATTCCACGTTGGCCGCGGATTTCGCCGTTTTGGCCGGGCTTTCTGTCATCGGCGGCGTATGCTGGTGATGGTCGCCTGCGCGGCCGATCAGGTCCGACGGTTTGCGCGGACCCGGATTCCACGGCGATGTTTCCGAAGAGAGGGGAGGACGCCATGGCCGACAGGACGAGGCTTGTGGACAGGCTCAGGTACGAGCGGGACGCGCGGATCGACCACGCGTTGTTCTATTGGACGCAGGTGTTCATGCGTACAACTCGAACCATATGGAGGGTTCGACGCTGACGCCCGAGCAGACGCGTCAGATCTACGACACCGGGCGTCTTCTCGCCGACGCGGACGAGCAGATCAGACTCGACGACGCCATCGAGACCAGGAACCATTTCACCGCGTTCAACTACGTCATCGACCACGCCGACGATCCGGTCGACGCCGGCTACGTGTGCCGCCTGCACGCCCTGCTGAAGCGCGGCACGTCGCAGGACGGCGACCCGGGGTTCAACGTCGGCGGATACAAGACCAGGGACAACGCGATTGTGCAGCGCATGGGCGTCGCCATGGTCAGGACGGTGCCGGCCGGCGACGTGCCGGGGATGATGGAGCGCGTGTACGCGGCGTACGCCGGCCTGTCCGACGATCCGGTGCGCATCGCGATGTGCCATTGGATGTTCGAGCGGGTCCACCCGTTCAGCGACGGCAACGGCCGCGTGGGCAGGCTCGTCATGTTCAAGGAGTGCCTGCGCCTGGACACCGTGCCCCCTCTGGTGCGCGACGAAAACCGGAACATGTACGTGCGCGGCCTGGACGAGTTTCCCGGACAGCCGGGATGGCTCGTGGACACGCTGCTCGCCGAACGCGACTCGTACCTGTCCTCGTTCATCGAGACCCTCGCGCCCGGGGCCGTCCGCTGTTCCTACGCGGACGAATGGTCGGAGGGGGCATCCTCCGGCGTGCTGGCCGAGGCCGCGGACTTCGAGCGCGACGTCGAATCGCTCGCGGCGTCCGGAGACGGCCCGGACGGGGACGAGGATCCGTTCGCCTCGTACTACGGCGGCGCGCGTCCGACGACCCGCGGCGGACGATAGGCGGATAAGCATATGCGTATGTGCTATCCGTTTTCCTGTAGACATCGTGTCCCGTCCGAGCCTTCCGGTGGGAGGACGATTGTCCCATCCGGGGCCGCGGCGGGACGGGAGCGGGTTCCGCGCCGGCCGCGCCCGCAGGTGAAAGGAATGGATCATGGCCGGAGAGGGCAATTGGTACGACCTGCGCGTGTACGTGGGCAACATCGGCAGATACAACGAGGCTCCCTGGTCGGCGGCTGGACGACGCTGCCGATGGGGCGGGACGATCTCGACGCGTTCCTGCGCGACAGGGTCGGCATCGACGGCGAACGGTACGAGGAGTACAGGATCGACGATTTCGACCTGCCGGACTGGCTTCCGGCCGGGCCGGGCGAACGCGTGGTAGACGAGCGCACGAGCCTCGAGGATCTGAACGTCATGGCCGGAGTGCTGTCCACCCTTGACGAGGACGACGCGGCGAAGGCGAGGATCTGGATTGAGGAGGGCATGTCGCCCGCCGGGCGGCTTTCCCCTCTCGTGTTCGCGAATGTCGCGCTCCAGGCCGACGACATCCCGTTCTATGCGTACGAGGCCGGCACGCGCTTCGACCCCGGCATCTCGTCGAACGAGGAGGCGTTCGCGCTGACGGCCGCCGAGAACGATCCGGAACTTGCCGAGGCGCTGGACGGACGGTTCGGCCCATACCTGGACCTGGAGGCGATCGGCCGTGACCTCGCCGCGGACTGCACGCTGCATGACGACGGCTATCTGGACCGTTCCGTGGATCCGGGCATCGACCGGAGCTGTATTCGCGCGACGAGCTGGTGTGCCTCGCGGGGTTGGACGTCGGTGATGACGACGCGTGCGTGATGTCCGGCCTGGACGTCCCCATGGACAAAGCAGTGGTCAGATAAGACCATAAAACCATATAAGCTATGTGAAACTCAACATAGGCTTATAT
>ENA-OQEX01000634-OQEX01000634.1-human-gut-metagenome-genome-assembly--contig:-NODE-634-length-17340-cov-2.063440_pt1 | contig 17340 bp, 23 predicted proteins | sample MGYA00242802_ERZ504649 | MGnify/ENA primary metagenome ERZ504649 (study PRJEB26092, sample SAMD00036194) | human gut metagenome | host: Homo sapiens | study: EMG produced TPA metagenomics assembly of...
TTTACACCATATCCACATCGGATGATCGCATAATCTGCCAAAGCACTGTTCTTTACCTGTTCCCAATCGATCTTGCCTTGATGCGAACTTACATCAATTCCCTGCTGTGTTGCATTGGCTGGTTTCTCTGCACCCCAGACTTTGCATGTTGTCTGAAATATCATAAACACGCTGATCAGCAATAAGAGTACCCCAACAACCAATCCGGTAAACATTCCTAGTTTTTCACTTCTCTTCATTTTCATTTCTGCCTCCTAAGTATGATCGTTTCCTTATTTTTTCTTCCACATTTATCATATCATATTTTTTCAGCAGAAAGTGAACATTTTCTTAATTTTCTGTAAATTTATACACATCCCATCTTGATCATCTCTCTTTTCAGGCGTTTGATGATCTTTTTCTCCAGTCTTGATATGTAAGATTGTGAAATTCCAAGCATATCAGCGACTTCTTTCTGTGTTTTTTCTTTTCCTTCTTTTTGATTAATCCCAAACCTTAATTCAATGATCATTTTCTCGCGGTCCGTAAGGATCGTCATGGCTCTTGTCAGAAGTTTCTTATCTACTTCATGTTCTAAGTCCTTGTAAATGATATCTTCATCGGTTCCAAGGATATCGGATAATAATAATTCATTTCCATCCCAGTCTACATTTAATGGCTCATCGATGGAACTTCCATTTTTGTCTTGTTGTTTCTTCTTAAATACATCAAAATTTCATTTTCGATACATCTGGATGCATAAGTCGCAAGTTTGATCTTCTTTGCTGGGTTAAATGTATTGATTGCTTTGATCAGACCGATCGTACCAATCGAAATCAGATCTTCCACACCGATTCCCGTGTTGTCAAATTTCTTTGCTATGTATACAACCAATCGTAGATTTCTCTCGATCAGCATGCTTCTTGCCGTTTCTTCATTGACAGTTCCTAACATATGGATCATTTTCTGCTCCTCCGCTGTATCAAGCGGTGCCGGAAGTATCTCCGTTCCCCCAATATAATGAATCTCATTTCCTCTTCCAAAAATGTCCTTCTTCCACTTACCAAGCTCAACTTAACACAATCATTACCTCCCATTTTTGATCAGATCCGGATGTAGTAACATTTCGTAAGCTCCCCATTTGGAAAGGGATACTTTGGATATGGCGATCACTGCCTTTTTGTGTTCTATTATCCGGTCCTCTTTCGTGATTTTCATATCATTTGCCATCACTGCCGGCATCATCCCATGTTCCTTCCAACACTTTGATATGGGATCATGCGGATGCCCTCTGCTTCCTGTTTTTCTATCATCTTGAACAACGGCTCATGAAAATACTTCAAAAATGTTTCTTCTTCCAGAATACATACTGGCATTTGACTGACTGGTTCATATAAGAAATTTCCTGTATCCAAGAATGCACAAACCTCTAATTTCTTATGCAGGATCGTAAATTCCACTTGATAAAAAGATTCTTTGTCGTGATTCATATCTTTTACGGCTGATACATACAAATACCTTACAAGCATGCAGCTGGCTGTCGCAAGGATCAGCCACGGCAGAATGATCTGGCTTTTTATCATTGTAAAGATTCCACCAGTAAATAAACTCAACACCAGAAGATACACGCTGTATTTCCATGCTTTTTTCATTGGAAATGCACAAGATATCTTTACCGTCATAACAATGGAAATGATCATCAATCCCAATTTCAGTCCATGATCTTCGTCAAAAAGCTGAAGTATAAGACATCCTGAAAAACTTCCAAAGATGGATGCGGCAAATATTTTATAAAATTTCATCTTTTTATGTATGATCCATTCCAGTAATTTTAGCTGGAACACGATCATGATCCATTGTTCCAAAAACATTTCGATGAAATACATAATGCAATTATAGAAAATCTCTAAAAAATATTTTGTCATACCATGCGGTAACGCCCTGCAAGTTTTTACAGTTTCTGACGAAAACTTTCTTCTGTCTGCATCATCTGATAAAATAGAAGTTGAAATTTGTAGAAAAATACGATAAGAAAGGAAATTTTGAAATGACTCATGTGATTCATGAAATCCCTCCCGTATATGATGACCGATCAAAGATCCTGATCCTTGGTTCTTTTCCTTCTGTAAAGTCCAGAGAGGGACAGTTTTTTTATCATCATAAGCAAAACCGTTTCTGGAAGGTTCTTGCTGCAGTCTTTGAGGATACTCTGCCTGAAACGATCGAGGAGAAAAAAGAGTTTTTATTAAGACACAAACATTGCCATCTGGGATGTGATCGCTTCCTGCGATATTGAAGGTTCCAGCGACAGCAGTATTAAAAATGCAGTGCCAAATGATTTTTCATTCATTTTAAAAACAGCCCCAATTCGCCAGATTTATACCAACGGTGGGACTGCTTATGAACTTTATCATAAATATTGTGAAAAAGTGACTGGATTTGAAGCTGTGAAACTGCCTTCCACAAGCCCTGCGAATGCTTCTTATTCGTTAGAACGGCTGATCAGTCAGTGGAATCAGATTTCAAATACCTGACCTGCACCTGTGATATCTCTGACGATATCCTTCCATCTGCGCCCATCTTCACAGTTTAAATAATGATGGTTGATCTTGTAATGCTCAAAGCAATGCATTGGGAATACAACTTTACTGTCCGTATGTTCTAAGAAATAATTCATTCCCCAACAGTACTTATCTTCCTGTCTTGGATCAAGGAGCATAAATGCAAGATCGATCTTCTTTCCTTCCAGATATTTCATCTCATCCTGGAAGGTCTTCTTGTAATATTCATTATCTTCCTCTGATTCTCCATTCCAATGCCACCAGTTAAGATCACCTGCATGGTAGATTGTCTTTCCTTCCACTTTCACGAGAAATGCTACTCCCATGTCGTTTGATCTTAAAGTTTCTATTTCGATTCCGGCAACTTCCTTTTTTTCATGTGCTTTCATAACGACTGCACCTTCGTTATCTTTGATATCATCAGAAAGAATATAATGAATATCTTTATACTGTTCTTTTAGTTTCCAGATTGCTGGATCATAATGATCGGCATGACTGTGTGATGCAAAGACATAGAGAGTCTTACTGCCGTCAAATGACGGGATTTCTCCCTGATAGTAATCAAACAACAGAACATTTTGTTCCATCTCAACCATAAAACCACTATGTTCAATAAATGTTACTTTCATTTCTGGTTATCCTCCAAAATCTTTTCCTTCATCTGCGGATCAAACTGTTCCTGTTTTAACATCTCAATCTCATATTTGTATGGCGGATAGGATTTCTTGCTATCTTCCGCTTTGATATATGGTGTTTCTAAGATCTTAGGTACCTGTTCAAAGTCTTTGTGATGCACGATGTGATTTAACGTCTCAAATCCGATCGTTCCAAATCCAAGATTTTCATGACGGTCTTTTCCTGCACCGATCACATTCTTACTGTCATTGATATGAAAGACTGCGATCTGGTCTTTGCCGATCGTCTTATCAAACTGGTCAATGACATTTTCAAATCCTTCTCCGGACAGATCTAAGCCGCTGTCGCTCACATGACAGGTATCGAAGCAGACTCTTAATTTCTCTGGATATTTTACACCATCATAGATTCTTTTTAGTTCTTCAAACTCACGCCCGATCTCGCTTCCTTTTCCTGCCATTGTCTCTAGTGCGATATGAACCGGCATATCCTGATACATGACCTGATTTAATCCTTCGATAATACGATCGATTCCTTTGTCAACACCAGCTCCGACATGAGAACCTGGATGCAGGACCAACGTATGACTTCCCATAGCTTTGGTACGTTCTACTTCAACTTCCAAAAATTCCACTGCTAACTCAAATGTCTCAGGTTTCGTCGTATTCGCAAGATTGATGATATATGGTGCATGAACAACAAACGTTTCCATTCCATGTTCTTTCATTAATTTCGTTCCATCTTCAATTCTTAATTCCTCAATCTTTTTTCTTCTTGTATTCTGTGGTGCGCCAGTGTACACCATAAAAGTATTCGCTCCATAAGATAATGCTTCTTTGACAGATCCTAGAAACATGTCCTTTCCTTTCATCCCTACATGAGAACCAATCAGCATAATTTTCCCTCCGATTAAAAATTTTTCTTCTTTTTTGTGTGTCATTCTGTTGCAGATTATACCGAAAATATGCTGTAAAATCCATATTTTGATACTTAATTTAATTTTTTTGAACTTTTTTTCGTTTTTTTATTGACACAAGTTCCATATAGTGATATCATAACGGTGTTGCGCAGTTGTGGCGGAATTGGCATACGCGCTAGACTAAGGATCTAGTCCGGGTTAACTGGGTAGGGGTTCAAGTCCCCTCAACTGCACTTAAGCCGATGTGGCGGAATTGGCAGACGCGCTGTGTTCAGGTCGCAGTGAGCTTACGTTCGTGCGAGTTCGAATCTCGCCATCGGCATACCGAAGTTTGTGACTTCGGTTTTTTATTTCATACAATAACTACAAAAAGGAGTCCTCAGACTCCTTTTTTCTTTCGACTCTTTAATAAATTATCTGCTAAGGTTGAAACAGTATTCACAATGATCTCCTGCTCTACCGTCTCACATTGTTCCATGATCAGATCCATCTTCTTGCTGTAAAAATATTTTTTCTGTTTCTTGCTGTAACTGTCCACCAACAGTTCATCTATGGTAACACCTAGTGCATCTGCGATCAGCTTAAGTGCTGGCAGCGAAACGCTTACTGAAGCCGTCTCCACATTTGACATATGACTTAATGAAATATCTGCCATCTCGGCAAGTTGTTCCTGTGTTATATTTTCTTTTTTACGATATTCTTTAATTTTCGCTCCCAGAGCTTTATAATTAATGGGCTTCATAGCTCTCCACACTCCTTATATACTCTGATTTTATTATGAATCATTTTTTCAAATAACCGCCTGTGGCAATAGTTTCTATTGTAATGGACCGCCGGCCTTATTTCTGTTATGATAAAACCAACTAATTTATTGTTATCATTTATAATAGGAGGTTTTTATGCATCTATTCATGAAATTTATTTTAGCACCTGTTCTTTTTGTTCTATCTGTTTTTGTGATCATACAAACTTATAGAAAATATAAGATCAAACATCTTTTGAAAAAATGGGAAAAGAAATATCACCCATTTCCATTGAAAAAGGAAGCCTGAGATTCAGGCTTCCTTTTTTTGATATGATGATTTGTTTGTATATTATTGAAAACATTTCATCTTTTTATTTCTTAACACTATCTTAGCATGCTATACTTGTATACACTACAGCTTGAAAAACTAGAAAAGAAAGGATACAAACTTTACATGAACCAAATCAAACCTATGTTACTAACCACACTGAAATCCTATGACCGATCACAATTTGTCAAAGATGTTACCGCTGGGATCATCGTTGCGATCATAGCTCTTCCATTATCCATTGCCTTAGCACTTGCTTCTGGTGTTGGACCACAAGCAGGTATCTTTACTGCGATCGTTGCTGGATTTGTGATCTCTGCTTTCGGTGGCAGCAGCGTACAAATTGCCGGACCAACCGCTGCTTTTGCAACCATTGTTGCCGGAATCGTTGCAAAAGACGGGCTTGACGGTCTTGTGATCTCCACGATCCTTGCTGGTATCTTCTTGATCCTTATGGGACTTTGCCACTTTGGAAGTCTGATCAAATTTATTCCTTATACGATCACCACGGGATTCACTTCCGGGATCGCTGTTACGATTGTCATTGGACAGTTAAAAGATTTCTTTGGTGTTACTTATCCAAATGGTTTAAAACCAATTGAAACAATGGAAAAACTAAATGCATTTGCCCTTGGATTTTCATCTTTCCATGTTGATGCCCTGATCGTTGGCGGAGTCAGTCTTGCCATCCTGATCATCAGTCCATATATTTTTAAAAGAATTCCTGGATCATTGATCGCTGTGGTCATTGGTATTCTTATGGTAAAATTTCTGCCACTCCATGTTTCAACGATTGGAAACCTCTATACGATCACAAATGATCTGCCATCATTCCATATACCTGCAGTCAAATTTTCTATGGTGAAATCAGCGATTCCAAATGCATTTACCATCGCGGTACTTGCTGCCATTGAATCTCTGTTATCCTGCGTTGTTGCTGATGGAATGATCAACGGCAAACATCGTTCTGATACAGAATTAGTTGCACAAGGGCTTGGAAATATCGCTTCTGCCCTATTTGGAGGTATTCCTGCAACTGGAGCGATCGCAAGAACTGCTGCCAATATCAAAAATGGAGGCCGCACTCCGGTTGCTGGTATGGTCCATTCCATTACTTTGGTCATCGTATTAGTCGTTTTAATGCCATTTGCTGGTATGATCCCAATGCCTACGATCGCGGCCATCCTTTTTGTTGTTGCTTACAATATGTGTCAGTGGAGAACTTTTGTACATATGTTAAAAACGGCTCCAAAAAGCGATATCATCGTGTTGATCGTCACATTCATTTTAACGGTTGTCTTCGATCTTGTCGTTGCGATTGAAATCGGTATGGTCATTGCATGTCTGCTGTTTATCAAACGCATGAGTGAGGAAACCCGTGTTGACAGCTGGGTCTATGTCGATGATGATACACCTGAAATTGATGATCATCTAGCACGGCTTCCTTTAGCGATCCGTGTTTATGAGATCACAGGACCTTTATTCTTTGGTGCTTCTGATGCAATCGAGCATATCGTTGTAAAGGATTTCACTAAATGTCTGATACTGCGTATGCGAAGTGTTCCTGCACTTGACAGCACAGCATTAAATGCATTAAAAGATCTCGTTGATACTTGTGAGAAAAAAGGAATTACGATCGTATTTTCTCATGTCAATGAACAACCAATGAAGGTTATGAAAAAAGCTGGATTTATCGAGCTTGTTGGGAAAGAACATTTCTGTCCAAATATCGCTGCTGCACTAAAGCATACAGAAGATTGTATTGATTAAATTCAGATCTCGCTCATGATCCTCTGCGTGATCTCATTCGCTTTTTCATAAATGTGAGCCGCATCTGTTCCAATAAAGAATTCGCCATCTTCATACAGAATCTTTCCTGCAACCATTGTCATCTTGACATTCTGCTTACTTCCACTGTATACCAGATTCTTTCTGATATTGTGGATTGGCTGCATATTTGGCTGATGCAGGTCGATCATTATAAGATCTGCCTGCTTTCCTTTGACTAACACATCACAGTCTGAAAGATTCATTGCTTTTGCACCGCCTGTTGTTGCCATCTTTAATACCTCTGCTGCATCAACTGCACTCGCATCATTTTCCCGATATTTGGCAAGTGCTGTAACAAGAAACATCTCACGAAACATATCAAGACAGTTATTGCTTGCAGGTCCATCCGTTCCGATCGCCAGATCAATATTTCGTTTTAACATCTCCTCGATCGGAGCGATCCCGCTTGCTAATTTTAGATTCGAGCTGGGTTGGTGATCACAGAAATCTGATGTCTCTTTACGACATCAAGATCTTCTTCACTCATATGAACACAGTGTACAACCCTCCTCCATATTCAAACAGCCCTAGCTGTTCCATATATACCGTTGGTGTCATACCTGTTCTCTCGATGCACTGTGCCACTTCTGAGGTACTTTCTGAGTTGTGGGTATAGATAGGTGCATGGTACTTCTTAGAAAGCTCTGAGATGCCTTCTAAGATTTCTCTCTTGGTTGTATATTCTGCATGGAACCCCAGTTCATAACTGGTAAGTCCATCTTCTTTATGGTACTTCTCGTACCAATTCTCTACTTCTTTCACAGACTGGGTAAAATCATTCACTGCTCCAATAACAGTCGTCCGAAAACCACAATCCTCAGATGCCTGGATCATCGTATCTGGTGTCAGATACATATCCGCATTGGCGGTGATCCCGCTTGTTAAATATTCCATGATGGCAAGTTTGGATAAATGATAGATATCATCCGGTGTTAACTTGGCTTCATATGGGAACACCTGATCATTTAACCAGGAAAGCAGCGGCATATCATCTGCATGAGATCTTAAAAATGTCATCGCGGAATGTGTATGGGCATTCTTAAATCCAGGCATGATCAGATTGCCTTTTGCATCAATCTGTCTCTCCCATGCGATCTTTGCCGCTTCTTCTTTATTCTCCGGTCCGACATACTGTATTTTATGGTCTGAGATCCAAATCTCTCCATCAAAGATCTCTTGATCTTCCTGCATGGTTAAAATTCTTGCATGTAGATTCTTATCATTTGATCACCTCTTATTTCTTCAGACTCTTCCCCATTCTACAGATGCATTCTGTTACTAGTTTCTGGAATTTTGGAGCTGCACGATCTGCACTTTGCTGAACTTCTTCGTGTGTCAGTGGTTTCTTACTGATTCCGGCAGCAGGATTCGCAATACACGAAATTCCACAGATCTTCATTCCCATATGATTTGCCGCGATTGCCTCACAGGCAGTACTCATTCCAACCGCATCTGCACCGATAGCTTTACACATCCTGATTTCTGCCGGAGATTCAAAATTAGGACCTGGAAGCTGGATATAAGTTCCTTCTTTAAGATCAATCTGCAGACAATCCGCACTTTTTCTGATCACTTCTTGTAATTCTTCATCATAAATATGACTCATATCCGGAAATCTTTCTCCAAATTCTTCGATATTCGGCCCAATTAATGGAGATGGTACAAAACTTGCGATCTGATCCGTGATCATCATAAAGTCACCTGCTTCAAATCCACGATGAATCCCACCGGATGCATTTGTCAAAAACAAGATTTCTGCTCCCATCATCTTCATCAGTCGAATCGGCAGTACAACATCACTCATGGAATATCCTTCATAATAGTGAACTCGTCCTTCCATGATCATTACTGGAATATCTTCTACGTAACCAAGTACAAATCTTCCTTTATGTCCCTGTACTGTAGAAACTGGAAATCCTTTGATCTCATGGTAATCGATCACAGTCTCAATCTTGATCTTCTCCGCATAATCTCCAAGACCGGAACCTAAGACCAATGCGATCTGTGGTTTAAACTCTGTCATTTCATTTACTTGTTTATAACATTCCTTTACTTTATCATATATTTTATTCATATTATCGATCTCCTTCCTGCCAGTTCTTTTTCTTACATTATGACACATTTTTGTACAAAATGAAATGCATTCCACACACATCCTATTGTTTACAAAAATTATAGTTCCCATTTCTTGCTTTCCATTCATTTGCAAGTTATACTTAAAGAAACCCCAATTTCCCTACAACAAGGAGTACTAATATGAAGTTAGCAATCGTTGATGATAATAAATTAGAATAGGAGCTCATTTTCAACACTCTTCGTACTTATGAACATGAAAGAAACATCTCCCTTGATATTTCTTCTTATAGTGATGGTAATTCTTTTTTGAATACCTATGTCCCTGGAGATTTTGATCTGATCTTTATGGATATTTATCTAAATGAACTGAACGGGATCGATATTGTACGCAAAATCCGTCAGATGGATTCCAAAGTGATGATCGTATTCTTAACAACAAGTAAAGAACACATTTTTGAAGCTGCCTCTTTTCATTTTTTTGATTATATTTTAAAGCCTTTTGAATCCACACAGATCTTTCATGTACTTGATGATGCTTTAGCGCTTCTTCCTGAGCAGGAAGCTGAATTATCTTTTGAATATCGTTCTTTTGATGTTCATTTTCCATTATCAAAGATTCAATATATTTACTCAAATAATCATGAGGTGATCATTCATACAACGAATGGAACACATGTTTTCCGGCTTCCTTTTTATTCTGTCACAGATCATCTGGATGATTCAAGATTTCTTCAGTGCAATCGTGGAATCATGTTGAATATGGACTATATTAAGACGATGGAATCCGATTACTTCGAAATGACAGATTCAAAGTGTTTTCCGATTAAAACGAAAGGACGCAAGCAAATCCGAGAGCAATATATCAAATACCAGTTTTTGAAACTTGAGGAGGCATGATCTTTTATGACTTTTTATGATATTTTTACATATTTATCTACATTTACAATCATCATTCCACTGGCAGTTTTTTGCCTGTTTCCAGTAATCAATCATCTAAAGACTCCGATCCGCCATCTGCTGATCAAGATCAGCCTTGTTTTTGTATGCTATTTTGTTCTGTTGATCATTCCGTATATGATCTTTCAACAGGATCTGGGCAATATTCTTGTATTCCTTGCTGTGCCTGTGTTCTTTTATCTATTTCAAAAAGAAACGAACCTACTGCTTCCTGCATCTCTCTTTGTGTTATGCTGACTGCATGTTGTCTTGGTTCTCTTTCTTATGTTATCTATCATACATTCGTGTCATCTTTCATCCACATGGACAAAGTACAGAATTTTATCCAGAATCCATGATCGCACAACTGATCTTTCTGGTTTTCGCCGATATCATCTTATATAAACCTGCCAGAAAATATCTCGGCTGGATGGTTACGAATTTCCACAATGCCTTTGTCTGGCGGATTGCGTGTATTTTCCCATGCTGTTTTACTTTTCTCGTTTTTACTTATATTCCACACAATTATTATGATATTTATACCTATCATGATCTACATGTTTACTTTTCCATGATGCTCACTTTACTGGTCTTTGTATTTCTTTTATATGTCTTATTTTATACTATCATCCACAGTTATGTAGAAAATCAGTACATATTGGAAGAACAAAAGATTCTGGAGATTCAGGCAAAAGAATACTCCCAGCTTTCCCAACATGTACAAGAAACAAGAGAAATCCGCCATGATTTTCGTCATCAGATCACTGTTATCTCTGGATTGTTAAATCAAGGAAATTATGAAGAATTAAAGGAGTATCTGTCCCAATATGAATCATCTATTTCTTTACAGACTAAGATCTACTGCCGTCAGCCCGCTGTAAATGCCATTTTATCGCATTATGATCTTTTATGTGAACAAGATAAGATCAAAACAAAATTTGCCGTTGATTTTCCAACGCTCTCTCCAATCTCTTCCGTTGATTTTTGTATTGTTCTTGGAAATCTTTTAGAAAATGCTTACCTTGAATGTAAGACATTACAGAAGTATGAGAAATTCATCCATCTCAAAGCCAGACAGACTTCTCCTGGTGCTTTTGTTCTGCTCATCGAGAGCCCTTATGAGCATGAGATCAAAAAAACAGACAGTGGCTTCTTCTTATCCTCTCGCCGCAAAAACTGCGTCGGTACAGGTCTTAAATCAGTCACTGCCATATGTAAAAAATACGATGGCCATCTGTCTATTAAGACTGATAACCACCGCTTTAAAGTCAAGATGTTTTTACAATGTTAATTCTATTGATTAAGCTAATTTTTCTTTTGCTACGTCAACTAAAGCTTTGAATGCTTCTGGTTCGCTGATTGCCATCTCAGATAACATTTTTCTGTTGATGTCAACACCTGCTAATTTTAATCCGTGCATGAATTTGCTGTAAGAAAGTCCGTTCATTCTTGTAGCAGCGTTGATACGTGCAATCCATAACTGTCTGAACTGACGTTTTCTCTGTTTTCTTCCTGCGTAAGAACTTGTTAAAGCTCTCATAACAGACTGTTTTGCTACTCTATACTGTTTAGATCTAGCTCCTCTATATCCTTTAGCCAGTTTTAATACTCTATTGTGTTTTTTCTTTGCGTTCATTCCGCCTTTGATTCTTGCCATTGCTTACATTTCCTCCTTAACGATCCATCTTACAGATATGGTAAAATCTTCTTCATGTTCTTTTCATTTGTTGCATCTGTCATTGCAGCTTTTCTTAAATTTCTCTTTCTCTTAGGAGATTTCTTTGTTAAGATATGGCTTTTGTATGCCTTATTTCTTTTTAATTTTCCTGTTCCTGTCTTTTTAAATCTTTTTGCAGCTGCTCTACATGTCTTCATTTTTGGCATGGTTATTTCCTCCTTAATCCTGCTTGTATCTACTCATATTTGAATATCTTAAACTCCTAGTTGTTCTTTGGAGCTAAAAACATTGTCATGCTTCTTCCTTCAAACTTTGGTTTCTTATCGATGGTGGCTACATCTTCTAATGCTTTCGCAAAATCATCTAGGATATACTTGCTTGCATTCACATGAGCAAGTTCTCTTCCTCTGAATCGAAGTGTGACTTTCACTCTCGCACCTTTTGCAAGGAATTTCTTTGCATGATTAATCTTTGTGTTTAAGTCGTTTGTGTCAATGTTTGGTGACATGCGGACTTCTTTCACATCGATGACTTTCTGTTTCTTCTTTGCCAGCTTTTCTTTTCTTGTCTGCTCGTATTTGTACTTACCGTAATCGATAATCTTACAAACCGGTGGTTTTGCCTTTGGTGAGATCTTGACAAGATCTAATCCTGCTTCATCTGCTAACTTCTGTGCTTCCCTTGCGGACATAACTCCAAGCTGCTCGCCATCATTCGCGATCAGACGTACTTCTTTATCTCTGATCTGTCCGTTAATCATTAAATCGCTAATAATTACACCTCCATGATAATTAAAAAAAGTGGATAGTTATAAGACTATCCACATAAAATTCAAGCATGATCACGAAATATCATATTCTTAAATATTAACCCAAGTCACTTCCTAATCTATCATATGTGCTAAGGTGAGAGTGGATACTCTTCTTTGTTGTTTCTGTTGTTCTTCACAACTTTTGACATTATATCATGCTTTCATTTTTATTGTCAAGTATTTTTCTTATCTTTTTATTTTTCTACATTGAATGTCACTTTGTTATTCAACGCTTTATAAAATGTCAGCTGATATCTCTGGGCATCCGCTAATACATCATAATCTTCACCAGTTTCAATGATCTTGAAATTAATGATGTTCGCCTTTCTCGCACTGTCTTTGCTCACTGCTACACCATTACGTTCGTCTGCAAATCCTTTGACATTCGCCAGCATATTAAATTCTGTTTTGATGCTATCCACTTTATAAGAATATTGTTTTCCTGTTTGACTTGTAAAATAGATTGTGACGGATCCCCAGTTTGGATTAAATGTAAATGTTGTCTTGCTTCCAGATGTTTCACTGCATACATCATCAAATCCATCATATACAAAAACATCAACATCTTTTGTGCAGATCTTTCCTGATCTTGCAGCGGTAGAAATCTGAATTCTGCTGTATCCGCCTTTTTTAGCTGTCACTTTTCCTTTGCTGTTAACCACTGCTACCTGTGGATTACTGCTCTTATAAGTCAGAGTTTTTGATGCCATCTGTTTTCCTCCAGGTAAAGCTGTTGCTTTGATCTGGTCAGTGTTTCCTGTCTTGTAGAAATTGATCGTCTGTGCAGATGAAAGTTTGATCCCTGTCGCTGCTTTTCTTACATATACAGTGATCTTCTTTGTTTTCACTCCAGAAGCTTTCATTGTGATCTTGGCAGTTCCGTATTTCTTTCCTTTGATCACACCCTTTTTATTTACTGTCGCTACAGATTTTTTGGATGTCTTATATGTGATCTTTTTCTTTTTCCCAACTGTTTTTGCATTTAATTTTAAAGTTTTTCCAACAAAAACCGTTGCCTTGCTTCCTGTTGATGTTTTGATATATGCTTTTTTGGCAGCTTTCGCATTTGTTGGCATGATCATGCAGGAAACTGCAAGCAACATCAGCATCGTCATTATCTTTTTCTTCATGTTCCTGATCCTTCTTAAATAGAAAATTCTTTTATAGAAAAAGAATCCTGGAGGAAAGCTCCTCCAAGATTCCTTTATCACTCAGCAATTGATTATTTTGCTACATACTGTGTAATTGTTAAATCTTTTGCTTTGTCTGCTGGTAATTTTACTGTGTATTTACCATCTTTTGCTGTTGCAGAAGCAATAACTTTTCCAGCTGCATCTTTTACTACGATGTTTGTAGCGTTTTTGTCGCTTGTTACAACGTATTTAGCACTTGTAGCTGTTACTGTACCGTCTTTTGCTACTGTAACTTTGATGTTGTGGTTCTGACCTTTTTCAGATTTTGCTGCAACAGCGTATTCTGTATCAGATACTTTTGTAACTGTTGCTGTGTATGTTCCATCATAGTTAGATGTACCTTTGATCGTAGCTGTCTTTGTAGCACCTTTACCATTAGCTGATAATACACCTAATGTAAAGTTTTCTTTGCTTTCCCATGCTTTGAATCCAGCTGCTGGATCAGCAATATATCCTAATGCTTCTTTAACCTGTGCTGCAGAGATCTCAACTGTCTGTTTTCCACGAGTTAAAACGTATTTTTCAGCATTAGCAACTAATCCTGTATATTCAGCTATGTTATCTTTTACAACTGGTTTTACAGTTTCAGGTGTTACAACTTTTGCAGGTGCTGGAGCTGCTTTTACTGTTACTATAAATTTAGCTTTCTTACCTTTTGCATCTTTACATGTTGCTGTAATTGTTACTTTACCAGCTTTCTTTGCAGTTACTTTACCTTTAGAAGTTACTGTAGCTACTTTCTTGTTGCTAGATTTGAATGTTACAGCTTTTGTAGAAGCTTTCTTTGGTGAGTAAGTTGGGTGAAGAGTGAATTTCTTTCCAGCTGTTACTGTTTTCTTTTTTCCCTCTTTGAATTTTAAAGTTTTAACGACTTTACCAACTGTAACCTTTGTTGTAGCCTTTGCTTTTTTGTTGTTTTTAGCAATTGCTGTGATTGTTACTGTACCTTTTTTCTTTGCACGGATGATACCATTCTTAGAAATAGTAGCAATCTTTTTGTTGCTTGTTTTGTACTTTAACTTATAAGTTTTAGCACTTTTTGGTGAGAATTTCAGGCGTGTCTTTGCATTCATCCAGTGTCCTGGTGCACTGATCACATACCCTTTCTTCTTAAAAGATAATTTCTTTACCTTTTTTGTTGCTGCACTAACATTAGCTGTTTTTGGTGCTTCTGTTACTGCGACAAGTCCGAAAGCCATAACTGCGGATAATCCACAAGCTGCTGCTTTCTTGATGATTTTGTTACTCATACTTACATTCCTCCTTATTAAGTATTTTGGTGATTTTTTTCCGTATCTGACTCACCGTAATATGAATATGAATATTTATACTCATAATTACCATAAGCACCGATACGCTCATCAACTTTATTTAATACAGCCCCAAAAATACGAACCTCGCCCCTCTTCAACTGCTTGATGACATCTTGAACAATCTTACGTTTGATCACTCCCTGCTCGATCACGATGACTGCTCCATCTGTATATTTACCGATGATCACAGCATCAATGACAATACCTAGCGGTGGTGTATCAATGATCACATAATCAAACATATCCCTAACTTTCTCAATGAATTGTTCAAACTGTTCAGAATCCAGAATGCTTGTTGGATCTGGTGACAGCGGACCAGCTACTGTAATACAAAGTCCCTCAACTTCTGTCTCATAGATGATATCTTCCACTTCTGCCTGTCCTGTCAGATAATGGCTTAATCCTTTATCAATTCCCTGTATATGATATCTGGCTGCCATTACTGATTTTCTTAAGTCAGCATCCACCATCAGTATCTTCTTTCCACTTTCTGCAAGTGTTCTTGAAAGGCTCAGAGAAACAGAACTCTTTCCTTCGTTCAGAACACTGCTTGTCATTGTGATCACTTTAATATCTTTTCCGCAGAAGGCTAAGTTCGTCTTTAGCTGGTTTAGTCCTTCTACCATACGATAATCGTTGATCTCTGGAAGATCCATTACTAATTTCTTCATCTTATTCCCTCGCCCTCTTTACTTTCTTTGTTCGCTTTGTAGTTCCCTTTACCAAAGGTAATTGCGCTAAAGTATTAATTCCAAGATATTTCTCAATATCTTCTTCTTTCAGAATCGTATCGTTCATCAGATACTGAATCACAATGCTGCTGCCATCAATATAAATCCAAGAACTGCTCCGATCAATACATTCTTCTTAAGACTTGGGCTGTCTGGTTTGTCTGCCTTATATGCCTTTTCGATGATCGTTGGTGATTTCACGTCCATCTTCTCTGCAACTGTCTTCGCTGTTACTTCTGCAAGATCCTGTGTGATGCTCTGTGCAAGTGCTGCATCCTTATCTGTTATCGTAATCTGCATGATACGTGTATCAGATGGATTCTCCACCGTGATCTTATTCTCTAATTCTTTATAATCCATATCAAGCTTCAGATCTGCAATCACCTGTTCAAGGACTGGTCTTGTCTTAACAATTACCATATAATCCTGTGTTAACTGAGTACCCATTGTAAGATCTGTAAGCTGTGAAAATCCACCCTTCGAAACAACATAAAGCTGTGCTGTAGAAGAATAGATCGGTGTCATCGCAAACTTCGTGATCAATCCTGATGCACCTGCAAAGACGATTGCTGTCAACAAAATCCAAACGATCTTCTTCTTCAATGCCAAAAACATTTCCCTTAAATCAATCTCGATCTCATCATCATTCTCTAACTCGTACATAGATGTTTTTATCCTTTCTTTAATTAAATACTTTTCCCCTCAAGCATTCTCCTTGGATTCTCATAAAGAATCTGGTCCGCATGCTTCTTCCGTACAACTTCTGCTGCCGGTTTCATATTTGGTCTTCTTGTCCGGAAATCGTGACAATCCGTTCCAAGGAAATGAACCAGTCCTTCTTTCATAAGTTTCTTACAAAAAGATGCTCGTTTATCAAAAATTCCTCCGATCAGACTTTCCGCATTTATCTGAATATATGCACCTGTTTCGATCAGTTCGACAATCTTGTCTACATGTCCGAAACTGCTTTGTATCGCTCTACATGCGCAAGGATCGGAATATATCCTGCATATACAAAATCCTGAACCGCACGATATATATGCGAATAGGCATCTGATGTTGCAAACTCTACTAAAACATAACGAGTCCCATTCATCGTCAATGCTTTCCCTTGTTTCAGATCTGAAACTGTCCCTTGCTGATAATATAATTCGCTCCCAAGGTATAGCTGAATCTCTGGATAATACTTGTATGCCTTCTCTCTGATTGCCTCAAACTTCTCTCTCAATACTTCTGTATCCGGATATCCAACTTCGGACCGTAATGCGGAGTCAGTATTACCTGATCCACGCCTTGTTCCCGTTCTTCATCCAACAGTCCCATTGAATCATTGATGTCCTTTGCTCCATCATCAACTCCATATAATATATGTGTATGAATATCTATCAACGCCATAACAATCTCTTTTCTAAGTCTGATATTTATATTATTACCGCTGTATTGGTGCATCAGCTGCCGGTATTTATCAGACAAACTACTCCCTTATTGCTACAGCCTTTACTCTTTTAAGTGCGTCTGTAATGAGAGGTAGTTATCCTACAATACTTCGTACTTGGGCAGAGGGCGATAAGGAGGCTACAGCCAGACTTATAAGTGAGGCTGTT
>ENA-OQEX01000636-OQEX01000636.1-human-gut-metagenome-genome-assembly--contig:-NODE-636-length-17313-cov-10.617421_pt1 | contig 17313 bp, 23 predicted proteins | sample MGYA00242802_ERZ504649 | MGnify/ENA primary metagenome ERZ504649 (study PRJEB26092, sample SAMD00036194) | human gut metagenome | host: Homo sapiens | study: EMG produced TPA metagenomics assembly of...
TCGAGTTTTTTTAAGTTTCGAAACCGGGGAGGCAATATGCACAGGGATGCATCGAGGAGCAATTCCCAGTCGCGCCATGTCAGCAGCGATGCCGGGCGCATTCACGCGTGCTACAATGCGGGCACCAGAGATGAAAACACAGTCCCCGTCGGGTAGTCGTGGGCGTGCGGGAGTCCGCATCAGTAACCTGCCTCCTTGGTTGTCCCTTCTCTGCATGGTCATCTACATAAAGGAGGAACCAACCATGCAGATCAGCGTGTCATCCACCCTGACCGTATATCATGACGGCCAATTCTGGATCGGGCTGGCGGAGCATGTCGAGGACGGCAGATACGGCGCCGCCCGCATCGTCTTCGGCGCGGAACCGTCCGATGAGGAAATCCTGCGATTCGTTACAAGCAAATGGGAGAAGTTCTCATTCTTCGGTGGCGAACCGGCTGAGGCAAGCAAGCCCGCGAAGAACCCCAAGCGGCGCGCTCGCGAGGCGGCGAAAGCCCTTAAGCGGCCCGCGGTGAGCACCAAGGCACAACAGGCGCTCACAGCACAGCGGGAAGCGATGAAGCGGGAGTCGGCTCAAGCAAGAAGCCAGCGTCGCGCGGATGAGGCGGAGGCGCGCTTCGAGCAGCGAAAGCTGAAGCGCAAGCAGAAGCATCGCGGGCATTGATCGCCATGTGCAGCAAGGCAAACCATATACAGCAGTGGGGCCAGTTCCACTTGAAGCCGACGCCGCGTAGACGCTAATGGTGACGGCTATGCACGGGCACGGGCGAGCCACTGCACTTCACAGCTTATTTCTCAAGTTTCTCAAGTATTTGGGACGCACACGCGGCGTTCAAAAATGCGGAGCGACTCCACATGGCTCGATACTGAGCCGAGGTGCCCTACTTCTCGCCCTCCAGCAGCCCCACGATACGGTCGATGTCGACGGCGAAGCGGGGCCTTCCCTCGCGCTCGCAGCGGTCGAGGTACGCCTGGCACTCGGAGACAATGCGCTTGGTGTTGCCGTCAATGATGCGCTGGAGCGTCTCGTAGTAGGCCGAGCCCTCGGTCCTGAAGCGGCGCTGGTAGGACTTGGTTATGGGGAACATCTTGATGTAGTGGATGCCGTGGCGACAGCCGGGGCGCGTCGTGGGGCGGGGTGACAACGCAAAGTACTGGTCTTTGGGCACGTTGGGGGCGATGTTGGAATGCAGCGGCACGGCGAAGTCCCTGCGCTTCCCGCGGAAACGCAGCCTCACCACCACGATGCAGGGGAGATTGTGCTTAAGCATGAGCTCGCGGTCGCCCTCGACGAGGTCGAAGAAGTCCTGGGAGATGGATACGACCTTCACTGGTTGCGCCTCTTCATACGAAGTGGGGCCCGCATCGCTGCAGGCCCCTACAGGTGGGCGATATTCTACGCCTTGCGGCACCCCGTCGCCCACGGAGGTTAAACGTACACGTAAGCCGTACTCTGAAAGCCGCGGCTTCCGGCAAGCAGTTTATACCACGAAAGGTCGCTTTCAACGCGCATAGCTCGCAAAATAACACTCGCTGGGCCGTCACCCCTGGCAGTTGCCCTCCAATCTTCATTGGAGTCAGCAGGTCAATTCATATAGTTATGGGGGTGTATCCTAAAGGAAATCAAATTTATACCCCCATAACTAAGGAATTTTCTATTCCCACTCAATGACTAGGGCCCTGGTGTAATTGGCTTGATCACCGTTCCGGGAACCGGTATCGACCTACCTGTCCGCCGAGCTCTTTCTTCAGCTCCAGCCTAGTATCTGATTCGCGCCGTTATAAGCGAAAACCGAAGAGATGCGTCTTAGCCAAGAAAAGAAGGTTAGCCTCATCTTACTGCATGATTCGTGTGTTATAGTTAGATGGCTCTAACTGTTTGGGGGCGACAGCCATGCACGAACGCGAGGGTTTTTGGGACAAGAACGCCGGTCGGTATGACCGTTTCATGCGAAACGACCGGGCGGCGTATGAGAAGATGTATGGGCTGATCCGGCCGGTGGTGAAAGCAAAGACCGTGCTGGAGGTTGCCACCGGCACGGGGCTTATCGCAAAGAGCGTCGTGGATGCGGCGGCGCGCATCGAGCTACGGACGCCTCTGCAAAGATGATCCTTGAAGCAAAGCGGGACAATCAATCCGCAAAGCTGCACTTTTCCGTGCAGGATATGTTCCGCCTGCCCTATGCGCAGAAGTCCTTCGAAGTGGTGATCGCATCCAACGCGCTTCACATAGTGCCGCATCCGGAAAAGGCCCTGCAAGAAATCAGGCGGGTGCTGAAGGACGACGGTGTGCTCATCGCGCCAACCTTCACCCACGCGGGGAACTCGGTTTCCGGCAAGGCAAAAGCCTTTTTCATGAGCATGGCGGGATTTCCCCTCCACAGCAGATGGACGAGCGAGGCATACCTGCGTTTCCTGCGTCAAAACGGCTGGGCGGTGCGGAAAAGCGCGGTGCTGAAGGCCTCGTTCCCGTTGACCTATGCGGAATGCACGAAATCGGAGGGGCCAGATGTCGTTCTTTGAAAACACCCGCAAGCCCGTGGGCCTCGGCGGAAAACTTATGGTTGCCATGATGAACCTTGGCCACAGCCCTGTGGCGCGGTGGGGACTTCGATTTCTACGACTTGCGCCAAACGCAAAAGTGCTGGATTGCGGCTGCGGCGGCGGGGCGAACATAAAACGGCTGCTGAAAAAATGCCCGCATGGCGTCGTCAAGGGCATCGACTATTCGCCCGTCAGCGTGGAGAAGGCTAGAAAGCTCAGCCGAACCGCAATTCAGAAGGGGCGTTGCGCCGTTCTGCAAGGCAGTGTGGCGGATATGACGTTTGAGGATAGCTACTTCGATGCCGCCACGGCCTTTGAGACCGTCTATTTTTGGCCTGATTTGCCCCGATGCTTCCACGAGGTCTGGCGGACGCTGAAGCCAGGCGGGACAATTCTTATCTGCAACGAGAGCAATGGCGATACGGACAAAGACGAGAGGTGGACGCAGATCATCGGCGGCATGACCATCTACAAGGACATTGAATTAAAGGCATGTCTGGAGCAGGCGGGTTTTCACGAGGTGCAGATACACAAAAAGAAAAAGTGGCTCTGCGTCACGGCGCGGAAGTAGGGGCATCAAGCACGGGTATTTTTGCACCCATCCTGCACATGGCGATAGGCATGACGGTCATAGCGGCTGTGCTGGCGGCAATTATGACAATTTTTATTCACTGAGGAAGTAACCTATGAAATGTAAAATTGAGAAAAACACCGTGCAGGAGACGCTGATCCTCCCGCTGTATTCCCGGAAGCTGTGTACGGAGTTGTACCCGAACCTTTACAGGGATGAAACAGCGGTTCGTCTGCTCGACCAGATCGACTACGACTTTTCAGAGGCAGAGAAAAACTCCCGCAGCCTGATGCAGCGCTTTGGTGCGCTGGAGGTGGCCACACGGCAGAGTGATCTTGCTTTCGAGGTGCGGGATTACCTGAAAGGCCGCCCCAATGCGGCGGTGGTCAATCTGGGCTGCGGGCTGGACAACACCGGCAGAACCTGCGACAACGGTAGATGCAAGATCTACAATCTGGACTTCCCGGATGTGATTGCCTTGCGGCAGCAGCTACTGCCCGCCGGGGATCGAGAACAAAATATCCCCTGCGACCTGAAAGACACCGCATGGTTTAGCAAAATCGATGCCTCCGGCGGGGCGGTATTCTTTGCCTCCGGGGTGTTCTATTATTTTCTGACCCAGCAGGTCCGGGAACTGGTGCGGGGAATGGCAGACGCTTTCCCCGGCGGTGTGCTGGTCTTTGATGCTGCCAATCGGACGGCAGTAAAGATGATCGCAAAAACATGGCTTAAGACTGCAAAAATCAAGGATGTGGGGACATATTTTGCGGTTTCGGATGCCGCCAGGGAAATCGGCGCGTGGGACAGCCGTCTGCAGGTCACAAGTCGCGGCTATATGCTGGGCTACAACGATTTGAGAGACCCTTCTGTCAGCGGCTTTTTCCGGTTTCTCGCAAGGGTCGGTGACAACGGGATGAAAATGCAAATCGTAAAAATAAGATTTTGAGAGGCAAACACGAAGCGCATTCACTTTGACGTCGAAGAAGACGGCTTTTACGGCGCATATTGGGCATGCAAGGACACGCATACAGCAGCGGGCACGGATTCAATTCAAACCGTGCCCGCTATCTGATACTATATTATTTTATCGAACGTATGTTCTATTCCCACTCGATGGTCGCAGGCGGCTTGGACGTAATGTCGTAGCACACGCGGTTGGCGCCGGGGACCTCGGCCACGATGCGGCCGGAGATGCGGGCCAGGACGTCGTAGGGCAGCTTGGCCCAGTCAGCGGTCATGGCGTCGCTGGACTCGACGGCGCGAAGGATGATCGGGCGCTGGTAGGTGCGCTCGTCGCCCATAACGCCGACGGACTTGATGTCGGGCAGGACCGCGAAATACTGCCAGCAGCTGTGCTCGGAGTTGCGCTCGCCGGTCTGCTCAAACAGACGCTGGTTATAGGCGTCGAGCTCCTCGCGCACGATAGCGTCGGCATTCTTGAGGATCTCGAGCTTCTCCTTGTCGACCGCGCCGATGATGCGGATGCCAGACCGGGCCCGGGAAGGGCTGGCGGAACACAATATGACCCGGCAGGCCCAGCGCTAGGCCAAGCGCGCGGACCTCGTCCTTAAAGAAGTGGTCGAGCGGCTCAATGAGGTCGAAGTGCACGCCCTCGGGGAACGGGATCAGGTTGTGATGGCTCTTGATGGTGGCCGTCTTGCCACCCGTCTTGCGAGCGCCAGACTCGATGATGTCAGGGTAGATGGTGCCCTGAGCCAGGTACTTGACCGGCTTGCCATCGGTCTCGAGCTGCTGCGCCACGGCGAAGAACTCTTTCCAGAACTGCGTACCGATGATGCGGCGCTTCTCCTCGGGCTCGGTCACGCCGCCCAGAAGCTCGGCATAACGGTCCTCGGCGTGGACGTGAATAAAGTCGACGTCAAACTGCTTGGTGAAGACCTCCTCCACCTGCTCGGGCTCGCCTTTGCGCAGCAGACCGTGGTTGATGAACACGCAGGTCATCTGCTTGCCCACGGCGCGGGCGCCCAGCGCAGCCACGACGGAGGAGTCGACGCCACCGGACAGGGCCAGAATCACGCGGTCGTCGCCGACCTTCTCGCGGAACTCGGCCGTCATGGTCTCGACCAGGTTGTCCATGCTCCAGTTGGGCTCCAGGCCGCAGATCTCAAACAAGAAGTTGCTCAGCAGCTGCTGACCGTACTCGGAGTGCTTGACCTCGGGGTGGAACTGCGTGGTGAAAATCTTGCGCTCGACGCACTCCATGGCGGCAACCGGGCACACGTCGGTGCTGGCGGTAACGGTAAAGCCTCGGGCACCTCGGACACGGCGTCGCGGTGGCTCATCCACACGGTCTGCTCCATGGGCGTGGAGTTAAAGAGCTTGGCGCCGGCAGTGCGCGTAATAGTGGCGCGGCCGTACTCGCCCACCTCGGAGTGACCGACCTTGCCGCCGAGCGTCACGGCCGTGATCTGATGGCCGTAGCAGAAGCCCAGGACGGGAAGGCCCAGGTCAAAGATGGCGGGATCGATGGACGGAGCGTCCTCGGCGTACACGGAGCCGGGCCGCCAGAAAGGATGAGCGCAGAGGCGTTCATCTCGCGAATCTCATCGGCCGAGATGTCGCAGGGGACAATCTCGGAATACACGTTGAGGTCGCGGACGCGACGGGCAATGAGCTGACCGTACTGCGCACCAAAGTCGAGTACGAGGACCTTTGCGGAAGCCTTTTGATCCATGGTTTCCCCTCCTGTTGGCGGGGAGCCGGTGCCCACCCGCGTGAATGAACGAAAATAACTTTCATAGTGTACACGTTATATGGGGTTTCTCGTCCCTCGCAGCCATCAGCGCACGGCAAACGCACGACCTGGGCCCTATTTGACGGCGATTGAAGTGTTACCAAACGTTACAGATGATGTAATACGTTTGAACATTGGACGCCCTGTGCCACAATACTGCCGAACGACTCCGCCTCTGCGGCGGCAAATACGATAGGAATACCAGCATGAAGCGCATCCTTCTCATCGCCACGGGCGGCACCATCGCATCGACCGAGGACGGCAACGGCCTCTCCCCCGCCCTGACCGGTGAGGAGCTCGCCCAGAGCGTCCCCGAGATCTCGGCCTCTGCGAGCTCGACGTGGTGCAGCCGATGAACATCGACAGCACCAATATGCGCCCCAGTGACTGGATGCGTATCCGCGACGTCATCGTCGAGGGTTATGCCGACCACGACGGCTTCGTGATTCTGCACGGCACTGACACCATGAGCTACACCGCGGCGGCGCTTTCCTATCTGATTCAGGACAGCCCCAAGCCTATCGTACTCACCGGCTCGCAAAAGCCCATGGGCAATCCCTTTACTGACGCCAAACTCAATCTGTACCAGAGCCTGCTCTATGCGCTCGACGAGCACTCGCACGACGTCTCAATCGTGTTTGGCGGCGTAGCCATTGCCGGCACGCGCGCCCGCAAACAGCGCACCATGAGCTTTAACGCGTTCATTAGCGTCAACTATCCGCCCATCGCCTATATCCGCAACGACCGCATCGTGCGCAACGGGCTTCACGGCACGCATCGGGGCGAAAACCCGGTGCGTTTCTACGACAGCATCGACCGCGCGTGTTTGTCCTTAAGCTCACGCCCGGCGTGAACCCAGGCATTCTGGACGCCCTTGCCGATAGCTACGACGCTGTAATCCTAGAGACCTTTGGCATTGGCGGTATTCCCGAGTTTGGCGAGTCCGGCGAGTCGTTCCAAGAGGCAATTTTCCGCTGGGTCGATTCGGGTCGCACCGTCGTTATGACCACGCAGGTCCCTGAAGAGGGCCTCGACCTGGGCGTTTATGAGGTCGGCCGCGCTTACGCCGATCATCCGGGCATTCTGCGCGGCGATGACATGACCACCGAGACGCTCGTGGCCAAAACCATGTGGGCACTCGGCCAGTCACGTGATGCGGCCGAGATTCAGCGCCTGTTCTACAGCCAAGTCAACCACGACCGCGTCCCGATGGCGTAATCCCTAAGGCAGCTCCACTTATCGCAGCCTTAAACGACAGGTGGTCCCCCTCGGGCCGTGCAAAAATCGGAGTATTCTGCAATTTCTCCTCCGGAGGCATAGAATCGGCCGATTACTAGACGAACTTTTAGGACGAAGGGTCCGTCTAGTAAATATTTATTCCTCATTTTTATTTAGAGTGTGGATTATCTACTGTCAAAAAGGCAAAGCCAGCCGCTCGAGCTACCATCTACGGCCGAACTGGTGCTGAATACTCGCGATTTTGCACATCGCAACCAGGGGGACCCGCCCAAAGAGCGTCAAATACAGCGGGGGAACGCCCTATTCGATACCCTCGAGAAGCTCTGACACCGTCATGCCGAGCGCGGGCGCGATTTTAAATAGAACCTTGAGCGTGAAATTTGCCGTTCCATCTTCGATTCTGTCGAGATAGGGGCGGCTGATTCCTGCTGCCACACAAAAATCGACCTTGGAGATACCAAGGTCCCTGCGCGTCTGCTCGACTCGCTTGCCAAGAATCTGTTTCGCACGTTCGTCCATGCAGCCGAGTTTGAAATGGAGCTGAACAAAAACGTAAACTATAGTTTACGTTTTGCCGAATACACAGGAGTTTTCTATGTCGGGTTCTTGGGTCCGCATGCACCGAACTACGCTTCGCACAAACAGCGCACCGCCCAAGCTCGTCGTCGTTGAAGCTGAATGCCTTTCGCCCGATGAGCGCACAGCATTTGCATTGCTATCAAGTCGCGTCGCCGCCGTTCTGGTCCCTTGCCCGGCGCAAGGTGAACTTGCCATCCAATGCCAAACGCATAGCTGCTCGCTCAATCAGGCTGCCGTAATCGCAACCAGCCAACGCGGCCTGCCCCTTCTCCTGGAAGCCGGTATCGCGCTCACCCTTCGCGGCGCCGGATACGAAAACGAGGCCGCCGCCGACATGGTCTTTAAACCACGATCGAGCGGCGGCCTCGCAGCAGCCATTGAATATATGTGCAGGCTCGTTGCCTAAAGGCGCAAGCTAAAAGCCTAGGCCAAAGCCCGTTCCGGTAATCGCCGAGTACATAAAGTAAACGTTAACCACGTTGAGGAACACACCCGTGATGCAACCGTTGCGCAGGTAGCGTTCGCACACGATACGCGCCATGGCGGCGGAGTCATCATTGTTTTTAGCCTGGCGTCCTGCCGTAAAGTACGTCGCCACGCTCAGCAGCAGGTTGAGCACCGGCAGTGCCAGCAACTCGTAGCTCTTGCCCCAGCGCGTCGCCTCGCCGGCGGCATTAAACTTTGTTGCCACCTCGGGACCAATGTTGGGGATAACACACGCTGCGACCACCAGCGGAATCACCGCAAGCACGAGCAGCGCAATACCCATGTAGCCGGCTTTTTTGCCATATTTAAACATGTGCGTCGTCCTTATACGTTAAAGCGGAAGTGCACGACGTCGCCATCGGCCATGACATAGTCCTTGCCTCAATACGCAGCTTGCCGGCGGCCTTGGCACCCTGCTCGCCGCCGAGCTCGATGTAGTCGTCATAGCCAATGACCTCGGCCTTAATAAAGCCGCGCTCAAAGTCGGTGTGGATGACACCGGCAGCCTGCGGGGCGGTCGCACCCTGACGTACCGTCCAAGCCTTGACCTCCATCTCGCCGGCCGTAAAGAACGACTGCAGGCCGAGCAGCTTATAGGCCGCCTGCGCGAGCACGTCCAGGCCGGGCTGCTCCAAGCCCAGGCTCTCCAGGTAGTCGGCGGCGTCCTCGGGATCGAGCTCGGAAAGCTCGGCCTCGATCTTGGCGCAGATGGGCAGCGGCTTAACACCATCGATGGGCGCCAGGTCCTCATTGAGCATATCCTCGTCCACGTTTGCCACGTACAGGATGGGCTTCATGGTGAGCAGGAACAGGCCCTTGGCGGCAGCACGCTCCTCGTCGGTCATCTCCATGGATGCGGCGCGCTTGCCCTCGTTGAGCCAGGCAAGCAGACGCTTGGCCACCTCGAACTTGGGCATGAGCTCCTTGTCGCGCTTGGCCTCCTTCTCGAGCTTAGGCAGCTGCTTCTCGAGCGTGCCCATGTCGGCCAGGATGAGCTCGGTCATGATGGTGTCGGCATCGCCGGCGGGATCGACGAACTCGCCCGTGCGGCCCACCTCACGCATGACGTTGGGATCCTTAAAGTAGCGCACGACCTCGCAGATGGCGTCGGTCTCGCGAATGTTGGCCAGGAACTGGTTGCCCAAGCCCTCGCCCTCGTTGGCGCCCTTCACCAGACCTGCGATGTCGACGAACTCGACCGTCGCCGGCAGAATGCGACCCGGGTTAACGATGTCGGCGAGCTTTTGCAGGCGGCTATCGGGCACGTCGACGATACCCACGTTGGGGTCGATCGTGGCGAACGGATAGTTGGCGGCAAGGCCGGTCTTTTTGGTAAGCGCGGTGAACAGCGTCGACTTGCCTACGTTGGGCAGGCCCACGATACCGATGGAAAGGGACACGACAGCTCCTTTTGGTACAAGCATTTCAAACTGCATAAGTATAGCGCCGCCGCAGCATCTGGGCTAACCCGGACGCCACGGCGGCACGAATGAAGCAGAGATAGGGGTCGCTGGCTAGTCCGCGAGCTTCTCCACCTGGTCGAGCATCTTATCGAGCTTGGCCTTTGCCTCGGCCTTGACCTTCTGGGCTTCTTCGTGGGCCTTCGCCTTCTGGGCGGCCTTTTCCTCGGCTTCGGGATCGACGACAACCAAGTTGGACGCGTCGTGCTCAACAAGCTTGAGTGCATGCTCGGGGCATACCTTGACGCAGGCACCGCAGCCCAAACAATACGTGGACTCCAACACAAAGCGGCCGCTTCCCACCAAATCGCAGGCGAACGTGGGACATACATTGACACACTCGCCACACGACGTGCACTTGTCAAAATCGCACTCCGGCGTGCTCACCTGCATGTTCTGGGCAAGCTCGGGGTGGTTTTGCAGCGTCGAGAGCACCAGCTGCCGCCCGTGCGTGAGCGAACGGCGACGCTTGGTCGTCGTGGTGCCGCACATGGTGTTGAGCGTACGCTCCAACTGGGTAATCTGATGGCGATGGGCTTTGAGCTTCTGCGTCACCGAGGCCAGTGCCGCCGTTGCCGGATTGAGCTTTGTCACGGTAAGGCCCGTGGTGCGGGCGATCTTTTCCATGTACTCCTTGCGCTCGTACTCGCGGCGCTTATGACATTTGAGGCTCTTGGGATCGACCTCCAGACCCATGCCCGTGCCGGCCCACTCCTCGGCCTTCGCAATCGCCTCGCCCAGGATGTCCTCACCGCCGGTGTTGCGGCACTTATCGCACACGCCCAGTGGCAGGTACACGCTCACGTTGGGATAGTCCGCCAGTACCGAGAACCAGGTCTCGGCCGTAATATCGCCCACGCAGGCGACAACAACCTCGTTCTCGCGCGGCATGCGCTTAAGGGCGCGCGTGCAGGTAACGTAGGCGGTCTCGTGACTTGTAGCCGCCGAGACAATGTCGTCATACAGGTTTTTGGGCGCCAGGCGCGGCGAGATGATCGCCTCAGTCGGACAGGCAGCGGCACACAGGCCACACTTGCGACAGGAATCGAGGATCTCGATGGCATCTTCCTCGACCTCGATGGCGTTGACCGGGCACACGTCCATGCACGCGGTGCAGCCACTCTTTTCGTTTTTGCAGGTCAAGCACGGAATGGTGTTGCCGCGCGGACGCTCCTTGTAGTCAGCAGGATTCCACTGCGGCGCCGACGGATCGAGCGCATCGGTCACACCGCCAAGCGGGTTTTTAAGAAAGTCGAAACCCTTGCTGATCTCGATAATGTCATCAAACAGATCGTGTTCCTGCGCCATGCGCGGCCCCTCCCTGAGCAGTGCAAACAAGCAAGAGATAATGATACGCTATCGGCCCACGCCTCGGGCAAATTACACGCGGCGCATCTTTGCGGCAAATAGCCCATGGCCTATCGCCGCCTCGATTGCACAAGGTCAATCAAGCGCCAAACTATGCCTCGCGCATGAGCTGCGCGAGCTTTTGCCTGGTCACCTTTGTCTGTTCGTTGGCCATGTTGCGCTCGTTCTTAAAAGTTGCGTCGGCAACGCTCAGCAAATCGGCATCGGTAATCTCACCAAGCCCCAGCTCCTCAAGCGTCGTCGGCAGACCGACGCGCTGGCAAAACTCGAGCACCTGATCAAGCTCGGGCGCACGCTCCAGGCGCAGCTGCACCACCAGACCAAATGCCACGGCCTCACCATGCATGGCCTTGCACTCGGGCAGAATCGTCAGCCCGTTGGCGATGGCATGCGCCAACGCCAAGCCGCCACTCTCAAAGCCGACACCCGAGAGCAAAATATTGCACTCGATCAGGCGTTCAACCGCTGGCGACGTACGCCCCTTTTTGAGATCGCGCTTGGCAGCGACACCGCACTCCATAAGTGTGTCGTAGCAGGCACGAGCCGCAACCAGAGCCAAGTGCCCCGGTGCGCCACCGTGCTCGTTGGCGCCGTGCGCCGCGGCGCACGAACGCGCCTCGAAGTACGTTGCCAGCGCATCGCCCATACCAGCGACCGTCATACGCAGTGGGGCCGCCGCGACCACGGTGGTATCGACCACGACCAGGTCTGGATTCTTCTCGAGCATCAGGTAGCGGTCGAACGACCCATCCTCGTGATACAGCACCGAAATCGCACTGCACGGACCGTCCATCGAAGCCGCCGTGGGGCATACGCACAACGGCAACTCGGCATAAAACGCTACTGCCTTGGCGATATCGAGCATCTTGCCACCGCCAATACCCACCACCATGTCGCAATACTCAGCCTGGGCTTCCTTAGCCATTTCGGCAACAGCCTCTTCCGTACACGGACCGTTGTAAATCTTAAAGAACGGCTCGCTTAGATCTTCATCCAGAAATCCATCGACGATCTGCCTGCACAGCCGATCCTCGGTGCCCTGGTCAAACAAGACATAGGCAGCACAGCCCAACCATGACAAATACCTGCCCTGACGCGAAAGTTCGCCCGGCCCCTGAACATACCGACCGGGACCGCCGTAAACCATAGGAAGCGCCATACGAGAATCCGCCCTTCATCAAACAACGATTGGTGCAAAGTAACCTGCCCCCTTTGCACCATAGCAAAAAGGGGCAAAGCCATCTGCTTGCTTTGCCCCTTCCATAGCTTGATTTACTCATCCATGAGATAGTAGTGGCCCAGAGCGTCGGCACCCAGGATGGCGTTTGCGACCATCTCGGGCGTCACCTCAAACGGCATGTTGCACATGGTGTCATCGGGCGCGCACGCGGCCTCGGCAACAATCATGGCCTGCTCGCGTGTAAGCTCGGCAACGCCAAGTTCCTTCATCGTGACCGGCAGGCCCAGCTCAATGCAGAAGCCCAAGACTTCCTCGAGCTTCTCGGTCGGGGCATCCTCGAGTACCAGCTGGACGATGGTGCCGAAGGCGACCTTCTCGCCGTGGTACATGCCGTGGCACTCGGGCAGCATCGTCAGACCATTGTGGATGGCATGAGCAGCAGCAAGGCCCGAGCTCTCAAAGCCAATACCGGAGAGCAGCGTGTTGGCCTCGATGATATGCTCGACGGCAGGCGTGAGCGCACCCTTCTCCAGCGCGACCTTAGCCTTGACGCCGTCGGCCATAAGTGTCTCGTAGCAGAGCTTGGCGAGCGCCAGGCCGGCCATGCCGCCCTTGCCGCCAGCGCAGGTGCCACCGTCGGCATCGTGCGTTGCCTGGGCCTCGAAATAGGTTGCGAGCGCATCGCCCATACCGGAAACCGTCAGGCGCACCGGGCTCGCCGCGATAACCGTCGTGTCCATAAGGACAATATTGGGGTTTGCCTTAAGGAAGAGATACTTGTCGAACTGGCCGTCATCGGTATAGAGCACGGAGAGCGCCGAACACGGGGCATCGGTCGAAGCAATGGTGGGGCAAATGATAACCGGGGACTCCAGGTAATAGGCGACGGCCTTCGCGGTGTCGAGGATCTTGCCGCCACCGACGCCGACGATGATGTCGCAACCGTTGTCGCGAGCGAGCGCAACCAGGCGATCGACCTCGCCCTTGGAGCACTCACCGTTAAAGTCCTCAAACAGCAGCTCGGCCTTAGCTCGGCAAAGCCGCCCTCGATCTTGGCACCGACGCGCTTCTTGCCCGAAGGCGTCACGATGACGAGGGCCTTAGCGCCAAGCGGCTCAACATAAGAGCCGAGCTTGGCCAGCTCGTCCGGGCCCTGGATGTACTTGCTGGGGCTATTGAAAATTGCAGCCATAACTATCCCATTCTCTAAAAGAAAAAGAAAGGGGCTCCGTACGGATACGTGCGGAGCCCCTCGTTACGATAACAAGAGTCGATTAGAAATCGATGTCGGTGTCGTAGTAGCAGGCCTTGAGGATCTTCTCGAAGTCGGCAGCCTTGGTCTCACGCGGGTTCTCGGGCGTGCAGGCGTCGGTCTCGGCGTTCGCAGCGATCTCGGGCAGCTTGGCAAGGAACTCCTCCTCGGAAACCATCTGCGGGTTCTCGGCGTCGACCTTCACGCCACCATTCGCGTAATCCTTGATGGACTGCGGAATGTTGAGCTGGTCATTGAGGTCGCGAATCTTCTGGACGAGCGCAGCGATGAGCTCCTCGTTGGTCTCGCCGGGAAGGTGCAGGATCTCCTTGGCCACGTAAGCGTAACGCTCAGCAGCACGCGGGTCCTTAGAGTTCCACTGGATAACCTTGCCCAGGTACATGGCGTTAGCGGCACCGTGGATGATGTGGCCGTTCTCGAAGGCAGCACCGGTCTTGTGAGCCATGGAGTGAACGATGCCGAGCAGGCCCGAGGAGAAGGCGATACCGGCGATGCACTGAGCCTCGTGCATGTGCTGACGGGCCTCATGGTCGCCAGCATAGGACTTGGGCAGCCACTCGACGATCTCGCGGATGCCGTGCAGGGCGTTGGCGTCGGTGAACATAGAGGCGCAGGTGGAAACGTAGGCCTCCATGCAGTGGGTCAGAGCATCCATGCCGGTGTGAGCGCACAGCTTGGCGGGCATGGTGTAGGTGAGCTCGGGGTCGACGATGGCGACATCAGGGGTGATGTTGAAGTCGGCCAGCGGGTACTTGATGCCCTTGCGTAGTCGGTAATGACGGAGAACGCGGTGACCTCGGTAGCGGTACCGGAGGTAGAGGAGATGGCGCAGAAGTGAGCCTTCTGACGCAGCTCAGGGAAGCTGAACGGCTGGATGATGTTATCGAAGGACTCCTCGGGATACTCGTAGAAGACCCACATGGCCTTAGCGGCATCGATGGGCGAGCCGCCGCCGATGGCGATAATCCAGTCGGGCTCGAACTCGCGCATGGCCTCGGCGCCCTTCATGACCGTCTCGATGGACGGATCGGACTCGACGCCCTCGAACAGCTTGACCTCGAAGCCGCCCTCTTTGAGGTCAGCCTCAACGTCCTGCAGGAACCCGCCGCGGCGCATAGAGCTGCCGCCAGAAACGATGATGGCCTTCTTGCCCTTGAGGTTCTTCACCTCGTGGCGAGCGCCCTCACCAAAGTACAGATCACGAGGATTGGTAAAACGTCCCATACTGTGCCTCCTAAACAAGCCCCTCTTAGACTTGCGTATATAACGGAGCACCCGATTGGCTCCGTTAGGACCGTTTTGCGCGTTGCCGGCGATGACAATGCGCGATGTCTAAACGTCTCAACGCTCAGACAAACACTATTCTACCGTTCTGGTTGGTCAGTTATTCACCTAAAGCCGACAATGATGAAACGTTTTTTCTATCCCTGAAGGCCCTTGTGGGGCATTCATACTCCCAAGCTGGGCAAACGTTTTATCAAGGTTGACCACATATCCCGGGCAGGACGGTGCTCCTCCAAAATGTGCCCCGTTCGCCGCCAAAAATCGACCGTTTGCGGCACCGTGATACCACTCGGTCGTCCAAGGTGCCGACATTTGTGCGACATCCGTCTTCGTGGTGCAAAGGTGCAAGTCCAAGTGCGGCACCCCCGGTGTGCCACATGCGGGTAAACTAGAACCTTATATAGAGACATTTGAACCCTAACCGCAGCAAAGGAGGCCCCATGGCATTCGATCCCATTCAAGAGGATTGCCATCGCCTCGTTCTTGAGGCCTTGCGCCGCGACAATATCCCGCTCACCGACGGTGCCGCCGTAGAGCGTCTGATGGAACAATTCACCCGCAACCCTGCACCGCTCATCGTGCACGACCGCGACCGCGCCGGGCACCTCATTGCCAAGGTGGTCGAGGCTGTCGACTACCGCATCCCCTTTATCCCCGACGACGCCCAGGCAGAGCAAGAAGAAGCCGCAGCCGAGAACATGCTCCGCGAGGCAGCCGCGCTCGATCCGACCAACTGGGATGCCCAGCGCATGCTGACGGCGCTCACCGCCGAATCCAACGAGGAATACGTACAGTACCTGGTGTCCAAGTGCGATGAAGTCGAGCATGACCTGGCGCTCAAGATTGCCTCGGCGCAGGACCCCTACGAGCGCGAGGCCGCAGGCGACCTGACCCGCCGTCCCTACCTGCGCTGGCTTGCCGCCTTGGCATCGCGCGCGCTCATTAGCGGCCGCTACCGCATGTCGCTCGAAGCCGCAAATCGCAGCTTGGACTTTGCGCCCAACGACCCCGCTGGTGTCCGCCACACCGCGATGCTCGCCATGGCAAAACTCGAATACCCCGCCGAGGAGCTCAAGCGCTTTCGCTCCGCTCACTCCGTGCCGTACCTCGCGAATACCCCGCTGCGCCGCCGCCCCAAAGATGCGGAGCGTGACTTGGACCCATGGACGCTCATCGCGCTGATGAGCGCTGCTTGGCGCGAGCTGGACTACGAGGGCGCCGAGCACTACTTGCGCATCCTTGCGCGCTCGTGTCCGCACGCAGCGAGGCGCTCTACTTCCAAACCGAGTTTCCCGATGGCGTCTATGCCCGCGTCAACGTGAGTGCAGGCTCCACCGACGAGCTCGTCCTTGCACTCTCCGAGGCGACGCCGGTACTGCAGGAGGGCCTGGGCGCGCCCGACAACGCCAGCTTTGCCGCCTGGGTCGCCACCAACGACATCGTGCGCTCCCAGATCGACGAGCGCATACTGCGGGCGGCCGAGCAGGGCTTGCCGTTTAAGGGAGGAGACCTCTAATGGATCCGAGCGTCTACATCCCCGCCTACCTGGAGCGCACCTATCTGGCGTCGCACCCCGAGCTCACCGATGCAGCACGCGAGCTTGTCCATAACGACATTAGCGCGAATCCCCAAAAGTATGCGCAGTCCGAGCATGCTCAGGCACTGCTGTCCTATGCCGGTGTTCATCGCCACCTGCTCGACGAGCTCCATCGCATCGAGGACATGGGCAGCGACGAGGAGTTTGAGCAGACGCGCAACCGCCTGTTCGACGATATGCGTGATGAGCTGCTCAAGATCGTCCGCATCGATGCGCTGGCCGTCGATGCCCAGCTGCTCGCCATCATTTTGGCGGACACGCCCGTTGACGCCTGCCTGGGCGACCTGATGAAGCTCGAGGCGAGCACGGCCGACTACCTGCAACAGAGCGTGCCCGGGTTTGATATGGAGCCCCGCACTATTGGGCCAATAATGTTTTGGCCGACGGTGTCACCGCAGCGGACCTTACCGTGAGCGAGCCGGCCTTATCGGGTGGCTTCACACACTCGAGGCCATCTCGCAGCTGTGCATGGCGAGCGCTCGTTACCGCGCCGCCGCCAACTATGCTCGCCGTGTCCTTAAGGCGGAGGGCTATCCCACCCGGGCCGCCGGCACCGTATTGCTTGCCCTCGCCCGCTTGGAAGACCAGGACGGCTTTTTGCCTGGCGCATCAGCTCGAGGAACAGATGGGGGCAGACGCACTCGAAAACTCTCCTTGGTACCTGCTCGCCCGCACGATCTTGCTGTTCAAAACAAACAAGATGCGCCCGGCGGTGCGTGCGCTGCGTGAGTTCGCTAACCGCTGCGAGGGCGGCGCGTTCTTCTTGCTGAATCCCATGTACCAGACGCCGTATCTTCCCTGCCGACCCGAGCGCGCGACCCCTGGGACCTTTCGCACCAGGCAGTTTGGGAGCCGACGGCATTATCTCGGACACCCCCGACTTTGCCCCTGGGCCAACGCCTGCGAAGATGTATCGCAGCTCGCCCAGGAATTTGCGCGCCGCTACGGCTTTTAGCGACGCGATCGCCCCGACCATG
>ENA-OQEX01000637-OQEX01000637.1-human-gut-metagenome-genome-assembly--contig:-NODE-637-length-17261-cov-6.353041_pt1 | contig 17261 bp, 17 predicted proteins | sample MGYA00242802_ERZ504649 | MGnify/ENA primary metagenome ERZ504649 (study PRJEB26092, sample SAMD00036194) | human gut metagenome | host: Homo sapiens | study: EMG produced TPA metagenomics assembly of...
TCTGCTTCTCGCTGTTCAAGACCAGCTCTGTCGCCAAAACTCTGCTGGGTGCCCATTGATTCGGAGGTGAAATTTTGGCAGCTTATATTTCCGTGCCGCGCGATTTCAGCAAGGTGAAGTCCAAAGTGGCTTTTAATCTGACCGCACGGCAGCTTATCTGTTTTGGTGCAGCGGCAGTCGTAGGGGTGCCGCTGTTTTTTGTTTTGCGGGACACCGCAGGCAATTCCGGCGCTACCCTCGGCATGATGGCAGTCATGCTGCCCATGTTCTTTCTGGCGATGTACCAGAAAAACGGCCAGCCCGCTGAAAAGATCCTGCGGTACTACTTTCAGGCGCGTTTTGTTCGCCCGAAGGTGCGTCCGTACAAGACCAACAACTACTATGCGATTTTGATGAAGGGAGGCATGACCCATGATTCCGTTTCTGAAAAAGAATAAGGACGGCAAAAAGCCGCCCAAGTCCACGGTGCCCCGCACGGCACAGGAGAGCATCCCGTTCCAGCGGATGTTTGAGGACGGCACCTGCCGTGTCCGTCCCGGCTACTACACCCGCACCATCCAGTATCAGGATATCAATTACCAGCTCGCCCAGCAGGAAGATAAGACGGCTATCTTTGAGGAATGGTGCAGTTTTCTCAACTTTTTCGACAGCTCTATCCACTTTGAGCTGTCCTTTGTGAATACCGCCACCGATTCCGCAGACTTTGAAAAGTCCATCCGCATCCCGTACCAGCAGGATGGTTTTGACGATGTGCGAGCCGAGTACAGCCAGATGTTGCGGCAGCAGCTTTCCAAGGGCAACAACGGTCTGACCAAGACCAAATTCCTGACCTACGGCATCGAGGGCGACAGCATGGCGCAGGTCAAACCCCGGTTGGAGCACATCCAGAACGACCTGATGAACAACTTTCACCGGCTTGGCGTTCTGGCAAAGCCGCTGGACGGTACGGAACGTCTGCGGCTGATGCACGGGATGTTGAACATGGACGGTGCCAACAAGTTCCACTTCAACTGGAAAGACCTTGTGCTCAGCGGCCTGTCCGTAAAGGATGCCATTGCACCCACCGCGCTGGCGTTTAAGAACAGCCGTACCTTTCAGATGGGCGGCATCTTCGGGGCGGTCAGCTTTCTGAGTATCACGGCTTCTGATTTGAGCGACCAGCTTTTGAAGGACTTTCTGGACATGGATTCCAGCCAGATCGTTACTATGCACATCCAGTCCGTTGACCAGAACAAGGCCATCAAAACCATCAAGCACACGATTACCGAACTCGATAGATCAAAGATCGAGGAACAGAAAAAAGCCGTCCGCGCCGGATACGACATGGACGTGTTGCCGTCCGATTTGGCGACTTACGGGCGGGATGCAAAAGCCCTGCTGAAAGAATTGCAGAGTCAGAACGAGCGGATGTTCCTTGTCACTTTTCTGGTGCTGAACACCGGTAAGACCGAGCAGGAACTGGAAACCAACGTCTTTCAGGCGGTCAGCATTGCGCAGAAGCACAACTGCGAACTGTGCCGGCTGGATTTTCAGCAGGAGCAGGGGCTTATGTCCTCGCTGCCGCTGGCAGACTGCCAGATTGAAATTCAGCGGGGACTGACCACCAGCAGCACGGCAATTTTTGTGCCGTTTACTACGCAGGAGCTGTTCGACAACGGTAAGGAAAGCCTGTACTACGGTTTGAACGCCCTGTCCAATAACCTGATTATGGTGGACCGCAAAAAGCTGAAAAACCCCAACGGTCTGATTCTGGGCACTCCCGGCTCTGGCAAGTCGTTCAGCGCAAAGCGAGAAATTTGCAATGCTTTTCTCGTTACGGATGACGATATTCTTGTGTGCGATCCTGAGTCGGAGTATGCTCCACTGGTGGAACGTCTGCACGGGCAGGTCATCCATATCAGCCCTTCCAGCACCCAGTATATTAACCCGATGGACATCAATGCCAACTACTCCGAGGAAGATAATCCTCTGGCTTTGAAAGCCGATTTTATTCTTTCCCTTTGCGAACTTGTAGTCGGCGGCAAAGAGGGGTTAAAACCTGTGGAGAAAACGGTCATTGACCGCTGCGTCCACAAAATCTATGCTCCTTACTTTGAGCACCCCTGTCCCGAAACCGTGCCGATGCTGGAAGATCTCTACAATGCTCTGCTGACGCAGGATGAGCCGGAAGCCCATCATGTTGCAGCTGCTCTGGAAATCTACGTCAAGGGCAGTCTGAATATCTTCAACCACCGCACCAACGTGGATATCGACAACCGCATCGTCTGCTATGACATCAAGCAGTTGGGAAAGCAGCTGAAAAAGCTCGGTATGCTCATCGTGCAGGATCAGGTCTGGGGCCGTGTGACCGCCAATCGCTCCGTTGGCAAATCGACCCGATACTACGCCGATGAGTTCCACCTTTTGCTGAAAGACGAGCAGACAGCCGCCTATTCCGTGGAGATCTGGAAGCGTTTTCGCAAGTGGGGCGGCATCCCCACAGCCCTAACGCAGAACGTCAAAGATCTGCTGGCAAGCCCTGAAGTATCGAACATTTTCGAGAATTCGGACTTTGTGTATATGCTCAATCAGGCGAACGGTGATCGACAGATTCTCGCAAAGCAGCTCAATATTTCGCCTCACCAGCTTTCTTATGTGACCCACTCCGGCGAAGGCGAAGGGCTGCTGTTTTTCGGCAACGTGATTTTGCCCTTCGTTGACCACTTCCCGAAAGACCTTGAACTCTACCGCATCCTCACGACCAAACTCAACGAGATCTCGGAGGGCGCACAGAAATGAGCAAGCCGAAACCGAATCTCAAAGAGGAATCGTCTGCCAAAAAGACCCGTTCACCCCCGAAGAAAGCCAAGGTGGAGCAGTCGGTACCCAGAAAGAAAAAGCTGAAAACCGATGCAGATAAGGCTGCCGAAAAAGCCCAGCATCTGCGGTTTGGCAAGGCGGAGCTGACCCCGGACGAACTGAGCCGGTTGAGCAAGGCGCAGAAGCGGGAAATGTACGCCGCCCATGCCGCCCGGTCTGCGGTGCATCGGGAGGTTGACCAGTACGAGGATGACAATGTGGGCACGCAAGCTCTGAGCGAGGGCGAAAAGGCGGCTGGCAATGTCCGGGATATTTCCAAGAGCCGCTATGCCCGGAGACTCAAGAAGAAAGCCAAGATGCAGGGCAAGAAAGGTGCCCGAACCGCAAAATCTTCCGTGCAGAAGCCGACTGCGGCACAAGATGCAGGCACATCCAGCACCGGCGAGGGCGGCTCCAACTGGCTTTCACGGTGGCGGCAGAAGCAGGACATCCGGCAGAGCTATTATGCCGCCGCCCGGTCGGGCACGGCGGCGCAGACCGCAGGCGGCAAGGCGGCATCCAACGGTGCATCTGCCGCCCGGTCCGGCGTGGAACAGGCGGTGGAGAAAGGCAAAACTGCCGTCAGCACCGCCGTAAAGGGCTGATGAACGCCGCCAAGAGCAACGCACACGTTCTGGTGATTGTGGGCGTTTTTCTTTTGCTCCTGCTGCTGGTCATGTCGGCATTTTCGTCCTGTTCCATTCTGTTCTCCGGCACCACGCAGGTATCCGGGCAGACCATGTACTCTGCCGAGGACCGGGATATTCGTGGTGCAGAACAGGACTACAAGAAGTTGGAAAAGGAACTGGACAAAAAGATCAAGCGCACCCCCACCGACCACCCCGGCTACAACGAGTATCAGTATCACCTTGACCCCATCGAGCACGACCCATGGCAGTTGACCTCTTTTCTCACGACTCTGTATGACGATTATACCCGATCGGAGGTGCAGGGCAAATTGAAGGAGACCTTCAAAAAGCAGTACAAGCTCACCACATGGGTGGAGGTGCAGATACGGTATAAGACCGTGTGGGTCATTAGCCCGGCAGGAATCCCAATTCCCACGCAGGTGCCCTATGAGTATCGAATTTTTCACACAAAGCTGGTGAACCGTGGCTTGGAGGTGGTCATCCGGGAGGAACTGGATAACGACCAATGGAAACGGTACGAGATCTTTCAGGATACCTTGGGCGGCAGACCCTACCTTTTTAATGGAGGCTTGCCACCCGGTGGCTCCGATGGCTCCGGCGCACCCGGTATTGATTATCAGGTTCCGGCAGAAGCCCTGACCGACAGCGAATTTGCAGCCATCTACAAGGAAGCCCAAAAGTATGTGGGTACGCCCTATGTGTGGGGCGGTTCCACCCCTGAAACCGGCTTTGATTGCAGCGGCTATGTCTGCTGGGTCTACAACCAGAACGGCTACGATGTGGGAAGAACCACCGCCAACGGATTGTGGCAGAAAAGCCAGCACATTTCCGAGGCCGATGCAAAGCCCGGAGACCTTGTTTTCTTTGAAGGAACGTATGATACCGTCGGGAAGAGCCACGTCGGAATCTATCTTGGAAATGGAATGATGGTCAGTGCCGGAGACCCCATCAAGTACGCAAACATTCACTCGTCCTACTGGCAGAAATATCTGTCAGGATTCGGGCGGCTATCCAAATAATAGGAGAACACTATGAGTGAAAAACTCGACAAACTGCGCGCTTCTCTGGAAAAAGAGAAGGAACGGCGCATCAAAATCAACAACCGCATCGAAAGTCTGGAACGGCGGATTCAGGAGCTGAGGCCGCCGAGGTCAACGAGATGGTGCGAACCGCAAAGGTCACGCCGGAACAGCTTGCCGCCCTGCTGCGGCAGTCGGCTACCACCACCCCGAACCCGGCTGCACTTTCTGCTGTGGGTGCGGCTTTTGAAAAGGAGGTTGCAGATGAAGATTAAGAAACTGAGCGCACTGCTGGTATCGGCGGCACTGTGCGTTGGCATGGCGGCTCCTGTCTTTGCCTATGGCGGTGAGCCTGTGGAGGAAGTGGAACAGCCTGTTTTGCCGGAGGTGGTGGAGGATGTTGTCACCGTCACGGATGAAACCTCTGGTGCCCTGACCCCGGAGCAACCTGACGCTGGTGGACGATTACCACACCGACTATTCCGATGGCAGCGGACAGCAGTTCATTACGCTGGTGTCGAAGTCCGGCAACACGTTTTATCTGGTCATCGACCGCAATGCCAAGGGACAGCAGACCGTTCACTTTATGAACCTTGTGGACGAAGCCGACCTTCTGGCTCTGATGGAGGAAGATGCTGCCGATGCTTATACCGCCGAAAAAGAGGCGGCTGCACAGGCAGAGCTGGAACGTAAACAGGCTGAGGAAGATGCCAAGAAAGCCGAAGAAGAAGCGGCCGCATCCGGCACCGAACAGCCGAAAGAAAACAAAATCACCAAGTATGCGGCCACTTTTCTGGGCGTGATCGCGCTGGTGGCTTTGGCTGCGGGCGGCGGTTTCTACGCTTTTATGAAGCAGAAGCAGAAAAAACAGGCAGAAAAAGAAGCCCTCGACCTGATGCGGATTACACCGAGGACAAGGGCGATTTTGAGATTCCTGTGGAGGATGAGCCGGATGCGGAGGAATCCACGGACGAGCAGGAACCTGAAAACGACTAATTTCAAGGCGGCGTTTTGCCGCCGTACATATATAAATACAGAGAGAACAGGAGTTGATGCTTATTGTCTTATCGCTTAGTTGTCAGCGAAAAGCCCTCAGTTGCGATGGCTTACGCAAAAGTCCTTGGTGCGACCAGCCGCAAAGACGGTCATCTGGAGGGCAACGGCTATCTGGTAAGCTGGTGCGTTGGCCATCTGGTGGAGCTTGCACCGCCGAATGCCTACGGCGAGCAGTATGTCAAGTGGAGCATTGCCGATTTGCCCATCCTGCCGCAGAAGTGGCAGTATCTCGTGTCCGCCTCCACTAAGAAGCAGTTTGGCGTTCTGAAAGACCTGATGAACCGCCAGATGTTGATAGCATCGTCTGCGCAACGGACGCAGGACGCGAAGGAGAGCTGATCTTCCGGCTTGTCTATCAGCAGACCGGATGCAAAAAGCCCTTTTCGCGGCTCTGGCTTTCCAGCATGGAGGATTCCGCAATCCGGGAGGGCTTTGCAAATCTGAAACCGTCAACTGAATACGATGCCTTGTATCAGGCTGCACTCTGCCGGGAACGTGCCGACTGGATGGTTGGCATTAACTGTTCCCGGCTTTTTTCGTGCCTGTACGGTCAGCCTTTGGCGGTCGGGCGCGTTATGACCCCGGTACTGGCGATGACGGTGGTGCGCGAAGCGGCGATTGCCGCCTTTGTGCCGGAAAAGTTTTACACGGTGGCTTTGTCATTTACGGATGGCGGTACGGCATCCAGCAAGCGATTTTCGCAGAAGTCAGATGCCGAAACGCTGCTTAAAAATTGCAGAAAGGAGGCTCACACCACCGTGCAGAAAGTCGAGCGCAAAGAGAAAAACGAGAAGCCACCGCTGCTCTACGATCTGACGACCCTCCAGCGTGATGCGAACCGCCTGCTGGGGTACAGCGCACAGCAGACCTTGGACTATGCGCAAAGTCTGTACGAGAAGAAACTCATCACCTATCCCCGCACGGACAGTCGTTTCCTGACCGATGATATGGCGGCATCCCTGCCGGAGCTGGTGGCGACTGCCGCAGGAGCATTTGATTTTCACGAAGATGTTCCTGTTCATGCGCAGCAGGTCATCGACAGCAGTAAGGTCACAGACCACCATGCACTGCTGCCTACGGCAAGCGTGGCAAAAGCCGATTTGTCTGCACTGCCCGCTGGGGAACGGAGCATCCTGCGGCTGGTCGTTGCACGGCTGCTCTGTACTGTGGGCGAAGCTCACCGATATGCCGAAACCACCATGACAACCATCTGCGCTGGCGAGGAATTTACCGCCAAGGGCAAAGTGGTGCTGTCGGATGGCTGGAAAGGCATCGAGCGTAAAATGCTGGGTGATCTGCTGGGCAAGAAAAAGGAGCCTGCTGTCCTGCCGGATGTGCCGGAGCAGAGCGAATGCGGCATTACCGGGGCCGAACTGAAAGAGGGTCAGACCTCAGCTCCAAAGCATTTTACCGAAGATCTGCTGCTGCACTCGATGGAAACCGCCAGTGCAGACAGTATGCCGGAGGGTGTGGAGCGTCAGGGCATCGGAACTCCGGCGACCAGAGCCGCCACCATCGAAAAGCTGGTACAGAAAGGTTTTCTGGAGCGCAAGGGCGAGAAAAAGACCAAGATTCTGCTCCCCACCGACAAGGGCAAAGCCCTTATCACCGTGATGCCCGAAGAAATCCAGTCCCCGGAACTGACTGCCGACTGGGAAACAAAGCTGCTGCGCATTGAGCGTGGCGAGATGGAGCCGGAAGAATTTATGGTCGAAATCAAAGATATGATCTCCTCGCTGGTGAATACCACCGAGGCTATGAAGGGAGCAAATGTGCTTATGAAGAACAAAATCGTTGGTGTCTGCCCGAACTGTGGTGCAAATGTTGTCGAGCGTGAGAAGGGCTGGTTCTGTGAGAACCGGGAGTGCCGCTTCGCTTTGTGGAAGGATAACGCCTATTTCAAGCGTCTGGGGAAACATCTGGATGGTCGCATGGTGGACAAGCTGCTGCGGGATGGCCGGGTGCGTCTGAAGGACTGCAGGAGTGCCAAGGGCAAGACCTACAACGCTACTGTCCTGCTGTCCACCGAAAACGATGGTCGCAGTAAGTTCAATTTGGAATTTGAGGGTGGCCGCTAATGGATCAGAAAAACGAAGCCCTCTATCTCATCAATGGGGACAGATTCCTGCATCTGCGGGAAAACGGTGCCGGTGTCGGTTTTGCCACCTACGACTGCGCGACTGGCGCACCGCTGGAAAGCGGGCAGATTTCTAAGCAGAATCTGCCGCCCGATGGCCGCAACGCGATTCCCGCCGCCCGGAACTGGTATCTGTTCAAGCTTTCCAGCGATGACCGCAAGGCGATTCAGGAGGTCAGCTTGCAGCACCTCGATACCATTCCGCAGTCTGGTGTCCGCAGGCGGCGCATCTGGGATGACCCCACAATTCCCAGAGATGATGTCCGGCTCATCAACAGCCATTACGATGATCTCTACCGTGTGCCGAATCATGGCGTGGTGCAGGTTGACCGTTCGGATGGTAGTAGCTACACGGCGCGTGTGGAACATCTGGACGAGTATCATTTTGATCTGGGAGAGTATGGAAACGTCTATCACATCTGTCAGTTTGGCGAGATGATGGAGCGCAGCGGTTCGACCGTCTACCCTGAGATCCAGACGCAGGACGAGCAAGGTGCATGGGAACTTGGCGGCAAGGGTTATATTGCCATCCAGTCCTGTGAAGATGGCTGGGATTATACCATTTATCACAGCGATTTTTCCGTGATGGATGGTGGACAGGTCGATGCCCCAGAACTGACGATTCAGGAGATACGCGAGGAAATCTTGACCGCACACCACATGGAAAAGGGGCGACGTGTGCTGAAGGACTATGACCTCATCATGGACAAGGTTGCCGATGCTGAGGAACTGGGGCTGTCCAACCGCCCCTCCACGCTGGAAAAGCTGGCCGAACTGGCAAGCGAGAAATCTGCGCCGAAGCCGCCTGCACACTCCGAGCCGGAACTGTGAGGTGTGAAATGCCGCAAAAATGGAATCAGAATCTCGATGGTGAACCCATAACGGACATCCCGCAGAAATTCCTGAATGCTGGGTGTGATGTTTATATGGTAATGCAGCTGCAATCCAGCGAAAAGTTTCTCAATGAGAAATTTGCATCCATGCGGGAGCTTCATCGTCAGGGCAAAATGCCCGACCCGGAGCACTACGATGTCACTTACTATGCTGACCTGCTGCATGTGGCAGGATATGCCGAACGACGAAGTTCTGGAAGAACTGTTTCAGCGGTTTAACATCTCTCGTCCACAGGATTTTGAAGGTCACAGCCTTTCCGTCAGCGATGTGATTGCGCTCAAGCGGGCTGGCGAGGTGTCGGTACATTATGTTGACAGCATCGGCTTCAAAGAACTTCCGAATTTCCTTAAAGATCAGGAACGACCTTCTGTTCTGAAGAATCTCAAAGAGAAATGCGATGCCCCGGAATGCAGCCCTTTTGGATGTAAGAAAGCGAGGGATGCCCATGAACTTTGACCATGATGAACTGATGTTGATGATGCTCTACAATACGGGAAGTCGATTGGGGCTGATGCAGGAGCTGCGGCTCATGCAGTGCTACCTGATGCCGGACGAAACGGCCCTGCGGGAATTGTCTGAAAGTGTGATTGAAAAATTGAAACTCATGACCGACGAGCAGTTTGCCGAAGTGGAGTTTCCTCTGGACTGATTTTTGCCGCCTGCGGGCGGCGTACATATCCTCTTTCTCTACGCTTTGCAGTGTGGTATAATCGGAGCAATAAATCGGCGTTTGCTACGTCGCAAGACATATCGAATGGAGAGTATTTGAAATGAAAATCGTAGTTTTGAACGGCAGCCCCCGCAAGGGCGGCAATACGGAGATCATGGCACAGGCTTTTGCAGAAGCCGCCTGCAAGAACCAGAATGAGGTCAGCATTCTGGATGTAGCACCCATGAACATCCGTGGCTGTCTGGGCTGCAAATACTGCTGGGCACACAAGGGCGAATGCGTTCAGAAAGATGATATGGGCAAGGTCTTTGAGGCTCTGGTGGATGCCGACATGGTGGTGTTCGCATCGCCCATCTACTGGTTCGACATTACCGCACAGATGAAAACCGTCATTGACCGTCTGTATGCCGGCGGCAGTGTAGGCTTCCACTTCCACAGGACCGCCCTGCTGCTGGATGCCGGTGCCGACCATGTGTTCGATGCAGCCATCGCACAGTATAAGGCTATGACCTCCTATCTGAAGTGGGAGGATATGGGCATCATCACAGTTCCGAACATGGAAACCAAGGGCAGCATGACGACCGCTCCCAATCTGGCCGCGGTTATCAGACTGGGCGAATCGCTCTGATTTTTGAAAAATAATATTACATCCCTGCGGGCAATCATAAAACGGTTGCCCGCTATTTTTATGCTCAAAAACGGAAGGAGGCCAAAATGCCAAGCAAAACCGAAGAATATCTTGCTCTTGCCCAGCACACAGCCAACGGCTTGACGCGGTACTGGGAAAGCTGGACGGACTATCTGACCACAGCATCCCGGCTGTACAAGTACAGCTTTCCCGACCAGTTGATGATCTACGCTCAGCGGCCCGATGCCACAGCCTGCGCCGATTACGACATCTGGAACAACCGCATGAACCGGTATGTCCGGCGTGGCTCCAAGGGCATCGCCCTGTTGGACGAATCCAGCGGATACCCGCGTCTGCACTATGTGTTTGATGTGTCGGACACCGGAGTACGGCGCAATTCTCGCGACCCGGAACGATGGGAAATGAATGATGACCTTTTCAAGCCGGTGTCTGAGATGCTGACCGCAGAATACGGCATCAGCCATGAACGGCTCAGCCAGCAGCTCGTAAATATTGCGGAGAAGCTGGTGAACGATTATTGGGACAACAACAGCGGCGACATCCTCAACATCGTTGACGGCTCTTTCTTTGATGATTATGATAGTAGTGGAAAGGAACTTCAGTTCAAGGCCGCTGCGACAATGAGCGTCATCTACACTCTATTAGAACGATGCGGGTTTGAACCGGAAGGCTACTTTGACAAGGATGACTTTCAGGCCATCCACACCTTTTCCACACCCGATGCAGTCTATGCGCTGGGTGCCGCTACCAGCGACATGAGCCGGGAGGTGCTGCGAAACATCGAGCGCACCGTAAAAACGACCATCCGCCGCCGAAATAATGAAAGGAGTCAGCATGAATATGAGCAGCAATCTGAACTACACGCAGACCGGGGATTATCTTCTCCCGAACCTGACCCTGAACCAGCCCCGGAAGCCGCTGGGCAAGTACGGCAGGCTGCGCCGGACGTACCTGAAGGACCATCGCCCGGTGCTGTACAACACGATGCTCCTGAACGGGAACCTGTACCCGCACCTGATGGAACTGGAGCAGACGGCAGAGAGCCGGATGCAGCAGATGATGACCGAACTGCTGAAGCAGGACCCGGCCCCGGACAAGGAGAAGAACCAGATGGGCTGGGTGAGGCACATGAACAGCCTGAAAGCGCAAGCCGAGGAACTGGTTCTGACGGAGCTGATCTACAGCTAAGTTTCTTCGATGCCCACATCCCTACCGAAGCCCAGCAAATTGAAAAAATCGACCGAGCGGAGAGCGAAAAAACGCCCTCCGCTTTTGTTTTGTCGCAGGCTGAAATTGAGAACGAGCTGCGGCGGCATGGTTCAGGGTTTGCCGGCGGCAAACAGCGCATTATGGCGCTGTACCAGACCCAGCCTGACCGCAAACTCCGTGCCAAAGCACTGGCAAAGGAGTACGGCATTGGTGGGCACTCCTACGATTTTCTGGACGGAAGCTGGGGTTTTGTGAATCACGACTGGAAGGGACTGGAATTTGACCATTACCCCGACCACCAGAAAATCACTCTGAAATGGGCACAGGTGGAAAAGTATATCGACCTGATGATCCAATCCGACCGCTACCTGACCGATGAGGAAAAAGAGCAGCGTACCACTGTACAGGAAGAAAACGGCTACAAAGTCGGTGACGATGTAATGGTTGATTTGCCCACTGGAACCATCGAGGGCACCATTGGCTATATCGGCGAAACGGATGTTCGCATCGACACCAGCGCACACGGACAGTCGTGGGATAACGAAGTTATCAACAAACGACAATTCGAGGACGGTCTGCGGCAGAATGAACCTAGCCAGCGTGTGGATGAAATGCTGGAGCAGGCAGAAACCATCTACAAGGAATCCGAGGTGCCGGAATATGAGCGTTTTTTTGTCCGCGAAGTGGTCGGAGGTACGTCCCAGCTTTTTGCTATCTGGGATGATCTCAATGAGGGCTACTATGCAAATGATAACGGAATGGCGCAATTTACAGACAAGGAGCAGGCCGAATCCTATTGCACCGCTTTGAAAAAAGAGACGGATGAACGAACCGCCGCCGATTGGCTTGCAGTGGAAAAGGCAAAGTTTTTGGCAGAAAATGAACCTGTTCCCGCTCTCCCAAAAGAGCGTGATTACCGTGTGGGCGATACAATCCGTCTGGACGGTAAGGATTTTACGGTCGAAACTGTCGGAACTCTGAACATCCAGCTTCGTGACCCGGATGAGGTCTATCCGGTTGCCCGCTCGGAAAGCAAGGAAAATCTGGAACGGCTGCTGCGCCAGCCGGGCAACATCCATCTGCACAACCTGACGGTCAATCTCACTCCTGCGCATGAGCCGGACGAGGACAAACCGCCGCTTACGGACGAAGAACTGGACGAGCTGCCCATCTCTACCGTAATGGACGGAAAGGTGCAGACCTTCCCGGATGCCGCAGCCTTGGATAAAGCTCGGAACGCTGAACCAGCGCCGGAGCCTGCCGGAAACTTCCACATCACAGACGACCATCTGGGCGAGGGCGGCGCAAAACAGAAATATACGAGAAATATCGAAGCCATCCGCACTCTGTTTCGGTTGGAGGCGGAGCACCGTGGTGCTACCGCTGAGGAGCAGCAGGTGCTTTCCCAGTATGTGGGCTGGGGTGGTCTGGCAGATGCCTTTGACCCCGGCAAAGACAGTTGGGCAAAAGAGTACGTCGAACTGAAAGGACTACTCTCCGAGGACGAATACGCCGCCGCCCGTTCCAGCACCCTGAATGCCCACTACACCTCCCCGGTGGTGATTCGCTCGATTTATGATGCAGTCGAAAAGATGGGCTTTAAGTCCGGCAACATTTTGGAACCGTCCATGGGTGTAGGCAATTTTTTTGGAATGCTGCCGGACACCATGCAGGATAGCCGTCTGTACGGCGTGGAACTGGATTCCATCACCGGGCGCATCGCCAAAAAGCTGTACCCGGAGGCCAACATCAAGGTGGCCGGATTTGAAACCACGGATAGGCGGGATTTCTACGATTTAGCGGTCGGCAACGTACCGTTTGGCAATTACAAAGTCAACGACAAAGCGTATAACAAGCTGAACTTCAGCGTCCACAATTATTTCTTTGCGAAAGCCATCGACCAAGTGCGTCCGGGCGGCGTAGTGGCGTTTGTCACCAGCCGCTACACCATGGACAGCAAGGACAGCACCGCTCGCAAGCACATGGCAGAGCGTGCCGACTTGCTGGGTGCCATCCGTCTGCCCAATAACGCTTTCCGCGCCAATGCTGGCACGGGATGTTGTTTCGGATATTATCTTCCTGCAAAAGCGTGACCGCCCTATTGACCATGAGCCGGACTGGGTGCAGTTGGGCAAAACGGAAGATGGCTTTGCCATCAATCAGTATTTCGTAGACCACCCGGAGATGGTTCTAGGTGAACTGACGATGGAAAGCACTCAGTACGGCAAGGAAGAATGTACTGTGCACCCCATAGAGGGTGCGGTGCTTGCAGAGCAGCTTGCCGAGGCGGTACAGCACATCGAGGGACAGTACACTGCCGCCGAGGTGGATGCTCCCGACATTGCCGAGGAAGAAACCGCCCGGCGCACCCTGCCGGCCGACCCGGACGTGAAGAATTTCAGCTACACCGTGGTGGACGGCGAAGTGTTCTACCGGGAAAATTCCGTGATGACACAGGTGGAACTGTCCGACACCGCCAAGGGGCGTGTCACCGGCATGGTAGAGCTGCGGCAAATCGTCAATGACCTGATCGACCAGCAGTTGAACGACTTCCCGGACGAGGACATTAAGGAGACACAGGCAAAGCTGAACGCCGCCTACGATGCCTTTACCGCAAAGTACGGTCTGTTGAACGACCGCAAAAACGGGCGGCTGTTTGAGCAGGATTCTTCCTACTATCTGCTCTGTTCGTTGGAAAATCTGGACGAGCAGGGGCAGCTCAAGAGCAAGGCGGCGATGTTCACGAAACGGACGATTCGCCCGGAGCGCACCGTCACCAGCGTGGACACCCCCAGCGAAGCGTTGGCGGTGTCCATTGGGGAGCATGGCAAAGTGGATTTGCCCTATATGGCAGAACTGCTGGGCACTCCCGGTGAGTACGGGCGCATTACCACCGAACTTTCCGGTGTGATCTTCAAAGACCCTGCCGCCGACCCTACCGACCCGGAAGCGGCTGGCAGATGGCAGACGAGTACCTGTCCGGCGATGTCCGGGCAAAGCTGCGGATGGCACAGTTCGCCGCTGAGACCAACCCGGAATTTGCGGTCAATGTGAATGCGCTGACCAAGGCACAGCCCAGAGAACTGGAAGCCTCCGAAATTGATGTGCGCTTGGGTGCCACATGGCTTGCACCTGAGATCATTCAAAAGTTTATGACCGAGACTTTCCAGATCCCCTACTATCTGCGCCATGCAGTCAAGGTGCGTTATTCTCCTTATACCGCAGAATGGCGTGTGGAGGGCAAGACCGCTACGGGACGGGGCGATATTATCTCCTCCGAGACCTACGGCACATCCCGTGCCAATGCCTACAAGATTCTGGAGGAGACCCTGAACCTGAAAGACGTCCGCATCTACGACACCATTGAGGATGCCGAGGGCAAACCGAAACGTGTGCTGAACAAGCGGGAGACCATGCTGGCACAGCAGAAACAGCAGATCATTAAAGACGCTTTCGCTAACTGGGTCTGGCAGGACCCCCAGCGGCGCATTGCGCTGGTGAAACAGTATAACGAGCTGTTCAACTCCACCCGCCCCCGTGAGTATGACGGAAGCCACATCAAATTCGTGGGTATGAACCCGGAGATCACCCTCCGAGAACACCAGCGCAACGCCATTGCTCATGTGCTTTACGGCGGTAATACGTTGCTTGCACACGAAGTGGGCGCAGGCAAGACCTACGAAATGGCGGCATCTGCCATGGAAGCAAAACGCCTTGGTTTGTGCCAGAAATCGTTGTTCGTGGTGCCCAATCATTTGACGGAGCAATGGGCAAGCGAGTTTCTGAACCTCTACCCCAATGCCAAGTTGCTGGTGGCACGGCGCAAGGACTTTGAGAACGCCAACCGCAAAAAATTCTGCGCCCGCATCGCCACCGGCGATTACGATGCCGTTATCATCGGTCATTCGCAGTTTGAAAGAATCCCTCTTTCTTTTGAGCGGCAGGAGCGCATCATTCAGGAGCAAATTTATGAAACGCTTGCCGCCATCAACGAGCTGAAAGTCCACGCAGGCGAGAATTTCTCCATCAAGCAGATGGAAAAGACCCGGAAAACGCTGGAAACCAAGCTGGAAAAACTGCGCTCCGATGAGCGCAAGGACGATGTAGTTACCTTCGAGCAGTTGGGTGTTGACCGTCTGTTTGTGGACGAGTCACACGCATTCAAAAATTTGTTCCTCACAACAAAATGCGGAATGTCGCGGGATTATCCACCAGCGAAGCCCAGAAATCCAGCGATATGTTTGGCAAGTGCCGCTATCTGGACGAGATCACTGGCGGGCGTGGCGTGGTGTTCGCCACGGGTACGCCCGTGAGCAATTCCATGACCGAGCTGTACACGGTTATGCGGTATTTGCAGTACAGCACCCTCCAGCAGAAAAAGCTGACCCACTTCGACTGCTGGGCATCCACCTTTGGTGAGACCACCACCGCCATCGAACTTGCTCCCGAAGGTACAGGGTATCGGGCAAGAACGAGATTTGCCAAGTTCTTTAATCTGCCGGAGCTGATGTCCATGTTCAAGGAGGTTGCGGACATCAAAACCAGTGACCAGCTCCATCTGCCTGTGCCGGAGGCAAAGTTTGAGACCGTGGTGGCAAAGCCGTCCGATCTCCAAAAGGAGATGGTGCAGGAGCTGAGCAAACGTGCCGCCCGCATTCACTCCGGCACCGTGGATGCCTCCGAGGACAATATGCTCTGTGTGACAAACGACGGCAGAAAAATCGGTCTGGACGTTCGCCTGATGAACCCCATGCTCCCGGACGACCCGAACAGCAAACTCAACGTCTGTGTGCAGAACGTGCTGAAGATCTGGGAGGAGGGCAAGGATCAGAAGCTGACCCAACTTTTGTTCTGCGACCTCTCCACACCGAAAAATGACGGGAATTTCAATGTTTACGATGATATTCGCAAAAAGCTGATCGCCGCCGGTGTGCCGGAAAACGAGATCGAGTTCATCCACAACGCCGATACCGAAGTGAAAAAGGCGGCACTGTTCTCCAAGGTGCGCTCTGGCGATGTGCGGGTTTTGCTCGGAAGTACGGCAAAATGGGAGCTGGCACCAACGTCCAGTCCCGACTTGTGGCGGTGCATCACCTGGACGTTGGCTGGAAGCCCAGCGACATGACCCAGCGCAACGGGCGCATCATCCGGCAGGGCAATATGAATAAGGAAGTCAAGGTGTTCAACTATGTCACAGAAGGAACGTTTGATGCCTATTTATGGCAGACCCTTGAGAATAAACAGCGGTTTATCTCGCAAATCATGACTTCTAAATCCCCGGTGCGCTCCTGCGAGGATGTAGACGAACAGGCGCTTTCCTATGCGGAGATCAAGGCACTGTGTGCCGGAAATCCGCTCATCAAGGAGAAGATGGACTTGGACGTTCAGGTGGCAAAGCTGAAGGTGCTGAAAGCCGACCACCAGAGCCAGAAATTCCGTCTGCAAGACAAGCTGCTGACAAAGTTCCCGGCAGACATTCAGGAAGCGAACGCCCATATTGCCGGGCTGAAAGCGGACGCACAGCTTGCCGCCGCCCATCCGCAGGGCAAGGAGGAGTTTTGCGGCATGACCATCAAGGGCGTTGCCTACGACGAGAAAAAGACTGCCGGTGAGCGTCTGGTGCTTGCCTGCTCCGAGCTGCCCAACGCCGAGGAAAAAGTCATCGGTAGCTACCGGGGCTTTGAACTGTCCCTGCGGTTCGATGCTTTCCGCACGGAGTATCAGGCACTTTTGAAAGGACAGCGGAAGTACACGGTGCCCTTGGGCACCGACCGCTGGGCAACATTATTCGTCTGGATAACTCCCTGAACAATTTCCCGGAGCGCATCACTGCCGCAGAGAACGAGCTGACCACCCTGCATCAGCAGCAGGCGGCGGCACAAATCGAAGTGGAGAAGCCCTTCCCGCAGGAGGAAGAGCTGGCAGAGAAGTCCGCACGGCTTGCAGAGCTGAACGCCCAGTTGGATGTGGACGAAAAAAGCCACGAGCCGGAACAGGAGGAACAGCCGGACGAGGATGCGCCTCGCCGCCCTCCGGTGCTGGCGGCGCTGGAAGAAAAAACGGACAAGCCGGAGCCGGTGAAGCCCTTCCGCAGTTATTACGACAAGGACGGTGATGCCCGGTGAGGGAAAAGCGGGAC
>ENA-OQEX01000639-OQEX01000639.1-human-gut-metagenome-genome-assembly--contig:-NODE-639-length-17194-cov-3.778813_pt1 | contig 17194 bp, 21 predicted proteins | sample MGYA00242802_ERZ504649 | MGnify/ENA primary metagenome ERZ504649 (study PRJEB26092, sample SAMD00036194) | human gut metagenome | host: Homo sapiens | study: EMG produced TPA metagenomics assembly of...
TACGGCTTGCCAGCTCCCCTGTTAGGGGAGCCAAAAGAAGAGTCTCCTCTTATAGAGAGATGCCCGGCAGGCAGAGGAGCACATTGAAGGCGCCCGTAGGGGCAGATGCCACATCTGCCCGCCGCCGCACGGCTTTTCCGGATTCTGCTTAGTCCACCAGATGGAATCCTGCGCCCATCAGTGCGCTGCGGATCTCCTGGATGTGGGCGTAGTCTCTCGTCTCCATGGTGATGCGCAGGAAACAGCCGTTGATGTCGCTGCCCTCGTTGGCACGCTCATGGTGGATGGAGATAACGTTGCCGCCCAGGTCTGCATGATCCGGGAAACATCTTTCAGCTGACCCGGCTTGTCCAGCAGCTCAATGTTGAGCATACAGCTTCTGCCGGACATGAGCAGACCACGCTTGATAACACGGGACAGGATGGTCACGTCGATGTTGCCGCCGGAAACCAGGCAGACTACCTTTTTGCCCTCTACCGGGACTTTGTGGAACATTGCCGCAGCCACAGATGCCGCACCTGCGCCCTCTGCGATGAGTTTCTGTTTTTCGATCAGTGCCAGGATGGCTGCGGAGATCTCGTCGTCTGTTACGGTGACGATGTCGTCTACGTACTTCTTGACATACTCAAAGGTGTGAGGACCGGCTCCTTGACGGCGATGCCGTCGGCGATGGTGGAAACGGAATCCAGACAGGTGATCTTGTCGTTGTGGATGGACTCGTACATACTGGGTGCGCCGCTCGCCTGTACGCCGTAAACCTTGATGTTCGGGTTCAGCTGCTTGATGGCGAATGCCACGCCGGAGATCAGTCCGCCGCCGCCGATGGGGACGATAACTACATCAACGTCTGCCATCTGATCCAGGATCTCCAGACCGATGGTGCCCTGTCCGGCAATGACGTTTTCGTTGTCGAAGGGGTGGACAAAGGTGTAGTTGTGTTCCTTCTGGAGTTCCACAGCCTTGTTGTAGGCGTCGTCATAGACACCCTTGACCATGCAGACCTCTGCGCCGTAGCTCTTGGTCGCCTCTACCTTGGAGATCGGTGCGCCGTCCGGCAGGCAGATGAGCGCCTTCATGTGGTTCTTTGCCGCAGCCAGCGCTACGCCCTGGGCATGGTTGCCGGCAGAGCAGGCGATAACGCCACGAGCTTTTTCTTCGTCCGTCAGCTGGGACATCATGTAATAGGCGCCACGCACCTTAAAGGAACCGGTCACCTGGAGATTTTCGGTTTTCAGAAACAGATCGCAGTCCGGACACAGTTTCGGTGCCTGGATCAGATCGGTTTTCCGGATCACGCTCCGCAGAACGTGGCTTGCTTGATAGATTTTATCCAATGTCAGCATGGATAGGACTTCCTTTCCATAATAAGATTAAGGGCAAAGCGTCAGGCGGGCTTTGTGCGGTATTGCCTTAAGAATACTGTGTCAGCAGCTGGTCGATCAGCTGTTTTGCTGCACGGGCGCTTCTGCCGCTCTTCTGGAGGGCGAACTGTTCCGCCTGTGCGTCCAGCTCTTCTGTGGTGATGTCCAGACCGTTCTGTTCCGCCAGAGCGTGGACGATCTCCAGATATAGGTTTTTCTGCGGCCGGCTGTAGGTGATGGTGATGCCGAACCGCTCCGACAGAGAGATGCGCTCCTGTACGGTGTCGTTGGAGTGCTTGTCGCTGCCGTCGTCGAAGGTCTCTTTGACCAGGTGGCGGCGGTTGCTGGTGGCGTAGATGACGGTGTTCCGCATCCGTGCCGCAATGCTGCCCTCCAGGGTCGCTTTCAGCGTGCCGAAGTTGGGGTCGTCCTCGGAGAAGGTCAAGTCGTCGATGAAGAGGATGAACTTCAGCGGATTCCGGCACAGGTGATCCATGATCTGGGGGATGTAGCACAGCTGGTCCTTGTTCAGTTCAATAAGCCGCAGCCCGTCGTCCTTGAACGCATTGGCGATCGCCTTGACGGTGGCAGATTTGCCTGTGCCGGCGTCTCCGGCGAGGAGAACATTGGAGGCATACTTGCCGGCCAGGAGCGCCTTGGTGTTGTCCACCACGATGCTGCGCTCCCGTTCGTATCCCACCATCTGTTCCAGAGAAATGGGGTCGGGATACTGCACCGGCACCAGCTCGCCGCCTGCGCCGACGGTGAACATATGATGCCGTGCGTAGATGCCGTAGCCGTGCTTGGCGATCTCTGCCACACGCTGGGTGTAGAGCGCATCCAGATCGGTCTTATGGGTCTGCCATGCCGGCAGGGGAATGCTGGTCTGCATCTCTGCCTGGATCATGGCAGGGGTCAGCATGGCAATGCGGTTCAGCAGTTTCAGTTCCGTGTGCAGGCAGGTCTCCAGGTTCGGGGAGATGGGTTCGCCGGCGCCGGCACGCTGCACATAGACGTTTTCATGTTCCAGAACGATCTGTTCCAGATAGCCGGTGAGGTCATCTGCCCGTTCATACAGGGCAGAGACCATGGCGCTGTAAAAGCGAATTTGTGCCGGGGTGTTCTCCTTATCGGTGTGACAGAACTGCATCAGCGCCCGGATCACCGGATCCTGCTGCAAACTGCGGAAAATGACAAGGGCATCCAGCCCGTATCCGATTTCTTCTCTGGGAGTCATATGGGTTCATCTCTTTCGACTATTTTTATAAGTATACTGCTTACTTCAGCAGTGCAATGATCTTTTCGGTGCATTCGGTGCAGGACAGCGGTGTTACGCCCTCGCCAGCCAGATCGGCAGTGCGGTAGCCTGCATTCAGATATGCGTCCACAGCGTCCTCGATCGCCTGTGCCTCGTCCATGAGGTCGAAGGAATAGCGGAGCATCATGGCTGCGGAGAGGATGGTTGCGATGGGGTTCGCCTTGTTCTGTCCGGCGATGTCCGGTGCAGAGCCGTGGATTGGTTCGTACATACCACGCTTGGTTGCGCCAGGGATGCGGACGGCAGCATACCGATGGAGCCGGTGATCTGGGATGCCTCGTCGGACAGGATGTCGCCGAACATATTGGAGGTAACGACTACGTCGAACTGTCTCGGGTTCTTGACCAGCTGCATTGCGGCGTTGTCTACCAGCATATCGGTGAGGGTCACATCCGGGTAGTCCTTTGCCACTTCGTGAACCACTTCACGCCACAGGCGGGAGCTTTCCAGAACGTTTGCCTTATCGATGCTGATGACGTTCTTGTTCCGTTTCTGTGCGGTCTCGAAAGCCACACGTGCGATACGCTCTACTTCCATCTTGCTGTAGCACTCGGTGTCGTATGCCTCTTCGCCGTACTTGCCTTCCCGTCTGCCACGTTCGCCGAAGTAGATGCCGCCGGTCAGCTCACGCACCATCATGATGTCGAAGCCCTTTTCCACGATATCTTCCCGGAGCGGGCAGTCGCCTTTCAGTGCCGGGTACAGCTTTGCCGGACGCAGGTTGGTGAACAGACCCAGCGCCTCACGGATGCCCAGCAGCGCCTTTTCCGGGCGGAGATGCGGCGGCATCTGATCCCACTTGTTGTGACCTACTGCACCGCCCACGGCGCCCAGCAGGACGCTGTCGCTTGCGAGACAGCGTCAATGGTCTCTTTCGGCAGGGGAATGCCGGTGGCATCAATGGCACAGCCGCCGATGAGGTACGGGGTGCAGTTGAAGGTGTGACCGTATTTCTCGCCGATCTTGTGGAGAACAGCAACAGCGCTGTCTACGATCTCCGGGCCGATACCGTCGCCACGGAGTAATGCAATATTGAAATTCATGGGAAAGACTCCTTTTTGTTTGGGAAACACTGAATAAAGCTTGTGCGTAAGATGCGTAGTCAGATTTTTCGGCAGATTGCATAGAAATTCCGCAGGCATACTTGATGTATGGCAAGGGATTTCTGGGCAATATGACGGAAAATCTGCAAGCAGATTGCGTGCAAAGCCGTCAGGCGGGCTTTATGCAGTGTTTCCTTTGGTTTGGCAGAACAAATCGTCTGGATAGCCCCGTTTGTTCCGCAAATACTCTTTCATTATACACCAAGACTGTGAAGATTACAAGGTTTTTGTGAAAATTCTGCATTTCGCCACAAAAAGCCGGTACGCAGGGCGCTGTGTCGGTGATTTTGGTTGCGGATTGACTGGAATGGGGTTGTATGGTATAATGGAAATGTGGTAAATCGGAAGTTGTGGAGGTAATTATGTAATTATGAAAGTGAATAACAGTTTATCAGTTACATTGAAAAAAGTATTATTGATTATATTCGGTCTTTTGCAGGGAACGATCGGAAATTATCTGGGATTATTAGGATTGGCATTTGCATTTCCGCAAACTGATTCCTATTCAAAAGACTATGATGAAGATATGTTCCTTGTCCCATTTGGGTATGTCATGATGCTTACCTGGCTTATTGTGACAATAGCAGCAGTTATACTTTTGCGAAAAAACAAAGCAAACTTATTATCCTATGTCATTCCTTGGGTAATTGGTTTTATCGGATGCTTGATCGTAATTAAGTTATGGTAAATTCCAGTTTTTCCACATGAAAAGAACACATAGCGGGTACTGTGTCGGTGAAATTTGCGGCAGATTGACTAAGTTAGAATTGTGCTGTATAATGGAGATGCGGTAAATCGGGATTTGACGGAGGTAATGAAATGTTTGAAGAATTAGGAATTAGTTTTGGCCCAGCACTAATCGTTTTACTTGTATTATATTTTATAGTTAAATGGGCTGTCAGAAATGGAATAAAAGAAGCCTATAGGGATATTACAGGAAAAGTCACTACCGAAGATATTGAAGAAGAACAAGTGCGTAATGAACTAGATCTTAACGAAGAGGAGAAATAGACAACTTCCAGTTTTCCACATGAGAAGAACGCATAGCGGGCACTGTGTCGGTGAAATTTGCGGCGGATTGACTGCGTTGGGGCTGTGTGGTATAATGGAAATGCAGTAAATCGGAATTTAGGTGGTAAATAATGAAGAAAAGATATTGTATAATACCTCAAATATTGCTTCTGTTCTGGTTTTTTCTTGATATGACAGGTATTTATTTCAGAAATACTTATTTAGTCACACGCTCATATAAAGATGACGGAATATTTTTTCTTATTTATTTAGTAACAATGATATTATTTATATTTAAGGAAAAATTCGGAAAATGGGCTGTTGTGGTATGGACATCAATATGGTTTGTAGTTCAATTCTTATGCCACGAATGGTATACTATTTTGGTAAAGGGATAATGGGTTCACTTGAAGGTAAGATAAAGTTCTTTTTCAGGGGCTATAAAGTGGCTTGAAATTGATGGAAGATATATACCAGATGTTTATCATTCTATTTTGCATATTCTTATTCTAATGGTTGTTATAACATCCGCAATATATATCAGAAATTCTAAAAAGCAAGCATAAATTCCAGTTTTCAGACAACAAAAAAGCTGTTGTACCAAACAAATGGTACAACAGCTTTTTGCATATCATAGGGTTTCAGAGAACCGCTTACTTCACAGCGCCCTTCTTAATCGACTCGATCAGACCGCCGTTTGCGATAATAGTCTGGATAAATTCCGGGAACGGTGCCACGTGGAATTCCTTGCCGTTGGTGACGTCACGGATGACGCCGTTGTCCAGGTCAGCCTCTACGGTGTCGCCCTCGCTGATGGCGTCCACAGCTCCGGACACTCCACGATCGCAAGACCGATGTTGATGGAGTTGCGGTAGAAGATCCGGGCAAAGCTCTTGGCGATGACCAGGGCGATGCCGCTTTCCTTAATGGCGATGGGAGCGTGTTCCCGGGAAGAACCGCAGCCGAAGTTCTCGCCGCCGACCATGATGTCACCCGGCTTTACACGGCTGGTAAAGGTGGTGTCCAGGTCCTCCATGCAGTGGGAGGCAAGCTCTTTCTTGTCAATGGTGTTCAGATAACGTGCCGGGATGATAACGTCCGTGTCCACGTTGTCGCCGTATTTGATGACAGTTCCGTTCAGTTGCATGATTACAGTACCTCCTTCGGGGAAACGATCTTGCCGGCAATGGCACTTGCTGCGGCAACTGCCGGGCTTGCCAGATATACTTCAGATTCCGGGTGACCCATTCTGCCCACGAAGTTCCGGTTTGTGGTAGAAACCGCACGCTCGCCTGCTGCCAGGATACCCATATGACCGCCCAGACACGGGCCGCAGGTCGGGGTGGAGACAACGCAGCCTGCCTCGATGAAGTCCTTCAGCAGACCGTTTTCCATGGCTTTCAGATAGATCGACTGGGTTGCCGGGATGATGATGGCACGGACGTTCTTTGCCACCTTTTTGCCACGGATGATGGAGGCTGCCTCTTCGATGTCCTTGTAGAAACCGTTGGTACAGGAGCCGATGACAACCTGGTCGATCTTGACCTCGCCCACCTCGTCGATGGTGCGGGTGTTGCCCGGCAGATGCGGAAATGCCACGGTGGACTTGATCTCGGACAGGTCGATCTCGATGACCTCGTCGTAAACTGCGTCCTCGTCTGCCTTGTAGACAACCGGCTTGCGGTCGCTGTGTTCTGCCACGAATGCCAGCGTCTGGTCGTCCACCTCGAAGATGCCGTTCTTTGCGCCGGCCTCGATCGCCATGTTGGTCATGGTGAGACGGTCGCTCATGGACAGGGATGCCACACCTTCGCCGGTGAATTCCATCGAGCGGTACAGTGCGCCGTCTACGCCGATCTTGCCGATGATGTGCAGGATCACGTCCTTGCCGGAGATGTACGGGTTCAGCTTGCCCTTGAGGACAAACTTGATGGCAGACGGCACCTTGAACCATGCCTTGCCGATCGCCATGCCGCACGCCATGTCGGTCGAGCCGACGCCGGTAGAGAATGCGCCCAGTGCGCCGTAGGTGCAGGTGTGGGAGTCTGCGCCGATGACAACGTCACCGGAAACGACCAGTCCTTTTTCCGGCAGCAGAGCGTGTTCGATGCCCATTTGTCCCACGTCGTAGAAGTGGGTGATCTCCTTTTCGCCGCAGAAATCACGGCACATTTTACACTGGGTAGCTGCTTGATGTCCTTGTTCGGAGCAAAGTGATCCATGACCATGGTCACCTTATCCTTGTCGAAAACATTGTCCTTGTTCAGTTTGTTGAACTCCCGGATCGCAACCGGGGAAGTGATATCGTTGCCCAGCACACGATCCAGATTGACCAGGATCAGCTGACCGGGTTCAACAGAATCCAGACCGGCGTGTGCGGCAAGGATCTTCTGTGTCATTGTCATACCCATGGGGTGAGTTCCTCCTTTATTTGATTTGCCTTAGTCCATCCGGTTGATGATCGCACCCTTATCCGCAGAGGAGACCATCTTGGAATATCGTTTCAGATAGCCGGTGAGGTTTTCCTTGACCAGGATCTTGGTGGTCTTTTTCCGCTCTGCCAGCTCCTCGTCAGAGACCTCCAGCTGGATGCTGTGGTTCGGGATGTCGATGGAGATGATATCGCCGTCCTGTACATAGGCGATGGTGCCGCCGTTGACAGCTCCGGAGAAACGTGACCGATGGCTGCGCCACGAGTCGCACCGGAGAAACGGCCGTCTGTGATGAGGGCAACGTCCTTGTCCAGACCCATGCCTGCGATGGCAGAGGTCGGGGACAGCATCTCACGCATACCCGGGCCGCCGGCAGGTCCTTCATAGCGGATGACAACCACATCGCCCTTGACGATCTTGCCGCCGGTGATGGCTGCGATCGCCTCTTCCTCGCTGTTGAATACCTTTGCCGGGCCCTTGTGTACCAGCATCTCCTTGGCTACGGCGCTGCGCTTTACCACGCAGCGATCCGGTGCAGGTTGCCCTTGAGGACAGCGATGCCGCCGGTCTCACTGTACGGCTGGTCGATGGGACGGATGATGTCGGTGTTCTTGTTGATACATCCCTTGATGTTCTCTGCCATGGTCTTGCCGGTGACGGTCATTACGTCGGTGTGGAGCAGGTTCTTCTTGGTCAGCTCGTTCAGCACCGCATAGATGCCGCCAGCCTCGTTCAGATCCTCCATATATGCGTGGCCTGCCGGAGCCAGATGGCAGATGTTCGGGGTGCGTGCGCTGATCTTGTTGACCATATCCAGGTCGATCTTGATGCCGCATTCGTTGGCAATTGCCGGCAGGTGGAGCATACTGTTGGTGGAGCAGCCCAGCGCCATGTCTGCGGTCAGTGCATTTTCGAAAGCGTCTGCGGTCATGATGTCACGGGGACGGATGTTCTTCCGGTACATATCCATAACTGCCATGCCAGCCTGCTTTGCCAGCTTGATGCGCTCGGAGTATACTGCCGGGATGGTGCCGTTGCCCTTGAGACCCATACCCAGGACTTCGGTCAGACAGTTCATGGAGTTTGCGGTGTACATACCGGAGCAGGAACCGCAGGTGGGGCAGGCGTTGTTCTCGAACTCTTCCACGTCCTCCATGGTGAATTTGCCGGCAGCGTAAGAGCCGACAGCCTCAAACATACTGGACAGGCTGGTCTTTTTGCCCTTGACATGACCGGCAAGCATCGGACCGCCGCTGACGAATACCGTCGGCACGTTCACTCTTGCGGCAGCCATCAGCAGACCGGGGACGTTCTTGTCACAGTTCGGGATCATGACCAGGGCATCAAAGTGATGCGCCAGCGCCATGCACTCGGTGGAATCTGCGATCAGATCACGGGTCACCAGGGAATACTTCATGCCCTTGTGTCCCATGCGATGCCGTCACAGACTGCGATCGCCGGGAAAACCACCGGTGTACCGCCAGCCATGGCAACGCCCATCTTAACGGCATCGACGATCTTGTCGATGTTCATGTGTCCCGGTACGATCTCGTTGTAGGAGGAGACGATGCGACCAGCGGACGCTCCATCTCTTCCTTGGTCATTCCCAGTGCGTGGAACAGGGAACGCTGGGGTGCTTTGTCCACACCCTCACAGTAAAAATTACCGCTCATTTTTTTCACCTCATATAATTTCGGAAAAATTGCTTTTCCGTGTGTCACAATGGATCTCAGATACAAAGCAGGCGCTTATGTGTAGCCAAAAACTGCTTTCCCGATATTGTGTCAGGAAAGCAGTTTCTGCGCTATAGTTTTATCCTGCGTATCCCATCAATTCAGAAATGGGGGATTGCTGTAACCAGATTAGTTGTTGATCAGCTTGTCTTCGCCGTTCCAGCTGTACAGCTTACGGATCTCTTCGCCGACCTTTTCAGACGGATGCTCAGATGCCAGCTTACGCATTGCACGGAAGTGTGCCTGGCCGCCTGCCTCGCTCATATCCAGCAGGAATTCCTTTGCGAAAGAACCATCCTGGATGTTCTTCAGGATCTGCTTCATGGTCTTCTTGGTCTCTTCGGTGATCAGCTTCGGACCGGTGATGTAGTCGCCGTATTCAGCTGTGTTGGAGATGGAGTAACGCATACCTGCGAAACCGCTCTGGTAGATCAGGTCTACGATCAGCTTCATCTCGTGGATGCACTCGAAGTAAGCGTTTCTCGGGTCATAGCCAGCCTCGCACAGTGTCTCGAAACCAGCCTGCATCAGAGCGCAGACACCGCCGCACAGAACAGCCTGTTCACCGAACAGGTCGGTCTCAGTCTCGGTGCGGAATGTGGTTTCCAGAACGCCGGCTCTTGCGCCGCCGATTGCCAGACCATAAGCCAGTGCCAGATCCTGTGCCTTGCCGGTAGCATCCTGCTGTACAGCAACCAGGCACGGAACGCCCTTGCCTGCCTGATATTCCGAACGAACGGTGTGTCCCGGTCCCTTCGGAGCGATCATGGTAACGTCAACGTCTGCCGGCGGGATGATCTGACCGAAGTGGATTGCGAAACCGTGAGCGAACATCAGCATATTGCCCGGTTCCAGGTTCGGTGCAATGTCCTTCTTGTACATTGCTGCCTGCTTTTCATCATTGATCAGAATCATGATGATGTCAGCCTGCTTTGCAGCCTCTGCTGCGGTGAATACTTCGAAGCCCTGTGCCTCAGCCTTTGCCCAGGACTTGCTGCCCTTGTACAGACCGATGATTACTCTGGCCTTATCGCCCAGAGATTCCTTGGCATTCAGTGCGTGTGCGTGACCCTGGCTGCCGTAGCCGATAACAGCGATGGTCTTGCCATACAGCAGAGACAGGTCACAATCTTCCTGATAAAATACCTTTGCAACATGATCCATTGTGAAAGACTCCTTTGAATAAATTTGGGTTTCAGAAATGACATTCCTGTGCATTTCTGGCGCAGTACCGCCGGTTTTCCGTGCAGTCTGCTGATCCATTTATATACGGCTGCTCACGCATCTTTCAGGCATGAGCCGCCTCTTTCAAGAGCGACCAGACCGGTGCGGCACATTTCCATGATGCCATAGGGTTCCAGAAGCTCAATAAAAGCGTTGATCTTAGAGGACTCGCCACGGATTTCGATGACCAGTGCCTCCGGGGAATAGTCGGTGATCTTTGCACGAAAGACATCGACTACGGACATGATGTCCTGCCGCTTGTCTGCTACATTGTTGATCTTGATGAGCAGCAGTTCACGGATGACGGTCTGATCCCGTTTCATGACCTTCACGGTCTTGACATCGTACATTTTCTCCAGCTGCTTGACGATCTGGTTGCAGATGCTGCGGTCGCAGTGGGTGGAGATGGTGATGCGGGAGAATTCCGGCGATTCGGTCTCGCCCACAGTCAGTGTATCAATATTGAATCCTCGTCTGGTGAACATCCCGGAAACACGGGACAGCACACCGGAATGGTTTGCAACGAGGACGGAAATAACAAAGCGTTCGATTCTATCCATGATGGCACACCCCTTTACATTGCAGAAATATCAACGATGATATCGTCGATGCAGCCGCCCGGCGGCAGCATGGGCAGTACGAATGCGTCGCAGTCGATGGCACAATCCACCAGGACCGGACCGTTTTCTGCGAATGCCTTGGGCAGGACTTCCTTCAGCTCCGCCATGTTCATGGCACGATAGCCCGGCATACCGAATGCCTCAGCCAGCTTGACGAAGTCGGTCTTGCGCTCCAGGGTGGTGTTGGAATAGTGCTTGTCGAAGAACAGGGTCTGCCACTGGCGTACCATGCCCAGAACGCCGTTGTTCATGATAAAGACAACGACCGGGGTCTGGTTGGTGACTGCGGTAGCCAGTTCGTTCAGATTCATGCCAAAGCTGCCGTCGCCGGTGACCAGAACGGTCTTTCTGCCGGTGGCAGTTGCAGCGCCGATGGCTGCGCCCAGACCAAAGCCCATAGTTCCCAGACCGCCGCTGGAAATAAAGGTGCGGGGTGTCTCGAAGGGGTAGTGCTGTGCCACCACATCTGGTGCTGTCCCACGTCTGTTGCCACGATAGTGTCCTTGTCTGCCACGGCAGCGATCTGGTCGATGGCGGTGAACGGTGTCAGCTCGTCCGGATCCTGTGCCTCCAGCTTGCAGTCTCTGCCTGGAGTTCTGCCACACGAGCCATCCAGTCCGGGTGGGTCTGCTGGGGCAGCTTGTCCATCAGACGGGTCAGGATCTCCTTCATCGAGCCGGCAATGCCCAGCTCCACGCTGATGTTCTTGCAAAGCTCGGATGCGTCGATGTCGATGTGGATGATCTTGGCGTTCCGTGCATACTTTGCGGTGTTGCCGGTGCCTCTGTCGCTGAAGCGTGCGCCGGCGGTGATGATGAGATCTGCCTCATTCTGTGCGATAGAGGAGGCATAGTGACCGTGCATACCCTCCATGCCCAGCCAGCGGGGATTGGAGGTGGGAACGGCGGAAATGCCCATCATGGTGCAGCCGATAGGTGCGTCGATCTTTTCTGCCAGTGCCAGAACCTCTGCGCCGGCGTTGTCGGTGATCGCACCGCCGCCGATGTAGATGTAAGGCTTTTCCGCAGCCAGGATCATTTCCGCAGCCTTTTCGATCTCGCTCTCGTTTGCTGCCGGAACCGGATTCTTTGCAACCGGTGCCTGTGCGGTGTATTCATACAGTGCGTTCTGTACATCCTTGGGGATATCCACCAGGACAGGTCCGGGTCTGCCGGACTTTGCGATACGGAATGCCTCACGGATGGTGTCCGCCAGATCTTCCACACGCTTTACCAGGAAATTGTGCTTGGTGATGGGCATGGTCACGCCGGTGATGTCCACTTCCTGGAAGCTGTCCCGTCCGATCAGAGAGTTCGGCACGTTGCCGGTGATGGCAACCAGGGGAACGGAGTCCAGATATGCGGTAGCGATACCGGTGACCAGGTTGGTCGCACCCGGACCGGAGGTGGCGATGACTACGCCGACCTCACCGGTGGCACGTGCATAGCCGTCCGCAGCGTGTGCTGCGCCCTGCTCGTGTGCTGTGATGATGTGGTGGATCCGGTCCTGTGCCAGATACAGGGCATCATAGATGTCGATGACCTGGCCGCCCGGATAACCGAATACCGTAGATGCGCCTGTTCGATCAGGGTCTCTACGATGATTTGTGCGCCTTTCAACTTCATGTTACTTTCACCTTTTATTTTTGAATTTCAGATTATATAAGATACAATAGATACAGGGAGATACGGGACAGACCCGAAACGTATGCCGCCCGGCACGCTTTTCATAAAGAACCGCACCGCCGCCGCTCCTGTCCGGCAGCTGTGCCTACAAAAAAAGCCCTCGGCTGCAAGTACCGAAAGCTTCCAATCTTCATGCAAGCGTTGCGGCAGAATAACAGCCGTTCGCACTTTTCTTTGGAACACCGGTGTGTGCAGCACAAATTCCGCTTCGGGTCAAAATGACTCGAGCGCCTAGTTCCACGATAATCACTCGTGCTGCCAACCGGCACATAGCGTCGCTGTACATCGCCGTACACTCCTTTTCCAAAAAAATCCCTGCGAACCCTGCCGCATGACGGTGCAGATACACCGCCGCTGTGATTCGTATGTGTTTAGTATAGCACTATGTTTTCGCAATTGCAAGTAGCTGTCTTTTATTTTTACATTTTAGATACGTTTTGTTCAATAAATTGACAGGATACAAAGAAAAAACCGGCGGTTTTGGTGAAATTGAAAGAAATTTCGCAAAATTGCTTGACAAACAAAGGGGAGAATGCTATAATGAAAATAATCACAGTGCCGGAGAACGGCGCTGGTGTATCATGAAGAAAAAGGCTTTGACAGGAAGATAAGAGAATGCAGACTGTGTTTCAGAGAGCCGGCGGCAGGTGTGAGCCGGCAGCAGGGCGTTCAGGATAACTGGTCCTTGAGCCGCAGGCGGAACATACGGGCGCTGTCCCGTGTCAGTAGCTGTGCCGGACACTCCCCGTTACCGGAGTACACATTGTCAGATGTGATGAGCGGGCGCATCAGCTGCGTCAAAAAGAGTGGTACCACGGAGAATATGGATCTTCGTCTCTTTTGTACAGATAGGTTGTCTGTATGGAAGGGGCTTTTTTTGTAGACAGAACAGCCGCAGATCACACAAACAGGAAAGGAATGTATCTTATGAAAAACGTAGAACAGTACGCACCGCAGTTTTTTCCGGTAAAGAATCCGCCATGCGCTGGGCATCCAAGACCATGATCGAAAAAGCACCGGTCTGGTGCAGCGTTGACCTGCGGGACGGCAACCAGGCACTTATCACACCCATGAACCTGGAAGAAAAGCTGGAGTTTTTCCGTTATCTGGTGAAGATCGGCTTTAAGGAAATTGAGATCGGCTTTCCGGCTGCGTCGGAGACGGAGTATGAGTTCTGCCGGACGCTGATCGAGAACGATATGATCCCGGACGATGTGACCATCCAGGTGCTGACCCAGGCACGGGAACACATTATCGCAAAGACCTTTGAGGCGCTGAAAGGCGCAAAGCACGCCATCGTACACCTCTATAATTCCACCTCTGTGGCACAGCGGGAACAGGTGTTTAAGAAGAGTAAGGAAGACATCATCAAGCTGGCTGAGCTGGGCGCAAATCTCTGCAAGGAATACCGGGCAAAGACCGAGGGTCACTTCCGCTTTGAGTATTCGCCGGAGAGCTTTACCGGCACAGAGCCGGAATTTGCCCTGGAGATCTGCAATGCCGTATTGAAGATCTGGGAGCCGACACCGGAAGATCCGGTCATCATCAATCTGCCGGTCACCGTTTCCCACTCCATGCCTCACGTGTATGCGAACCAGATCGAGTATATGAACGACAATCTGTACCGGCGTGAAAACGTGGTCATCTCCCTGCATCCCCACAACGACCGTGGCTGCGCTGTGGCAGACAGTGAGCTGGGACTCCTTGCCGGCGGCGACCGTATCGAGGGAACGCTGTTCGGCAACGGCGAGCGCACCGGTAATGTGGACATCATCACACTGGCACTGAATATGTACTCCCAGGGTGTCGATCCGGAACTGGACTTCTCCAATATGCCGGAGATCGTGGAGATGTACGAGCGTGTCACCAGAATGCACGTGTATGAGCGTTCGCCGTACAGCGGTCAGCTGGTATTCGCTGCGTTCAGCGGCTCGCACCAGGATGCCATCGCCAAGGGAATGCACTGGAGAGAGGAACACGACTGCAAGCACTGGAACGTGCCGTATCTGCCCATCAATCCGGAGGATGTGGGACGTGTGTACGAGGCAGACGTAATCCGCATCAACAGCCAGTCCGGAAAAGGCGGCGTCAGCTACCTCATGGAAACCAAGTACGGTTATCACATTCCGCAGAAGATGCGGGAGTCCTTCGGCTATCTGGTCAAGGGTGTCTCCGACCACGCACACAAGGAACTGATGCCGGAAGAGGTGCTGGACATTTTCACCAAGCACTATGTCAATGTGGAAACACCGGTCTCCATTCCGGAAGTCCACTTCGTACAGAAGGGCGAAAATGCCATCGGCACAGAGGTCACCATCTCCTATAAGGGCAATACCGAGACCGTACACGGAGACGGAAACGGCCGTCTGGATGCGGTTTCCAACGCCATAAAGGCACATCTGAACATGGACTTCGCACTGACCACCTATACCGAACACGCTCTGGAAGTGCGTTCCAGCTCCAAGGCTGTGGCATATGTAGGACTGGAAAAGGACGGAAAGACCTATTGGGGCGTGGGTATCCACTCGGATATCATCAATTCCTCTATTTCCGCATTCCTCAGCGCACTGAATGCCATGATCGCAGATCTGAAGAAGTAATTCTGATTTGCAATAACGCTGTTTCCACATTTGAGTCATCCACTGTGGAAAACGGTACAATAGAAAGAGAAAGCCGCCGTGCAGTGAATGTTACTGCACGGCGGCTTTTTGTATTGTCTCAGCGTTTTTTAGAAGTAGGTCGCCATGGCTACCAGGAACATAGCGTCCATGCTGTACCACTTGCCCTTGTACTGGAACACGATGAAGTCCTCGGACTCGTTGTCCTTTTTCTCATCGGAGCGATAGCGTACTTTCAGCTCGTATTTCACGCCCTTTTTCACTTCCAGATCGCTGGCATCCTCAAAGTCGAAGTAGTCGGCGAAGTCGTTCTTGTCCAGCTTTTCCTTGTCCTCAAAGGTGACCTTGATGTCGTCGTATTCGTCATAGTATTTGTCCAGATAGTCCTGCACATCGTTGGTCAGTTCCTTGCGGCTCAAATCGTTGTCATCCATCAGTTCTTTCAGATAATCCTTGGGTACGGTTGCCATCAGATCCTTGGCATCGCAATTCTCAATGGCTTTGTAATAGTCCTTGACCACGCTCTTGGAGCTGCTGCCGAAAAAGGAGCAGAGCAGGACGATCACCAGAACGGCAGTCACCACGATACAGCCTGCCGCAATGAGCAGTCCCTTGGTGTTCATGCCCAGGAACGGCTTTTTGCCGCCCGGAACGGCAGTCACTGCATCTGCGCCCATGCCGTCCGGCTGCTGGGGCTGTTGGGGTGTTTCGTTTTTCGTGCCGCAGTTCGGGCAGAATTCGTCTTGCGGATTCAGTTTCGTTCCGCAGTTTTTGCAAAATGTCATGTGTTTTCCCTCTCCCTATCGTTTGTCGTTTTTCACCATTTGCCGCAGTTTTGCGAAGGCGGCATCCTCGCCCTGTTCCGCCAGGATGGTCAGCAGTTCTGTCAGCTGCCGCTCGGTCTCCGGATGGAGCATCCCACGCTTTTTGGAGGTGGAACGCTGGAAATAGTCCAGGGGACAGGTCTGGTCGTAGCGGTCTTTCAGATAGATCTTGCTGGCAGCCACCCGGTCACAGAACATCTCTGCCAGAAAGCGCACCGGCATTTCCACCGGCTCGACCCGTTTGGTTTTCGGGTTATAGTCCGACCAGTACTCGAAGTGGTGGCGGTTGCGCCCCTTGTGGTGCATCCACGCCAGAGAATAGCCGTATGCCTCACGTTCGGCTTCGTTGGGGCTGCGTTTGCCGTCCTCATAATAGCGGACACCCTGCCAGAACTCTGTGGGGCTGTACTTGGAAAGATCGTGGCGCAGTCCCTGCCAGAAGATCCCCGCTTTGCGGCAGTGCCGGATAACGGCGTGCCGGTGCCGGGTGATGGTGGAAAGATGTCCCCAGAAAGAATGCCAGCCCATAACAAGAACCTCCTCTGTGTGGAATACCTCTTTCAGTATACCGCTTTTGGAAGGAAAAGTCAAGGTTTATGTGGAAAGAAGAATTCACGCCTCAGTCAGCCTTACGGCTGCCAGCTCCTCTAAAAGAGGAGCCTGGAAAAAGAGTCTCCTCTTTTAGAGGTGATTCCCCACGGGGTGGGGAAATGTCACCGTAGGTGACAAAAGGGACCGCTCAGTACGAGATGCCCGACAGGGCAGAGGAGTTGTTATGCCATTTTGAGAAGGGATACCCGGAAACCCACCAACGGGCAAACAAGATATCCCCCTGTCAGCTTACGCTGACATCCCCCTTTTCAAGGGGGACAAGATGAGTGGAAATAAGCCTCCCTTGAAAAGGGAGGTGGCACGAAGTGCCGGAGGGATAGTTTCTATGTCGATGCAAGGTATCCAATCCACCGTAGGGGCGAACATCGTTCGTCCGGGATACCCGGAAACACATCAAGGGGGCAAACCATGTTCGTCTCTACAAAGACGTTGGGAGATTATGCAAGATAATCCCGACCTCTGCTCCTCACGGAGCATCCACCTCAGCACAAGGCACACCCTACGGGCGCTTTCAAGGGAGGCTCATTTATTGTCCCCCTTGAAAAGGGGGATGTCCCGAAGGGACAGGGGGATATAAAGACGCTGTCAAACGGCAATGCACGAGATTATCCCGTAAGGTGTCATATTTTTCCCCGACACCCTTGACTTTTCCG
>ENA-OQEX01000641-OQEX01000641.1-human-gut-metagenome-genome-assembly--contig:-NODE-641-length-17150-cov-2.135992_pt1 | contig 17150 bp, 23 predicted proteins | sample MGYA00242802_ERZ504649 | MGnify/ENA primary metagenome ERZ504649 (study PRJEB26092, sample SAMD00036194) | human gut metagenome | host: Homo sapiens | study: EMG produced TPA metagenomics assembly of...
CCCGTAACACCTGGTACGCGGTCCATAATGCCAACAAAAGTAAGGTTCGTACCATGAACAAATTTAGCAGCTACAGTCAATTCTACATCGTCACGCACAGTATAAGGTTCGTCCAACTTGATAGTCTGCATTTCTTTCAGTTCAGATTCTCAAGATTCACCTTCTGTTCACGTACTACTTTATCATTCTCATACAGTAAAAGGCTAACCTCAAGCACTGCACTGTAATTACAAAATGAGATGGCATCAATTACTGAACCTTTATATTCTTTAAGATCATCCTTATCAAACGGTTAGCAATATAAAGAACAGGAATCTCCCCATTCAAGCTTACTCCGCTCACACCGTTATAAGGTGTATCATTATGCCATTGCATTGTTTTAGCCTCGGCTGGACTTTTCCAATTCAATGATACACTTGCAACCTGACTTTCTCCTCTTAGAGTATGAGGAGCCCCCGTCTGCGCCATAGCAAGTTGTAACCCAACAATGCAGTCAGCAGAAAAAACATTTTAAAAGTAATATTTCCCATAAGCAATCATTTTATTCCCAAAGAGAGAATACTCCTTTGAGATCGTTAAACAATAATAGGCAAAATTAATGGAAGACCCCATTTCATCGAAAAAAACCGAATAGACAAATGATGTACAAAACCCTTTTTTGTTATATTTGATGTAGTCTGAAGGTATTTAATTGACTACAAATAGATTAAAAGAAACTCGCATGAGAATGGGCAACGGATAAGAAATTGGTAAAGTGCTTTGATACACTATATTTCTCATGCTGTCAAACAACTCTTATTTGTTTGCAAATATAATATTATTGCAGGTAATAATCAAAAATAACGAGGTTTATTTTCATTTTTACCTGCTGATATTTGTTCCGGATTATCAGATGCGATATATTTGTAATTAGGATTCGTACCGTGTTCCAAGCGGTTCATAAGTAACGACTTGCGGAGTTTGGCAACAAGGGGATGCGGCTCCGTTTTATAGAAATGACTTATGCAAACCGACTTATCCATTTACAACAGTCTTCGCCCTTCCTTTATAGAAGCGTTCACGCCGTGAAGTTCAATGCTTTGTCGGCGGTCATATCGCGTTACCGGGATTATGCCCGCAGTTCCGAACAAATAAAAGCGTACTCGGGAGATTCTCTGCTGATGCGGGACATCGCCTCCTTGCTTGACGAAGCACCCCGTCCCATAACGAGGGAATACCAGGATTTCACCCCGTTCCTGCTTCTTCTGATGCTTTCGGAGGAATTTCATGTCGTCCATTACGTCGAGCGTCTTGTAACGTGGTATTTCGGCTATTGTTGTGTCGATGAACTGCGGACGGTCTGCACCATTCTGTCCCAGTGTTCCTACCCGCATCACGACACGCTGCGGCTGCGATTCAAGAATTACCTGCGTGAAGCCCGTAAGACATTGGGTATGCCCGTTGAATGTAACGCTGCTGTCATGCTGAAAATGCTCGACGCCTCTTATGAACATCTCACTCCCGCCGATGTCGGGGAGTTCGAGGAGCTGTTGCACCTGGGGGACGATTACGAGTTCATCTCCCGTGTCAAATCGAATTATCTTGCCTCGGATAACGTCACGGACTCGCCGGGGTTTGCGGGTATTCCAGCACGATTACCTTCCGCCGGCGTTTCCAGCGGGTTTTCGGCTGCTCGGCCTCCTCGTGGTTACGTCAGCGCCGTATCGAACGTATCGGGGAGTTGTTGCGGACGACACACTACACGTTGCAGGAAATAGCCTACATGTGCGGTTTCTCCGCCCAATCCCACTTTACGGACTTTTGCAAGCGGAATATGGGGAGCAATCCCACTTCCATCCGCCAGGAAGGTCGGATCTGACATTAAAATCGGCTCCGTGATAAAAAAACGAAGAGAAAGATAAAAATCGTAATCCGCCGGTTTTTCGATTCGCTAACTTTATGCGCGAAAGTAACAAGACGGATTATGATTGTATTTATAGAGAAATTAAACAGCGAAGTCCTGCGGAGTATCGAACGCATCGAATCGCGGGATACCGACGTGTTGAAAAAGTCGCTTGAAGCGTCACGTGTCCTGGGAGAAGCGTTCGACCGTTTGAAACAATATATCATCGGCTACCGTTTTCAAAACGATGACGAGGAAATAAAGTTCTTCAAAGAAATCAAACCTCGTCTTTTTTGCCGTCTGATCTATTACCGCAAGCTCTATAATATCGAGATGAACCGTCCGGTAGGAAGTATCGAGGCACAACGGGAGTACCTGGACGCCCATGTTCGGGCCATCAATGCGTACACGCAGAAACGCCTCGACTTATCCGCTATTTCCGCAGCGGCGCCACACACCTGGACAGCCTCTATTTCCTGCGCGGGCAGACCGACACGGAGCAATACCTGGAAACCTTCTACTATGAACTCGACCCGCAGTTTTCGACAAACGCGGATTTCAAGGTGGCGAAAATCCTGGCCAACGATATGTTGTCGGTTTATCTTATGGGCGAATTGGAATCACTGGAGAGCACGAACCTCCGGAACATGGTTCTGCCATTGCCTGACGTGCGTCCGACATGGCAGGACTCGAAGACGGATCTGACGGAACTTATTTACCTGCTCGACAGTAAAGGCTGTTTCGGCAATGTGCCACTCACGCAACTTGCCAGCTACATTTCCAACGCTTTCAACGTACACCTCGACATGAACCTTTCGAGGACATTCTGCGATATGAAAATCCGAAACAACCCGACACCGTGGCTTGACAAGGCGAAAGAGGCCCTGCTTAAACGTATGCAGACATGGAAGCGAAACAAGAAAAACGGCAATTCCGAGTAGAACATGAACCGGTAAAGCACTCTATTTCTTATAGAAGCACTGATAATCAGCGTTGTATATAACAAAAGAACCGAGGTCGGTTTTCCCCCGTAACTCTCGAAAGGAACTTTCCCGAACGCCCGTATTTGCACCCGTATAAGGAGCCGATACGGGTGTTCCGTTGTAGCCCCGTCCGGATTAGAACACCGTTAAGCGTTGAATCACAGTATGCTATCGCATTTCTGCCAATAAAAATACCGAGTACGGGCCGCGGATTTCGGTAAAAAACACTGCCTTCTTCACCGCATGAACCGTTGAGAATCAGTTCACTGCAAATTATCAAAAAAAAGTCGTACCGACCTCGTTTTAAGCTGTCCATATAAGCCCGACCTTTGTAACAGACTAAAAAACAAAGGAGTATGAAAATCATAGTGATCGGTTCGCGAGCCTATAACGAGCTTGTCGGGCGTATAGAGAAAATAGAGGCTGCAATCGCCTCTCTCCCTGAAAAGGGGCGTGCATGGAATAAGGAGTATATAAACGACGAATGGATGGACGGCGAGCAGGTCTGCCGTTACCTGGGCATCAGCGGGCGTACCCTTCAACGCCTCCGCTCGGATCACGTGATCACCTATTCGGCCATCAACCGGAAGCTGTATTATTCCCTCACGGAAATCCGCCGTGTGCTGAAGGAGCGTTCCGTGCGGCGCAAAAACCGACCAAAGGAGTAGGCCATGTTTCTGGATAAGGAATATTTCGACGGATGGATGCAGCGGCTCTCGGAACGGCTGGAACGTATTGAGAAGCTGTGCGCGGGGGACGTGGAGCAACCGCTTTCCATCCTGCCTGACGGGGAGCGTCTTCTGGACAATTACGACCTGTGCCGTATGCTCAATATCAGCAAGCGCACACTCCAGCGTTACCGCACCTCGGGAGAGCTGCCTTACGAGATGATCTATCACAAGACCTTCTACCGGGAATCGGACGTCCTGCGGTTCATCGAGCGTAACTTCAGTAATTTCCGCAAGCTGAAAAAGGATCGTCCTGCCGGTTCCGGTTAGGCCCTGTCCCGAGAGTCCGGCGTCATGGAAAAACGCGGAGATACATGGAATAAGGCACGACAAGGCGGTACAACCGTTCGATATTTGCCGTAAAATCAGTATGTTTGCACTTGGAAGCCTATATAATAATGAACAATGAAAGAAACAGATAAAATATATCCTGCCGACAAAGGGGAGGAAGAGCTACTGCATAACGTGCGCCATATCTTGCAGGAAGCGCGCGCGAAGGTGATACATCATGTCAATTCGACCCTCGTGAGGGCTTACTGGCAGGTAGGGAAATATATAGTGGAGTACGAGCAGCAGGGAACCGGCCGTGCCGGATATGGCAAGGCTGTCATCAACACCCTTTCCAGGCGGCTCGTGGCGGAGTTCGGAAACGGGTTCACGGCCACCAACCTGCGGTACATGAGGCAGTTTTACCAGTGCTACCCGAAATATCACACGCTGTGTGATAAATTGAGCTGGTCGCATTGCCGCACGCTTCTCAAGGTGTCGGGCGATGCCGCCCGTGATTTTTACCTGCACGAGTGCGTCAAGGAAAACTGGAGTGTCCGGCAGCTCGACCGCCAAATCAACACGCTTTTCTATGACCGCTTGCTGGCCAGCCGAGACAAGAAAGCCGTGAAAGAGGAGATTTCCCGTACCGAACCCGGGCGTGTCGAACCCAAAGAGATCATCCGCGACCCGTATATCCTGGAGTTTCTCGGTATCCCCCAGGGAGAGCATTTTCTGGAAACCGATCTGGAGCAACTGCTCATCAGCCGCTTGCAGCGCTTGATGCTCGAACTCGGGAAAGGCTTCGCCTTCGTCGCGCGACAGAAGCGTATCTCCTTCGACGACAAGCATTTCTACATCGACCTGGTCTTTTACAATTACCTGGCCCGCTGTTTCGTTTTAATAGACCTTAAATCCGGGGAGCTGACCCATCAGGATTTGGGGCAGATGCAGATGTATGTCAATTACTACACCCGTGAGTTGATGAATCCCGGGGATAACCCTCCGGTGGGTATCGTCCTCTGCGCGGAGAAAAACGACGCGGTCGTCCGTTATACGCTGCCCGAAGATGAAAAGCAGGTCTTCGCCGCCCAGTACATGACCTATCTTCCCACGCAGGAGGAGCTGCAAACACTCTTGCAGGAAGTGTGACAACAACGCTCATGGGCATATGAAAAAGCCGACGGAAATCTGTACTTCCGTCGGCTTTTCGCTTACATCTTAATCCCTTTCTTTGCGGGGCCGTTCTCCGGCGGGCTGCCCACGCCCGCGATCACGATGCGCCCCCGGAGCGTCGGCAATCTGCCGCAGCCGGGAAGGAATACGGGCCGCCGTGTTGTCTTCCTTCGGGAGCTCTTCCGCCGTGTCATGCCGTTCCCGGCACACGTCGTTATCCTCCTCCGCCTCCTTTCCCTCGCTCTCTTCTATCGGTTTGAGGCTTTGCTGTATCCTGCGGTCTATTTCCGTCAGGTCAGTTTTCAGGGCCGTCAGTTCGGGCTCCTTGCGCCAGGAACTTTCCACCACTTCCCGCAGGACGGGAATATCTTTCTCCAGTTCCTCGTTCTTTTTCCGGAATTTTTCCAGTGTCGGCTCGATGGTCGCGAGCGCGTGGATGAAGTTCATCGCCGCCAGTCGCGGGTCGGAGGCGATATTCCCGTAGTTATACTGGTATAGATAATCCCCTTCACCCCGGACATAAAAACGGTTCTGCACCAGGTCGAGCCCGTCTTTCCCGGTCGTTTCGCTCTGGACGAGCAGTTCGAACCCGTAGAGGCTCCCGATGGGTTCGAGCCTGTCGAGCGTGCGTGCCGTTTCGGCGATACGGTTGAGCTGTTTCCCGATGAGCTTGGGGTCGGAGGTTTCCAGCCCGTTCAGTTTCACGGGATTGCGGTACGAGCCGTCCTCGTTGAACTCGACGCGGGCCTTGAAGTGTTCCAGATCCTTGCCGATACGCCGTATCAGGTCGTTGTTCTTCTCTATCTTCTCCGTGATCTGCTCCAGCTTGTAGCGGCTCGATGATTTGCCGCGCACGAATGCCTGGCGTTCGCTTTCGAGCGTGGCGATCTTCTTCTCCAGGCGGGCCTTGTCCAGCAGGTCTGTATTTCCCGAGAGGACGGCTACATACTCGGAAAAATTCATGCCGCTTTTCTCGTCGATGGCCCCCTCGTCGATGGTACGGCTTCCCATGTTGTTGGTCTTGAGCTGGCGGATGAACAGTTGCTTGTTGTGCAACAGCCCGAACTTGTAGGCGTCGAGCGACTTCTCGACGGCGTATAATATCACGTCCACCTTGTTGTCGGCATGGAGTTTGGCGATCTCGTTCCCGGTGCGTATTCCCCGCCCGTCGCGCTGCTCCAGGTCGCTGGGACGCCAGGGGCAGTCCAGGTGGTGTATCGCCACGCAGCGTTTCTGCGCGTTCACTCCCGTCCCGAGCATCTCGGTCGATCCGAAGAGTACGCGGATTTTTCCGGCGTTCATACCGGCGATCATCTCCTTGCGCGCTTTTTCCGAGGTCGCCTCCTGGATGAACCGCACCTCGCTTTGGGGTATGCCGTAATCCTCCGCGAGTTTACGCCGTATCTCGGAATAGACGTTCCACCCCGCTCCGTTTGTAGGTTCCCAGGTCGGAGAATACGAACTGCGTACCTTTGTACGCCTCGAAACGGCGGTAGTAACCGGCAATCATACGGGCGCAGTGGCTCGCCTTGTTGTCCACGTGGTCGCTGTATAGTTCGGGGTCTATCATACGCATATCGAGCGACATCTTGCGGGCGTAGTCTGTGGCAATGAGCATTTTCGCCTTTTCCTCCCGCTCCGAGAGCGGCAGGCGGCCCAGGAGCGTGGCATCGCCCGATTTGGCGAATTGCACCAGCCGTTCTATGAACTCCGTCTGCTGGGGTGTCGGCGGGATATTGTGCAATATCTCGTTCTTTTGCGGTCGGTCGATCCCTATATCCTCCGCCGAGCGGTAATCTGTAATCTCGGAGTAGAACATGGCCAGTTCGGGAACCTTGATGAAATATCGGAACCGTTCTTTCTGCACGACCTCGTTGGTCACGGAAAACTCGTAGTCGATGGTTTTCTTGGCAAATATGGCCGCCCAGGCATCGAAGGTGCGGATATTCTGACGCTCCAGTTCCTTCGGGCGCAGGTACTTGAAAAGCAGGTACAGTTCCGTGAGCGAGTTGGAGATGGTCGTTCCCGAGAGGAACGTCGCCCCCAGGTCGCGGCCCGTGCGCTGCTGTATGGTACGCAGCGCGAAAAGCATGTTGAGCGCCCGCTGCGACCCCTCGGGATTTCCGAGGCCCGCCACCCGGTCATGCCGGGTCGTGAAAGTCAGGTTCTTGAATTTGTGGCTCTCGTCCACGTAGAGGTGTCGATACCCATGAGGCGGAAGTCCACGGCGTCGTCCTTGCGTGTTTCCAGCGCGTGCGCCACCTTCTGCAACTTGGCTTCCAGGTTGGCCTTGCGTTTCTGACACCCTTTCATCATGCGCGGGAAACGTCCCTGCCTTGTGCTTTGAGCACTTCGAGGTTCTCCTCCACACAGTCCAGCTCGGCCTGCAATATCTCCTGCTGTATCTCCGGGGACTGGGGTATCATGCCGAACTGTTCGTGCGAGAGGATCACGGCGTCCCAGTCGTTGTTGCGTATCTCCCGGAAGATGCGCTCACGCTTCCGGGGCGTGAAATCCTCCTTGCCCGGGTAGAGGACTTTGGCCATCGGGTAAGCGGTGCAGAACGTCCGGGCTATTTCATGGATGTTGGCTTTCAGCCCGATAATCATGGGTTTATTGGCCAGCCCGAGGCGTTTCTTCTCGTAGGCCCCGCAGCACATGATAAGGGTCTTTCCGCCGCCCACCTCGTGGTCGATTATCCCGCCGCCGAGCAGTTTGTCCATCCATATCGCGTCCTTCTGGCTGTCATACAGTTTGTCGATTCCCAGCCCCTTGAGGTCGAGGTCGGGGAATTCCTGGTGCGTCCCGTCGTACTTCGGGCGCACGTAACAGTTGAAAGTACGGTTATAGAGGTCTGTCAGGCGGTCTTTGAAGTCGGACGACTGCTCGCGCAGCCATTCGGGGAAAGCACCCCGGATCTCGTCTATCTTGCTGTTGGCGAGCTGTATGGCCTCCCCGTCACGCACTTTGACCTCCCGCCGTTCGCCGTCCACCCATTTGAGGACGGTCTTGGTGATGTCGGGCGAAGTGTTTTGCAGGGCGTGTTTCAAAAGGTGCAGGCCGTTGTACTTACGGGTCTGCGCGCTGACGGCATACTGCTCCGTGATCTTCACGTTCGTCGCTTCCGCCTTCACGCCGTACTCGTCCAGGTTGGAGCGAAGGTGATCTTTACCTCCGTATCGAAGAGCGAAGAGGCGAAACGCTCGTAAACACCTTTTGGAATCCACCGTTCGCCCAGGTTGAAATCCAGGTCGTCGAAAGCGATGGGTTTGGGCGTCGCCTCGCGCAGAGCCTCCAGCGATTCCCGGGCCGGGGCGTGGTCGGGATTCTCCCGCAGGAACGCCTCGATCCGTTCGGCTTTCCCGATGACATTGCCGGCGATGAACTTGTCGGCCACCTCGTAGCCGTCCGTTTCCGGGTTGTAATAGATACGTCCTTTCAGTTCCCCGAGTATTCCCTCCACGGTAGTTCCCGTGAGCGATGCCATGTAGCGAGGTTCCACCCGGCCGTACTTGTTCAGGCTGGCCACAAGGGCCTCCGAAGCGTCGTCGGCGTGCGTGATCTCATCGGGATTGAAGGCCACGGGACGCTCGAAGATGTCGGCTTTGCGTGCCTTGCCTTCGATGTAACGCTCCAGCGATAGAATCTCCGTTCCCCGCGCGTCCATCTTGATCAGGTCGAGGTTGCGTTTGTCGTTGAGCCGTCCGAAGCGTTCGGTGAAATTGTCGTAAAGCCGGTTGAGCATCTCCCGCAGGGCGGGGTTCGCCGTCAGCGTTTCCGCCTCGTTGTTATAAAGGTGGTAATAGGCATCGCGAATCTCGATATACATGGAGGCTTTCGTCCGTTGTGCAGGCGTGAGTTCCAGCGGGTGGAACATGGGTTGCAGGGATTCAGTCCCCCGCAGGTAGCCGACCCGGTTTTGTCCGTCCGTGACGAGTGTCCCCTCGCGGAAATAGGGGGCGACCTCCCCCTCGAACGGGCGGGGTTTCATATCCGCCTCCCGTATCTGCGGCGTTTCTTTACCGGGTTCTTCCTCCTCCGGATTTTCCGGCGTGTCGAACAAGCTGCCCGTTCTCGGCGTACCGGCGGCTTGTTCCCGTCTGTCTTTCGGGGCTTCCGTCGGGGGGCGTACCGCCTGCCGTTCCCGCTGTTCCGGGGGTTCCTGCTGCCGGGTGCTTTGTCGGCGCAGTTCCGCCCTCCGTTCCGGGGTAAGCGACATCATCATCTCGTAAAAGCCGTTGATCGGCGGGTTGTCCTCCCAGTTCAGGGAGGCATACAAGTCTTCGGGATCACGCTCCGGTGGCGTCGTTTTCGGCATTTCGCTCTTCTGTTCCTCCGGAGAGGAGGCTGGGGCGAATAATGAGGGTTGCCGGGGCGTCTTCCGCTTTGCTCCCCGGCGGCTGTTCCTTTTCTTGGATATACCGAGTTCTGCCTGCCGCCGCTCCTCGGCGCTGAAGCCGAACAGGTCGTAGAGCGTCAGCAACGGTTCCTGCTGCACGTTTACCAGTTCGGCAGCTTGGGTGGCAGGTGCGGGAGCCGCCGTTTCCACCGTGTCGAAAAGCGACCCGGCGAAGCCCTCCCGCGGTTTCGGTTCCGTTGTTCCGCCCACGTGCTGCACGGGAGTATCTGCCATGCCGAAATCTTCGGGTTTCGGCGGGTGCTGCTCCCACAAGCGATTCCTCCCGCTCTTTCGACCAGGCCCCGAAGTCGGCCAGATCCTCCCCGGTCGGTTCTCCGGCGGATGTGGCGGCAGAATCCGGTAACGCTTGTCCGGGTTTGTTTTCGATTCGGGTAATCTCCCCGGTTTCGGTATCGACATGGTAGCCCTGCGCCGCCATTTCTGCGACGACGCGGCGTTTTTCCTCCTCTTCCCGCTGCTGCTGAAGGTTACGGGCGTCGGCGATAATCTCCTTGACGATTTCTCCGGCAAGGCGGGGCTCGTGTCTTTCGGCACGCTGGCGTTCCGCCTGACGGGGACGAGACAATTCCCGCTCCGGTGTACCGGGTGTCTGTTCCGGAGCATGTTCCAGGCAATAACTCTCGTTGAAATGCCGGTTGAAATCCTCCGAGAGCATACGCCGCATCTCTCGGTCGATGCCGTCCACGCCCTCCGCGTGGGTGAACTCCATCGCCGGTTTGCCGTAGGGGTCTTTGCCTACTTTGGCCTCGGTATGGATCACCCTGTCGAACGACTGGAAGAGGTTGTTTATCCGGATGCCGTTCGACAGCTTGCGGGATTCGATGAAATCCCGCTGCCGTTCGGACAGTCCCCCCGTGGCGGCTTTCTTTTGCAGGATAACCAGGTCGCTGCCGACCTCCGTCCCCGCGTGTTCTGTAAAGAGGTTGTTCGGCAGCCGGATGGCCGATACGGGCTCGCAGCGGTTCATCAGCCACTCGCGCACGGGGCGTCCCTGCTCGGCGTTCAATACTCCCTGCGAGGTGATAAATGCCACCAGGCCGCCCTCGCGTACCATATCGACGGACTTCATGAAAAAATAGTTGTGCAGCGCCCGTGTGCCTTGCCGCCGCACGGGGTCGGTATGGGTGGAGAAGAACGGGTCGAAGAGCGCCACGTCCCCGAAAGGGATGTTGCTCACGGCCACGTCGTAGTAACCGGCGTATTTGGGTTCGATGCGCTCGAATCCCTGTATCCGCACCCGTTTTTCGGGGTGCAGGTGCTTCAGGATCAACCCGTGGCGGGGTCTTTCTCGAAGCAGGTGATCTCCGCGTAGGGGTCGTGGAAATCCACGGCATTGACGAAAACCCCCGTTCCCGCACTGGGGTCAAGAATACGTTGGGGGGCAATCCGCGTGTCCCATATCGCCTCCACGATGGCGTCTGCCACTTTCGGGGGCGTGTAAAAAGCCGTCAGGACGGAGTTCTTGATCCCGTCCATGTAGCGCTTGTATTCCCGTTCGTCGGGAGTATTCGCCCTGATGACCTCGTGCAACTCGGCCACGAGCGTTGCCATGCCGTCCTTGTCCGGTTTCCCGGTGGGGTTTTCCAGCACTTCCTTGATGGCGCCGAAGCCGCTGTATGCGCCGAGTGTCCTTTCTTCTTCGGGAGTCGGCGCCCGCCGTTCCCTGTCGAGCGTGAAGGCCGTCTTCAGCGCGTCGATATTCTGGCGGAGGTGGGTTTTCTTATTGAATGCCATCTTCGAGAAGTATTTGGACGGTTCCCGTCAGTTCGGTATAGAACAGTTCGTAGTCGGGCGTGTCAGCGAAGTCGTCCGTGAGGTCGTACTTCTCCAGCACCCCGCGGCAGAGGGGCAGCAGGCGTAGAGCCGCCTGCCGGGCGGTATCCTCGGGAATCTCCGCCTCGAATTCCCTCCAGAGGATGTTTACCAGCGTGTTGTAGGGTGAAAAGTGCAGTCCGCGGCAGAGTTCCTCGCGGGCAATTTCTTCGGCCTCGATGTGGTTGCAGCCCGAACGGATCGCCTCGCTGTACGCTTGGGCGGCGCTGTCGGCCCGCTCGGCGATGAACTCACCTTCGGCGATGAGTTCCGGGTGGCTGTCCTTGAGGTAGGATAGTAACGAAAGTCCGTAATAGGACAATTCCCCCGTGGGGGTATGGTGTTGCTTGTCTGGCATGATAAGAATTTTTAGTGGTCGTTGATAATCGGGGAAGAGAAAGGCGCCCCGGGTTCCCACCCGAAGCGCCGACCACTGAAAAAATCCTTATCAAACAAGCGTATCTCGTTATGACAGGTCTTTTCCAGTGGCAAAGGTAACGATTATTTCCGTTTGTTCCTCTTTCCCTGCCTGGGAGTATCGCGCGGCTCGAAAACGAACGAGGTCTTGAACTGGTCATCGAGCGTGAGGGCCGCGTCGAACGTCCCGCCGCCGTTTTTGACGAATCCCCGGATCGTGCCGGTTTTGCCTTTGGTCAGCAGTTCCGCGAGCTGCTTGTCGGTCAGCTCCTTGCGGGCCACGGTTCTCCATACGGTCAGGCCGCAATCGGGATTCTGGCACTTGGCGAGTTTGGGATAGAACACCACGGGCCTGCCGCAACGCGGGCAGGCTGTGTCACTCTCCGCGCCGTCGATTCTTGCTTCCAGCAGTTCTTTGGCGATTTGCGAGGCGAAGACCTCGATACCGCGATGGAACGTCGGGGCGTCCATCTCCCCGGTAGCGATCTTCGAGAGGGCCAGTTCCCAGCCGCCCGTCATGGCGACATCGGCGATCTTCTTGTCCCTGACCACGGCATACACGGCCAGTCCCTTGTCCGTGGGTACAAGCGACTTTTTCTCTCGCCTGACATACTCGCGGGCAAAGAGCGTTTCGATGATGGCGGCACGGGTGGCGGGCGTGCCGATGCCGGCATCCTTCATCGCCTCGCGTTCGGCCTCGTCGGACAGTTCGCGTCCGGCGGTTTCCATCGCCGCCAGCAGACTCGATTCCGTGTGAAGGGGCGCGGCCGGGTCTGTTTCTGTTCCGTGACGCATCCTTTGACGGGCAGCTCGTCGTCTTGCACGATGTCGGGAAGGAGGGTCATGTCCTCCTCTTTCTCCTCGACAGGTTCATTCAGGACGGCCCGCCAGCCCGTCTTGACCATGATACTGCCGCGGGCCGTGAAATCATGCCCCGCGCTTTGCAGGGTAAGGGAAGTGTTTTCTTTCACGCAGGCCCCGGAAAAGGTTTCGAGCATCCGCCCCGCGACCATCTCATAGATGATGCGGTGGTCGGCATCCAGTTCGGAAGGGAGGTTCTCGGTGGGAAGCAGCGCGTGGTGGTCGGCGATCTTTTCGTTGTCCACGCTTCGGCGGGAGAGAGATGCGGTATCCATCCTGCCCGCGTATTCCGCGAAACGGGGATAGCGTGTCATGTTCCGATGAGTGCCGGAATCTCCTCGGCCACATCTTCCGATATATAGCGTGAGCCGGTACGGGGATAAGTGATGAACTTCTTCTCGTAAAGCGACTGGGCGATGTCGAGCGTTTTTCTGCCGAAAAACCATACCGGCTGTTGGCCTCTTTCTGGAGTGTCGTCAGGTCGTACAAGAGAGGCGGCTGTTCCCTGGCCTCCTTGCGCTCCACGTTCACGACGCGTACCGTTCGGGCGCCGATAACCTCGGCGCGGGCTGCTTCCGCCTTCTCCCTGCCGTCGAATTTCTCCGTGGAGAGGACGGTGAACTCCGTGCCCTCCTTTGCCGTGGAGAGCTTCAGCCGGAAATAGGTGGCGGGCTTGAATGCCTTGTTCTCCAGGTAACGGGAGCAGATGATCGCCAGCGTGGGGGTCTGCACCCGTCCGAGCGACCAGACGCCCCGCCCGGCAGCACGGCAAGCGCTTGCGAGGCGTTGATACCGACGATCCAGTCGGCTTCGCTGCGGGCTTTGGCCGAGAGATAAAGGTTGTCGTATTCGTTGCCGGGGCGGAGGTGTTGTAACCCCTCGCGGATGGCCGGTCGGTCAGGCTGCTGATCCATAACCGCACGAAAGGGGTGCGGCATTCCAGGTAAGAGTAGATGTAGCGGAAGATCAGCTCACCTTCACGCCCCGCGTCGGTCGCGACGATGATGCGCTCGGCCATGCCGAACAATTCCCGGAGAATACCGAGCTGCTTCACGACACCCGGGTCGGCCTTATACTCTTTACCCTCCCGAACCTGCCGGGGCAGGAGGATGAACGATGATGGCAGGATAGGCAGGTTTTCCCGGCGGAAACCCGCGATGCCGTACTGTTGGGGCATTGCCAGCCCGACCAGGTGGCCGAAGGCCCAGGTTACGGCGTAGCCGTTTCCCTCGATAAAACCGTCTTTACGGTTCGTGGCTCCCACGATGGCGGCGATCTCACGCGCCACCGAGGGCTTTTCTGCGATAATAACTTGCATGATGATTCGGATTTTTCAGTGGTTGTTTTCTTGTTGTTCTTCTTCTTTCTCTTTTTCCGGACGGGCGATCAGCCGGCGGTCGTAATAGACATGGTTGCCGTTCCCGTCGTAATACTGCCGTCCGTCGTCCGCCTCCTCCGGGGGGCTGCGTTTACCCGGCCGGAGGTACAAGGCGGCCAGTGCCGCGATCAGGAGCGGCATGGCTCCGGCCTGCATATAGAACCATTTCATACGTTATACCTTGACACCTTTGGAGTTGCTCTTTTTGCCGCTGCGGTAATTTTTCTTCTGCGTCGGGGTGGCTTCCTGCTGTCCCTGCTTGAGCGGCTCTTTCACACCTTTGACCGCTTCGACGGTCTTGCCCTCGGAATTGACGGCGACCTGGGTACGGCTTTCAACGGCGGGTTTGACCTCCGCCCCCTGCCGTTTCGCACGGTCGGGATTCCAGCGGAAGAAGTCCATCTTGTTACGCTCGAAGTTGGGCTTGACCCAGGCGTTGAACGGCTCACCCTGCCCGTCCTTGACCATGCCCTTGATGTAGAAAGCCTTGACATCCGCCCGCTTGGAGATCATTCACCGCTTCCGTCCACTGGTCATAAGCCTCTTTGGGCACGGAGGCTTTGAGGATTGTCCGGTGAATCGTGAGCGTGGGCTGTCGTTCGGAGGCCGTCGTTTCCTGCCGTCCGTTTTTCTCGGCGGCCTTCTGGCGGTAAATCTCCTTGTTCTCCTGGCGTAGCGGTTGCGATCCAAACCGTCGTAGGTAAAGGAATAGTTACGTTCGGCCGCGTCGATTTGGATATAGGCATCCCGCTTATAACCCGCGCGGTGGTATATCCTTCGAGCAACACCTTGCCGCCGCCGTAGAAATCCATCTGCTTGCCTTCCGAGAGGTCGGCCTCCTTGATGCGGGCACGTTTTTCGAGTAACGAAACGGGCATGGGTTCCAGCGTGTTCGTCCATTTGTCTATCGACACGTAGCAGGGCGTGAGCTTGCCCGGCTCCAGCTCCAGGTCGATCACTTTCCCGGCATGGCGGGTGTTCATCAGGTTCGTTTTCGCCTCCTCGTCGAGCAGCACCCCGTGGAAGGGGGCGTCGAGGTCGGGCCGTTCCTGCCAGTAATGCGGCACGACGCGCAGCGAGCCGTCCGCCTGCTCTTCGAGCGACACGCGCCCTTTGGTGGAAACACGCATCCCGTTCTCCAGTTCGGGGTTCATCTCCACCAGCCCGTTGGATTTATGTCCGTAAGACATGGCTTTCAGGTGCGGCTCGATGTCCTCCATGCGGATACCTTTCTTCTCCATATCCGCCAGGTCTATCTTCGTGACGTCCAGCGGCTCGAACTGCCGCTGCTCCTGCGTCTGAAGCCGTTCGGAGGGTCGATACGGTAATTTTCCAGAATCTCCGGGTCGAAGTCGATGCGGATAAGTTTGTTCAGGGCATTCTCCGTCATGACGAAGATACCCGTGTGGACGGGGTTCTGGGCCTGTTCCATGAACTTTTTGAAGAAGGCTTCGAGGCTGAATCCTGCGTATTCACGTTCAGCAGGCTCGCCACGTTCTGATCCGTGGGGTCGGCGGTCTGGATATTGCCGTCCCGATCCACGCCGGTAACGGCTTGCAGTCGTCCGTCGTCGGCATTCTGAACGAGCATGACTTGTTTAGCGTCGTTCTTTACGTTTTCGTCCATAATTACGAGTGTTTTTAGTTAGCACCAATAGCGATGCGGGAACGAAAGTAAGGGGAACCGGCTGAACGTAAAAGAGTTGGAAAGGCTATGGAAGCATCGGGCACAGAAGTGGCCGCTTGTGGCGCAGGGCAGAGGAAATCGGAGAAACGGAGTGCCGGGAAGGACGGATTTGGCAGAGGGTATTTTCGTGGCTCCTCACCTTATTTGTCAGGTAGTCGGGATCTATTGTTAAATGTCAATAAAGCGCATGGATAACCCGTGTTTTTTTATAAATTTGCGAAAACGGGTTTCAATATCCGACAAAACGTGAGGCATGGAAATATATACCCCAAAAACCAAGATCAAACTTTCTCCGGTGATAAGAAACGGGAGAGAATTTGTCGAAGTGACTTTCGGTAATGACAATGACATCCGCTTGTCGCTGTCGAAGGAAGAAAACGTACTGCTTGTCGGCGGCAGGGCTTATCTGCCTGCAGAGAATTTCGTGCTTGCCGAGTTCTTCGACCGCTATGTGAAAATGGCGTTTATAGACTATTCCGCCATCAAGGAAACCGCACCCCGTAAAGAGGAAGACAAACGGCCGCCACTGCCGGAAGGTTATCTGGAAAACTCCAGCAAGTGCGTTACAGTGACCATACCGTAAGGGTATATACCTCCTATTTCCGCGATTTCCAACAGCATTTCGAGGGGCGTAAGATTGAAACGGTTACCCCCGGCGAGATAAACGACTACCTGCTGTATCTCATCCACGAGAAAAACATATCCTCCTGCCAGCAAAACCAGCGTATCAACGCCATCAAGTTCTATTACGAGAAAGTTCTCGGTCAGGAACGGCGGTGTTACAAGGTGAACCGTGCCAAACGGGAGAAGACGCTGCCCGACGTGTTGAGCAAGGAGGAAATAAAGAAGATACTCGACGCGACGGTGACAGACCTGCGCTTCTTCTGCATGTTCTCCATACTCTATTCCGCAGGGTTGCGCATCAGCGAACTGCTGGAACTGAAACCCGGCGACATCAACGAATCCCGCTCCCTGATACGGGTGCGGCAGGGTAAAGGAAAAAAAGACCGCTACACCCTGCTGTCAAAACCGTTGATGAAAAAGCTGACGGAATATAACAGACTATACAAACCGAAAGTGTGGCTCTTTGAACACAGACCGGGCGAACCTTTCACCGAGAGTATCGTGTCGAAACGGCTGAAGGCAGCGGCCCGGGAAGCGGGAATCACGAAACGGATTTACCCGCACCTGCTACGCCATTCGTTCGCCACTCACCTGCTGGAGCAGGGAACCGACATCAAGATAGTGAAAGAGCTTATGGGACATAACAATATCAAGACGACAGAAAGGTATGTCCACATAGCCGACACTTTCAAAAGCAATATCAAAAGCCCGTTGGACGATCTGTTGATGGAGGAAGACGAGGTCTGATACTTAAAGAAAATAACAGCCAAATCGGCTGATAGTATAACGTTCAAGGCAATTAAAACAACTATAAATCAGCTACTTACAAGGGTTTAGCAAAGATAAAGGAAATAACGATACGAGCATGACAGATTTGTTAAACGACATATACACAGACGGTTGCAAAGCGAAAAAG
>ENA-OQEX01000643-OQEX01000643.1-human-gut-metagenome-genome-assembly--contig:-NODE-643-length-17109-cov-13.473796_pt1 | contig 17109 bp, 19 predicted proteins | sample MGYA00242802_ERZ504649 | MGnify/ENA primary metagenome ERZ504649 (study PRJEB26092, sample SAMD00036194) | human gut metagenome | host: Homo sapiens | study: EMG produced TPA metagenomics assembly of...
GTTCGATGTCTGCCCGGATGCGACACTGAATGTGTCCATCCTCGCAGTATCCGGTTCTCAAGGTGCACGCCTGGCGGCTGATCCGGTCCGACCGGGCCGCGCGGCAAGGAGATATATTGCCAGACCGGAGGGGCGCCGTGGGCGGGAATCGCGCACTCCATATTTTGTTCACAAATGAATAGGTCCCTCAGTCGCATCACTGAGGCTAAAACTGAAGCATTGGCTTCTGATATTGGCGATGACCAGCTGGTTTATAGGTGTTAAGGCATCGGTCATCTCTGGAGCGCCACTTTACTCCAAAAGCATCAGCTATTTGTTTCCCGTCGGTAAAAGGCAGGTTTTGTTCGCCAAGCGTTCTTATATATAGAGAAGTTCGGTTCGAACCCGTACACCGGCAACAAAAAAGCGACCAGCCGGAGCCGATCGCTTTCTATTCTATGCTGGATCATCCAGAGGCGCTTCCGAACTCATTTTCTCGCTGCCATTCATGCTTTCGAGGCATCGTTCGACCTCCACAGCCTCATGTTTTGAGGATCTGCCGTGTTTATCACTGTTATTAATGAGTGTGTGGAAGTGATCCTCATACAGATACGTGCGATCCGCCAGAGAACTGAGAAGCATCTCTCTGCAGCCCTCGTTGCCTATCCTCGCATCTCTCAGGTCTTCCGGAAATTCACAAGCAGTCTTAGAGTCAGTTTGTTTCCGTTTTCAGAGACTTGTTTGAGAGTTTTTAAAGACAGTTCAAAACAATAAGTGAGACACCATAAAGCAGAGCAAGATGTGCCGGATAGAAAATGTAGAAGAAATATTTGAGCTTCAGCCCTCGCTTACCATTATAAAGATTGATAAGCAGCAACGAAACGACCGCGGCAGCAACATCAGGATTAAATACATTAGCTGTAGCAAACTCAAATCCGCCGCCAACTATATGGCATGACGAAAGGAGCACTGCACATACTGCAGCAAAGAACATCTTGGCCTTGCTGTCGTGGAATAAATAGAATGCAGCCACAAGCATAATGCCATACACACCGCCATCTAGTTTAGTGTATTCATCTGCCAGTGCTGTCAAAACAATCAGAGCAGTTTCTGCGATGTATCTTTTCCGTTTTGAAAGACTTTGTATCTTTTCCAGAACAATCAAAAAGACCAAGGAAAGCAGGAGCTCACACATAACATTTTGTTGCCGAAGGTCAAATAGTTGTCCGGTTTGGACGAAATCGTATATGGGCTCCGCAATGATTGCGAAGACAAGCATATTTCGCAGGTACTTCTTTAAGTCATGAGTATGCAAAAATCCCTCAACTATCAAAAAGCAAAATAAGGGAAATGCAATTCTGCCAAGAACATGAAGCATATCCGAAGCCTCGCTTAGAATCGCCCACTGTTCGTCTGATATCTGACTGTACGATGCGTGAGTCATGATTCCATTGGTCAGGACGATCCTGCTTACATGATCGAGAACCATCGAAATGGCTGCTATTATCTTTAATGTGCTGCCGCTAATTCCGTATCTATTTGTTTTCATTTCGTATTCCTTACTTTGGGTGGGCCGTCAGGGGTTCAGCCTGCTCCGCAGGCGCCGCTGCGGCGCTTCGCGCCTTGCGCGCTGCGCTGGCAAACGCTCACGCGTTTACTCAGCTCCGCGCCCTTTCGGGTTCGAACCCGCGTCGCGGCAACAAAAAAGCGGCCGGCATCCGCCAGTCGCTTTTCCATTCTATGGTGGGCCGTCAGGGGTTCGAACCCTGGACCTTGGGATTAAAAGTCCCCTGCTCTGCCAGCTGAGCTAACGGCCCGCGGGTGGCATTGTACCACGGTCTGGGACTATTCCCAACTCCATTGGCCGTTCTGGAAAATCACAACTTCACGTCCATCAGGCGTAATGCCCGTAATATCGATGTCGTCCGTGCCAATCATAAAATCGACGTGCGTGCTCGAGACGTTAACGCCATGCTCCAGGAGCTCTTCCTTGGACATGTCATACCCACCCTCGATGCATTCGGGGAAACCGACACCTAGCGCGAGATGGCAGCTAGCGTTCTCGTCATAGAGCGTATCGTAGAACAGTACGCCACTTTCGCGGATCGGAGTGTTCTTGGAAATGAGCGCGGCCTCACCCAGATGAGCGGCACCTTCATCGGTGTCAATAATGCTCGCAAGCGTCGCCTTGCCCACACGGGCGTCGTAATCCACCACGCGACCGTTCTCGAACTTAATCCAAAAATCGTCAACCTTGTTACCGTGGTGAATGAGCGGCATAGCCGAATACACGATACCGTCGGCACGCATACGATCAGGCGAGGTGAAGACCTCCTCGGTGGGGATGTTGGGGAAGAAGGGATGTCCATCGGGCGTCTTACCCTTGCCGCCGGCCCACTCGTGACCCTTCGTCATGCCAATCGTCAGATCGGTTCCATTTGCCGCGGTGTAATGCAGCCGGTCAAAACGATTGTCGTTCAGGAAGCGCAAGTTCTTTTCGAACGCCGCGTCATGAAGCTCCCAGTCGCTCTCCGGGTCCTGGCCATCGGCGCGAGCGGTGTGCAGAATCGCATTCCACAGCTTATAGATTGCAACCTCATCGGCGTCTCCCGGGAACACCTCGCGCGCCCAAACCACGACCGGAGCGCCGGCGATGCACCACGGATTGATGTTGTAATCCAGTCCACGGCGGAAAACTTTGCACTGCGTATTCCTCGCCTTGGATGCCGCAGCCGGCTTGGCTGGATCGATGCCCTTGAGGGCTGCAGGATCGGCACCCTCGATAAAGATAAAGCAGGCACCGTCCTGGGCCAACGAATCCAACTGCATGCGCTTCCACTCGGGCGTCTGCTCAAAGTAACTTTTCTCGACATGCTCGTACGTAAGCCTCGTCACGGCGTCGTCGGCCCAGATGACCGTCACGTGACCGGCACCAGCGTCATAAGCCTCCGCAACCACCACGCGCGCAAATGACGCGCACTCGACGGGAGACTGAACGACGACCTCCTGGCCGGGCTTAACGTTTACGCCCTTGCGGACAACGAGACGTGCATAATTTTTGATCTTGGGCTCCAGGGCCTTCATGCCCTCCAGAGCCTCTTCGACCGTCAGGGCAGCTCGAATCATGTGCCACTCCATCTATCTATAGGACAGTAAAAAGGCGCGCCGCAAAAAACGACGCGCCTTATATCTTAGCGATATCTATAGGTTGTAACGCTACTACTTCTTCTTGGAGGCCTTCTTGTCCTCCTCGGCAGCCGCACGCTCAATAAGAGCGTTGAGCTTGTTCTCGGACATGCCCTCGGCCTGCGTGCGATACCTGTTGCGCAGAGGACGAATACGAACGAAGTCGTAGATAAAGTCACCCAGAATGATGACATAGGACAAAATGATGCCGACCATCTGGACGGGACTGGACACCGTGCCGCCGGGAGCGAAGTAGAGCGAGGCCCCAATTGCCACGACGAGCACCATGCCGATAGCGAGCACAGCCCACCAAATACGGCGGCGCTTGGTGTAGTCCTCATCCTGCTTGAGAAGAATATTCGACACCGTGTAGATACGATCCTCGCGAGCACGCTGCTTGGCCTTGCGGGCGCGCTTCTCCTCCTTGGAAAGCCGTCCAGGTTTTCACCCTTCTCGAGCTCTTTGCGGCGTGCCTTGGATGATGCTGGCACGACGCGGACAGAGCTCGCTGCCTGACGGGCGGGCTTAGCAGATGCGGCGGACTTGCGCGCAACCCCGGTAACCTCGTGGGATTGCGTGCGCTTGTTCGTGGCGCTACGGGTACTCACTTATGCGTTCTCCTTCATGCTTGTGAACTGGGAGCCCGTGATGATCTGGAAGGCCTCGCGATAGCGCTCGGACGTGCCATCGATGACCTCGGCGGGCAGGTGCGGGGTCTCCCCCGTCATATCCCAGTTGGCCTTGAGCCAATTGCGGACGAATTGCTTGTCGTAGCTAGGCTGGATCTTGCCCTCCTCGTAGCTGGCAGCAGGCCAGAAACGGCTGGAGTCGGGCGTGAGGCACTCGTCGATCAGCGTGACCTTGCCATCAATAACACCAAACTCGAACTTGGTGTCGGCAATGATGATGCCACGAGTCGCTGCATACTCGGCAGCAGCCTTGTAGATCTTGAGGGACAGATCGCGAATCTGCGTGGCGATGTCCTCGCCAACGATCTCGCAACAACGCTCAAACGAGATATTCTCGTCGTGATCACCGATCTCGGCCTTCGTGGACGGGGTGAACAGCGGCTCGGGAAGCTTGGAGGCCTCGGTCAGGCCCTCAGGCAGCTGGATGCCGCAGACGGTGCCGTTCTCGTCGTAGGTCTTCTTGCCCGAACCGGTCAGATAGCCGCGGACGATGCACTCGATAGGAATCGTCTGGGCCTTCTTAACCAGCATGGCGCGGCCGGCGAGGTAGTCACGATACTCAGCAAACTCCTCAGGGAAATCCGCCGGGTCGATGGAAACGAGGTGGTTGGGAACGATGTCGGCAAACTTATCGAACCAGAATGCCGAGATGCGGTTGAGCACCTCTCCCTTAAACGGAATCTCGTCGGGAAGAATGAAGTCGAACGCAGAAATGCGGTCGGTGGCGACCATCAGCAGGTTTTCACCGGCATCGTAGATATCACGAACCTTGCCACGGGAATCCGGACGACGCTCCATCGTTGTCACGTGAGTCACTCCTTACCAAAATACGACAGTAATGCGGGTTCTTTCCCGCACGTTTTCGCAAACTCGGAGCGGCAGGGACGAAACCCCTCCTTCACCGAATAGCGAAAAGCTAGTGCTCCATTGTAGTAGATGCCGCGTCCGCCGTGTGCTCGCGAGGCAGATGAATTGTAAAAGTCGTACCCTTTCCAAGCTCCGACTCCACGGAAATGTAGCCATGATGGCGCTCGACGATTTGTTTAGTCACGGCGAGGCCCACGCCCAGGCCACCCGCCTCGCGGGCGCGACTGGCGTCGGCACGCCAAAAACGACCAAAGATGCGCGACAGATCGTCCTTGGCAATACCGATGCCGGTATCCGAAACGGCAATACTGACATGCTTGCGGTCACTGAGCACCGACACCACGACCCAACCGCCCTCGGGGGTGTAGCGCATGGCGTTGCTCATGAGATTGATGACACACTGCGTGATCATGTCGGGATCGGCCTCGACGACATCGTCGTGACCCTGGGTTTCATCTGCAAAGCGCAAGCGCAGATCGCGGTCAACAAACAGGCGCTCCTGAGCGTTGACGATGGAACGCACGAAGGGAACCATGTCCACCGGCTCAAGGTTGAGCGGCGCTGTGCTGTTTTCCATGCGCGATAGATCGAGCATCTGCTGCACCAGACGGGCCAGGCGACGTGTCTCGGATGCAACGGTTTCCAGATGCTCGTCGTCGGTGGGATACACCCCATCCTGCATGGCTTCGACTGTCGCGAGCATGGCCATAAGCGGAGTACGAAGTTCGTGAGCCACGTCTGAGGTCAGGCGCTTCTCGTGTTTCATATCCTTCTCGAGCGAAGTGGCCATCTCATCGAAGGTCTCACCCAGCTGATCAATCTCGTCATCGCCGCGCAAGCCCGTACGAGCAGACAGATCGCCATCGCGAATTTGCTTGGCCGTGCTGGTAATACGGTGAATCGGCTTGGTGAGCATGCGCGACACGAGTGATCCGATAACGACCGAAATGCAAACTGCAACAACCGCAGCAAGGGCCATGGCGTTAAAGGTCTTCTCCCTAAACGCAGAATCTGCCTTGGTGAGCAAGGCATCGGAGCCGATGGCCCACAGCTTTACCTGTCCGACATGCTCGCCGGAAGACGTTATGATTTCGACGTTTGCAACGCTATCGGAGCCGGTGGGAGCCGACGAGACCGGACTATGCGATGCTTTTTTCCCGCTCGAGCTGCTCGACGGCGATTCGTTCTCGCGCACATCGGCGGTCGCGCTTGCCGAAGGCCATGAGTCGTCATAAACGACAACGCCTTTCTTGTTGACGACCTGCATACCCAAATCGTCGGACACCAAACTCGATGTCGCGACCGTACGTAGCTCGCCCGCAGTCCAATTGCCGTTTTCCTCATACGACGTCGCAAGCTTTTCGGCAGCGGAATTTGCGATTTCGACGATATTAGAGCGCGTGTAATCCGAAAAGACCGTGCCCCACACAACAGAGACCACGCCCACCAGCACCAATACCGTCATGAGCGATGTCAGAGCAAAAGCAAGTGCCATGCGCGAGGGATAGCTCATCGTTGGCCGTGAATCGGAACGAGGCGTGTTCCAACTAGCCTTGGAACCCGCCTCGCTCTCCTGCTTGTGCTTTTGTCCGATTTCAAAGCGCGCAGGTGTCATATGTGATTTCCCTATTTCTCGTCCGACTTATCGGTCTTGGCCGGAGCCTCGAAACGATAGCCGACACCATGGACGGTGTAGAGCCACTTGGGCTTCTTGGGATCATCGCCCAGCTTGGCGCGAAGGTTCTTCACGTGGCTATCGATGGTGCGCTCATAGCCCTCAAAGTCGTACCAAGCACCTTCTCGACCAGCTCCATACGGTTGTAAACACGGCCGGGATGACGAGCAAGCGTGGTGAGCAGCTTGAACTCGGAAGCCGTCAGATCGACTTCCTTGCCCTCGACCAAGATCTTGTGGCCCGAGATATCGATGACCAGATCGCCGAAGTCGAGTACCTCGACGGCGGGCTCGTCGGCCTGATGGGCACGGCGGAACAGAGCGCGAACGCGGGCGACGAGCTCGCGCGGCGAGAACGGCTTAATCAGATAGTCGTCGGCGCCGAGCTCAAGACCGATAATACGGTCCTCGATCTCGCCCTTAGCCGTCAGCATGATGATGGGGACATCCGAGGTATCGCGAATGGTGCGGCAAACACGCTCGCCGGGGATCTTGGGGAGCATAAGGTCGAGCACGACCAGGTCAACTGATGCTTCTCGAACTCCTCGATCGCGGACTGGCCGTCGCCGACGCCCACAACCCAGTAGCCTTCGCGCTCGAGATAGGCAGCGACGGCGTCACGGATTGCCTTCTCATCCTCGACCAGCAGAATCTTTTTTGCATCTGAAGCCATAACACGGCCCCCCTGTCTCAATTAGCTAAGAACAAGCCCATTTTAACGCACCTGAGCCCGCCGGATGCCGCTATGACGCGGCAGCTCGGCGGGCGGTACTCACAATTACAACGCGCTTATTCCCCTGTTGGCGCCTTTTTAACCCCTCTAAGCTTAAAGAGAGAATAGCGTGCGGTGACCGTCTCTGGTATACCCTGGCTGTTGCGCACCGTGGCGTACGTAAGGAATGAGTCCGATTTTCCCGCCGTAGCTGGATAATCGCCATACTCCAGGGCTCGGTCGGGCGACAGAAGCGAGCCGTAGGTCTTAGCCGAAGTGTCAATCAAAAAATGCGACGCCTGGACTTTAACCAGGTATTTATTTTTCCTTCCCGCAACGCACGCGAGCGGCTCACGCGAAAGGAAGAGGTACGGCCCGCCCTCGTTACCGATATAGGTGCCATATTGCCCAGCTACCCACACCGTTATACGTCGCCTCAATGGAGAACACGAAGGTGTCGCCCATATACACGGCCTCGAAAGGCGAAACCGACGAAGGAAGCACCAGCTGAGCTCGCTTCGTATTGTTGCCGTCAGTCAGGTCGATCGCCGTCATACCGTAATAGACGCCCTCATCATTGTGCACGCGGGGCGAGATGGTCAGGATGCCGTCGCTCACACGCGGGGCGGATGCGAAGCGGCCCGTCGACTTCCAAATAGTCTCAGGCTTGGACTCGCTAGGCGACTGACGGTAGCAGTACGAATCGTTACTCGTCTTGCTGCCGCCGGACGAGGGCATCTTATACCAGATGACCGACGACCCATACGCTGTGAAGAGCGGCGGATCGTAATTTTCGCCACCGCGATCGAGCTCGACAGCGTTGCCGGTAAGGGAGGAGCCTGCAAGGTTTTGCGCATAGAGTTTCCAAGACGCATTGGCAAAGTTCATCTCGACCCACGCGAACACGCCATCACCCGCGCGAACGTCGTAAAACGCATAACCGGTTCCCTCAACGGGATCCTCGATAAGTGTGGTAAGCGAGCCATCGCCCAGGTTGAGCACACCAAGCGTATTGGCATGCAGGCAGAAGCAGGCGCCATCATCGCGGCAGCGTAGTCGCCATCGCAGTAGTACAGCAGCGTGCCCAGCGGCAGCGTCCACGACGCCGCCGGCTCAAGATCGATATCAACAGCTTCGTACTCATCAGTGATCGAGACAATCTTCGAATCGTCCTTGATAACTTGCGGCTCGCCGGCGGCATCGTCGCTGGTGCCCGTTTTTTTCGAGCAACCGGCAAGCACCGTGGCAGCGCCCGCGGCAGCACCGCCGAGCACAAAGCCACGGCGCGATATTCCATTCTTGATGTGGTCGGCGATACCCATTAGGCGATCTCGGCGCGAGCGGCTCGATAGCGCGCGTAAGCTGATCGGCGCAAGAGGTCTTTTTCATACCGCAGGTATTACCGGCGAGAACCTCGATTACGCGATCGGCAGGAGCACCCTCGACTAACTTGGAGATTGCCTTGAGATTGCCGTCACAGCCGCCGGTAAACTCAACGCCCAGCACCTTGCTGCCATCGTCAGAGAGATTGAGGTGAATATTGCGAGAGCATACACCCTGCGGCTTGTAGTCAAAACTAATCATTGAGATCCCCTCTCAGAAAGAAATTTCAGACGTCTATTATCCCCGCCTGGGCCGACTTATTATCGCAAGCACCGATTCAACATCCTACGATGCATGGACTCGCGGGGGCAAGATTAGCAGTCCGCACCCTGTGCGTGGACCGTGCGCTTCTCCCGATACATATTGTGGTCGGCGACACGATATACATCGGCCAGCGTATTTCCAGCCGTCTCGACGGTCGCCACGCCAATCGATGCGCTGACCGTCAGGGCCTCATCGCTTACCGCGGCAAGACCGAGACGAAGATCCTGTTCCAGCCCGAGCGCAGACTCGTTGTCAGTATGGGGGCAAACCAGCAAAAACTCGTCGCCGCCAAGGCGCATCGGCAGATAATCCGCACCAGCACCCGCCGCAGCACGGACGCCGTCCGTCGCAGCAGTTCATCCCCCATCTCGTGACCATAGATGTCGTTGGTCCGCTTGAGATAATTGCAGTCCAACATAATCACGCTCACGGGCAAGTCCTCGTTTACCAGGCTATCTCCGCGCGATTCAAGATAGTTGCGGTTGCGAAGCCCCGTCAGTTTGTCTTGATATGACAGCTCCTCGGCATGCTTGACCATCGATATGTTGTGCGTCGCCACGACGACCGACTCCAGCCGGCCTTGCTCATCGCGATGCTGGGGGACAACCTGTAGCGAGTACCAAGCGCCTCGACAATCTCGCACCTCGGCAGCCAAGTACGGTACGCCTCCATACGTTCACGAAGCGAACTTACATCTACGAGGCCCACAACCGCTTCGCGGCTTTCGGGGCTCACGATATCCCGGCAGACCGTGTCCATAAAGTCATATGCCTCGCTGTGCTCGGCAAATATTTTCGCTATCGCCGGCGACATATTGATCCCCTCGATCTCGAGGGTGTCGAGATGCAAAAGGAAGGTCGAATCGTAGATGGCGCTTATGGCATTGATAATGCCGAGCTGTTTATCCTTTTCGACCAAATTGCGGTGGTCAACGATATTTCGAGCCAACAGCACCACGACCCAAAACGCAAGACACACCAAGACGCCGACGGCGACAAATGAAATCCTGTCAGACATGACCTCAGATTTGGGATATAGCGCAAACAGGCGGTAGTCCTTATATGCCGCACGCACGGCATACCATTCGTCTCCTCGATATTCGATGCGCGTCAGGCCGTCGTCTTTCCACTCAACTCCTACGCTGGTGAGGAGTCGGGCGAGCGACACGTCAGCATCGGCACTGTTGGATGAGACAATCTCCGCATCCTCCATAACAAGCACCGTGGGACCCTGGTGGAAGGTACTGTTCGAAAGCACGTCGGCTATGGCATATGAATAGTCGTCCGCCGTATCGGAAACAAGTGAGCGGTATGCCAGGCAACGCCGTCGCCATACGGAACAGCACAGACGGCAAAAACGACACCACGGCGCTCATCGACAGTTGAGTAGGTCACTTTGGAACCTTGATACATCGATGCGACCGGCGAACAGGCCAACTCATCTCGCCACAACATGAGCGGATCGCGACCATCGATGTCGTAGTGGGCAGCCATATGGCCATCGGAGTCCATGACCATCAGCCCCGAAAGGTTCTCGGCATGGACAAATTGCTCGATAAGATCGTCGTTAACCTCAACGCGATCAGAGGACAGGAACGTCGCAAACGATTCGACCGCGGCGAGCAAATCGTGCGTCGCCTCGGTTTTTCTCCCCTGTTCGTAGCGGTCATATTTTTCGCAAGCGTTCTCCAAAAACACCATGGTTTCTTGGCCAAACCCAAGCGTTTTTTCGAGGCAGCGATGGGTTCCAACCGTATACAACAGGCCTAACAAGACGGCGCTGACAATAACGCTGGCAGCTATGACGTTCAGAGTCTTTCGACTCAAGCGGTGCTCATCAGTTGTCATGAATTTCCTCCTTGCCCGCCCGTCGTCGCTCCTGTCTTGTAATTGCCCACAATACGGTCAATCGTGCCATCTCGATCCATGTCGAACAGCGCGGTATTGAGATCCTTTACGACCGATCCTTCATAGCTGTCATCAAACGCGACGCCCAGGTCAACCGTCATAACATTGTCGGCAAACACACGGTAAACGCCGGGATACTGAGCAACGAGTCGGTCAAGCGACTGGACATCCGCCATCCAGCAGTCAACGTACCCTTTGACTAGAGCGGCTTTGCAGAGTTCGGCAGAGCCATATGATTTGATTTGAACGTCCGACGAGACCCCCAGATCCCCCGCAAGCAATCGGCGTTCACTCACCGAACCCGCAATCACCGCAATGGTCTTACTTCCATCGAGATGTGCCAAGGACTTGATGCCACTCGTTTTCTTGGCGGCAACCGAGACCGTCACGGTTAGATACGGCTCGGTCCAGTAATACTTATCCTCGCGATAACAGGGAGAATAGTCACACCACAGGCAATCGATATCACCGTTTTTGAGCAGCCGGTCGCGATCGTTCCAGTCAATATCGACAAACTGTGGCTTGAGCCCCGCACGCTTGCAGGCCTCGCGGGCGATGTCGATATCGATACCGGCGTAATCGCCCGTGGTATCGACATACACATAGGGGTCGTTATCCGTAACGCCGATTTTGAGCACCGGGAGATCTCTATCGGCTTCATTCGAGGAGGAAGAACTGCTTCGAACGGTATACGTCAGGGAGCCCGCACAGACGGCAACAAGGAGTATGAGCGTAAACGAGACGATGGTGGCCCGCTTGATGCGTCTGGGCACGTGCCCCCTTTCATCGAAACAGCAGTCGGAGTTCATTTTATTACCCGGGCGCATATGCGACAGTAAAAAAGCGCCTCGCCCAAGACGGGCAAGGCGCCAAAGGTTGAAATGCATCCGCAAGCGGTCGAATTAGGTTAACCCTACTCGAAGCTCAGCTGCTCCAGGCGATCGAAGACCGTATCGATGCGGGTGAGGAAGTCCCACGGATCAAAAATCTCGTCGAGCTTCTCCTGCTGACGGTGCAGCGCGGATCGGCCTCGAGACGCTCCTTAAAGGTGGGGCCAGAGACACAATCCTGCACCTCGTGCCAGGTGGCCATGGCGTTCTCCTGCACAATGGCGTACGCATCCTCGCGGGTGATACCCGTATCGACGAGGGCAAGCAGGACCTTGGAGGAGAAGATGAGGCCGCGGGTCTTGTTGAGATTGGCCATCATGCGGGCCGGATACAGCTGCAGGCCGTCGATAACGCGAATGAGGCACTGGAACATATGGTCAAGCGCGATGAAGCTATCGGCCTGGGCGACACGCTCGGCGGAAGAGTGCGAAATGTCGCGCTCGTGCCACAGGGCGACGTTGTCGAAGGCGACCTGGGCGTTGGACTTCACGACGCGCGACAGACCGCAGACCTTCTCCATGGTGATGGGGTTGCGCTTGTGCGGCATGGCGGAGCTGCCCTTTTGGCCCTTGCGGAAGGGCTCCTCGGCCTCGAGTGTATCGGTCTTCTGCAGGTTGCGGACCTCGGTCGCGATGCGCTCGCAGGTGGCCGCTGTAGTGGCAAGCACGCCGGCAAGATAGGCGTGGTGATCGCGGCTGATGACCTGCGTGGACAGCGGGTCGTGAACCAGACCCAGGTGCTCACAGACGTACTCCTCGACGAACGGCTCGATGGAGCTGTAGGTGCCGACGGCACCGGAGATGGCACCGAAGGCAACGTTCTTGCGAGCATCCTCAAGACGATCAAGGTCGCGCTTGAGTTCCCATGCCCAAGAGCCAAACTTCATGCCGAAGGTCATCGGCTCAGCATGGATGCCATGGGTGCGTCCGGCGCAGAGCGTATTGCGCTCCTCGAAGGCGCGGCGCTTGCAGATCACGCCGAGCTTCTTGACGTCCTCGATAATCAGGTCACACGCCTGAGTAAGCTGATAGCACAGAGCAGTATCACCCAGGTCGGAGCTGGTCATACCGTAGTGAACCCAGCGACTAGGCTTGGGCTCGCCCTCGGGAACATCGGCGTCGATATATTCCTTCATGTTGGTCAGGAAGGCGATGACATCGTGGCGCGTGACCTCCTCGATCTCATCGACCTTCGCCTTCTCAAAGTTGGCATGGTCGCGGATCCACTGGGCTTCGTCTTTAGAAATGCCGATCTTGCCGAGCTCCGCCTGGGCCTCGCAGGCCAGAACCTCGATCTCCTGCCAAATGGCATACTTGTTCTCGAGGGAGAAGATATGTCCCATCTCCGGGCGGGTATAGCGATCGATCATAGCGGCTCCTTTTTGGTTATTGGCACGTTGGTCGTAACTTAACCATTGTACCGTGCGCGGGTGCGAGTATGGGCAGCAGGCATTAACCTAACATTTTGGAATTGGAGCGGGCATGGGGACATCCGCGCATTTGCTTCGCAAATCCGCACCGGCTGCGGTCGATCTCCTCGGATTCACGGAGACGATGGGGAAGACTTTGTTGAATTGGCCGTCCCAAGGTCTCCCGCGCTCGATGGAGCGGGCAACGGGACGTCCGCGTATTTGCTTCGCAAATCCGCACCGGCTGCGGTCGCCTATCGGCGACCTTGCCTGCTCGCTATAAACGCTTCGCGTTTATTTAACGCTCGCACCCTGTCGGGTTCGAGTCCCGGCACTTTATTGAAAAAGGCACAGTAACGAAACGTTACCGTGCCTGAAATTCGAATGGAGCGGGCAACGGGACTCGAACCCGCGAGTGTCAGCTTGGGAAGCTGATGCCTTACCACTTGGCGATGCCGCTTGTGTGTTGGCTAGTATAACGCGGTTGTCTTGTTCGATACAAGGGTGGCGATACTTGTTTTAGCTGTGGAGATTCGTTTGAAAATCGCGTCAATTGTGGAGACGAGGACCTTTGACTTCCTGTTCACCTTATCTTCTACCTGCGCTTTTGCTTGATTGTTGTATTTGAGCTCAATTTGTCAGGAATTGGGCAAGCTTTTGGTCAGGCTCCGGTACTTACCCGCATGAACCTCGGGGGTAGCCTCATCCTACGCGTCGCAACGTCCCCATGCGGCGCACGAGGGATAAGGAGCAGCCATGTCCAACGCACCCACGCACTCTGTCCACAGCGCAATCGCAACAGGTCCGCTGCTCCTGCTCCTCTTCCTGCTGTTCGGCTACCTGGCACCGGGAGCCGCATTTGCCGTCGATGGCTACGACCAGCTCGGCTTCCGCACTATCAGCGATGATTGTGGGCCGTTCTTCATCGGCAAGTATGAAGCTCAAGACGCCTCGATTGCCTACTGCATGAACCAGGAACGCCCCGGGCCCACCAAGCCGGGCGGCCCATGGCTCAACTTTGATCAAGGCTGGGTGTGGCTCGACGACGAGTTCGCGGCAATCGTTTGTCACGGATATCCTACCGCCACGTCGTTTGGCGGTTACCATCTTTCACCCGATCGCGCCCGCGCCGCCACCCAACTCGCCGTATGGATGCTCAACGGCACTACCCATGTCGACGGCACCTACTCCTACACGACCGCTCAGGGCAAAACCAAGAGCGGGCACTTTACCGCCGACGATGAAGTCGTGGCGGCTGCGCGGTGGCTCCACGACAGCGCAAAATCAGGAAGCATCAAAGCCGCTCCGCACCGCGCGCGACGCTATCTAGGAACCGTATCGGGCGGCAGCAGACGTCAAGACATGCTCTATGTACTGCCGGCGGTCTCTGTTTCCTTCCAAAAGCAGTCTGCGAACACTGTTATTACCAGCGGAAACAATACCTATCAGTTACCGGGGCAACATTCGATGTTTTTGAGAGCGCCGGCGACGCACATGTCGGCACCATCAAGATGGACGGCAACGGTCGAGCACAGGCAACACTTCTGCCCAATACGGCATACTACCTAGTTGAAACGAAGGCGCCGGCCGGCTATGTCCCCCGTCGTGATCGCATCGCCTTTACCACGGGGAATGACGGTGGACAGGTCGCCATTGATGAACAGCCCGGCACCATCAACCTGTGTATCGTAAAACTCGATGCCGCGACGAATGCCGGCCCCCAGGTGGGATCTTCACTCGCAGGAGCAGAGTTCACGTGTGTGTCGCAATCAACCCCTGGATGGGCGCAAATCCTCACGACCGACGAAAGCGGTCGAGCCACCCTCACCGATGTCCCCCTAGGAACCTTTACCATCTATGAATCAAAAGCCCCCGAGGCTACCTGCCATCCAACGATAGCTGGTCCTATACCGTTAGAGCCGACCAGCTCGGTGATTCAGGCGTGGTCGAGATCGAATCGCGCGTTTCCGATATCCCCATTGCGTTTGACCTTGAGATTTCCAAATTCAAGGACTACGGCAATAGCGATCAATCCGGCCTGGAGCAGCCGGCAGGAGGTGTTGTCTTTGAGGTTGTCAGCAACAGCTCTCAGCAGGTTGTTGGCACACTGACCACAAACATCTATGGCTTTGCCTCCACCAAAGATCAGCCCGAAGCATGGTTTGGCGCAGGCAAGCGACCCGCCGGTGTCCACGGAGCCATCCCATACGACCGCGCCGGCTACACCGTTCGTGAGGTTCCGGAAACCGTCCCAGAGGGTTTTAAACGTGCAGGGGAATGGACCGTCGAGGCCAATCAGATTTCCGACGGCGCCGAGCTTCAATATATCGTGGACAACCACGCTCTGTCGACGCATCTCCAGATTGTAAAACGCGATGCCCAAACAGGCGCTTCTGTTCCCCTAGCCGGATTCGCCTTCCAACTCCTCGACAGCAATCACGAACCTGTCTCACAAACTTGCTGGTATCCAGCACATAACGTAATGGATACCTTTACGACTGACGCGACCGGGACCGTCACACTGCCCGAATCGCTCGTGCCGGGCACCTATTATGTACGCGAAACCTCGGCCAAAGAGCCCTATCTTGTCGGCAAAGAGATCGAGGTAAACATACCCGCCGACATGAACCTAACGCCCGTTGCAATCGCCTCGTATTATGACCACGCCGCGACCGGAAACATCAGGATCGTTAAAACCGATGTCGTAGACGGCAGCAGCCTCGCGGGCGCCATCTTTGAGATCCGTGCCTCGGGTGATATCGTGCGCCCCGACGGTAGCATTGCCGCGCTCGACGGTGAGACTGTCGCTACCGTCACAACGGATGAAACTGGAGAAGCACGCGCGGACGACCTCCCGCTGGGATCTGGCACCGCACGCTACGAGGTTGTCGAGACTCAAGCGCCGGCAGCTTCTTACTCGACCGGACGCCCCATATCGTAGACCTCGCTTATGCCGACCAGAAAACACCCGTTGTAGAAGCACGGCTTAACGTATCCGACGATTACACCAAGGTTGATATCTCCAAGGTCGATGCAAGCGGAGAGCAGGAAATGAAAGGCGCACAACTCACCTTATATGGTCCCGATAAAACCGAAATAGACTCCTGGACCTCATCCGACAAGCCGCACCGCATCGAACATCTTGCACCCGGCACCTACTCGTTGCGCGAAACGATGTCTCCGCGGACCTATGACCTTGCCGAGGAGATAACGTTTGAAATAAAGGATACGGGAGAAGTCCAATCCGTCGCGATGAAGGATGCGCCCATCGAGATCAAAGGACAGGTCGACAAGCGTCAGGAACTTGTCCAACCTATCGGGAAGGGTCTGTTGGCTAACGGCGATGGAAAAAACCGCGCCGCGATGCAAACCAATACGGATGGGCTTTTCTCCTATATCATCGATGCTCGAAACGATTCCGCTACTTGGTTGATGAGTTTACGATTACCGATGATCTTGAGTGCGCCAAAGACGGCACGGCGAGATTCGTCTCAATCGAAACCCCCGTCGCCATCGGCGACCTCAACGGTCTGTGCAACGTGTGGTATCGCACGACGCCGTTGGACTCGACAGACATCGATGAGCCGGCAAACGCGACGCTTGACGATGGGCACGAAAATCCTTGGCTTGAGTCCGACGAAGTAAAAGAGAGTCTGGGTGAGGATTGCCGCCTCGTCGATTACGACGGCTGGCACCTCTGGAAGGCGGATGTCTCGACCACGGAATCCACCACGCTCGAGGCGAAAGAACTCGACCTTGCATCCAATACCGTCGTGACGGGCATTCGCATTGAATACGGTGCAGCAGCCGCCGACTTTACGACTCGAAGCGATACGGATTCTTGGACCCGCGATGATCTCAAAGATGAGCACGACGACCTTGACGATGCCAGAGCAATCCTTGGCACAGACGCTCGGGGCGCAGTCGTGCACATGCAGGCAACGTCGGCTTATACACCCCAAACTGCACTCACCAACAGCGCACGCGTCGATCTTTGCCGCAACGGCGGCGGCGATAAACTTGAGTCACATGACGAGGACAGTGTCATTCAACGCTGTACCCTACCGCAGGACCTACCGGCAACAGGATCAGCCCCATCGCCGCTTGCATCACCGCCGCTCCTGACCTCGGGTCGCCGCAGCCCTATGGG
>ENA-OQEX01000644-OQEX01000644.1-human-gut-metagenome-genome-assembly--contig:-NODE-644-length-17108-cov-2.825629_pt1 | contig 17108 bp, 24 predicted proteins | sample MGYA00242802_ERZ504649 | MGnify/ENA primary metagenome ERZ504649 (study PRJEB26092, sample SAMD00036194) | human gut metagenome | host: Homo sapiens | study: EMG produced TPA metagenomics assembly of...
AACTCGGCTCCCCTCTCTGAGGGGAGCCAGAGTATGCCTAATCAGCCAACGAGCGGCTTGACCAGCGGGAAGGTGATGGTCTCGCGAATCGTGGCACCGGTCAAGGCGATAAGCAGTCGATCAATACCCATACCCATACCGCCGGCCGGAGGCATGCCCACGCCGAGAGCCTCGAGGAAGTCCTCATCGATGTCGCAAGCCTCTTCGTCGCCAGCGAGCGCGTCCTTGGCCTGAGCCACGAAACGTTCACGCTGCACGATCGGGTCGTTGAGCTCGGAGTAGCCGGTAGCCAGCTCGAAGCCGCGCACGTAGAGATCCCACTTCTCCACCACGCCGGGCTTGGTGCGGTGGCCCTTGACCAGCGGGGAGGTTTCGACCGGGAAGTCACGCACGAAGGTGGGCTCGTAAAGCTTGTCCTCGTAGAAGTGCTCCCACAGGTGTTCGACGAGCTTGCGTGGTTCTCCACGTCGTCGCGCTCTACACCGAGCTTGTCGGCGATGGCGCCAGGTGCTCAACGGAGGTGCCGGGGGCGTCCGGGCCGCCGTTCGGCACGATCTCCTCGCCCAACGATTCGGACAGGGAGTCGTACATGCTGATGGTCTTCCATTCGCCGCCGAAGTCGTATTCGGTGCCGTCGAGCAGGGTGACCTTGTGCGAGCCGTAGACGTCCATGGCGGTCTTCTGCACAAGCTCCTTGACCAGCTGGCCGATGGAATCATAGGTGCCAGTAGCTGGTAGGCCTCGACCATGGTGAATTCGGGGGCGTGCGTGGCGTCGACGCCTCATTGCGAAGTCACGGTTGATTTCGAACACGCGATCGATGCCGCCGACCAGGCAGCGCTTGAGGAACAGTTCCGGGGCGATGCGAAGGTACAGGTCAAGGTCGAAGGCGTTCATGTGCGTGGTGAACGGGCGGGCGGCCGCGCCACCGTGCAGGGTCTGCAGCATCGGGGTTTCGACCTCGAGGAAGTCGTGGTCGTCAAAGGTGCGGCGCAGGGAGGCCACGGCCTTGGAGCGGTTGCGCACCATGTTGCGGATGTTCTCGTCCGCGATCATGCCGATGTACGGCTTGCGGGTGCGGGTGTCTTCGTTCAGGTCCTTGTGCAGGGCCGGCAGCGGCTGCAGGGCCTTAGAGGCGATAGCCACTCAGTGGCGAATACGGACAGCTCGCCGGTCTTGGAGGCGATGACGCGGCCCTTGAGGTACAGGTGATCGCCAAGGTCGACGAGCTGCTTGAACTGCTTGAGCGAGTCGGCGCCAATCTCCTTCTTGGAGATCATGCCCTGAATCTTGGTGCCGTCACCGGCGGACAGCTGCACGAAGCACAGGCCGCCCGCGTTGCGCAGGAACAGCACGCGGCCAGCAATGCCGACCATGTCTTCGGTCTCTTCGCCAGCCTCGAGCTTGCCGTCATACTTGGCGCGAACCGCCTCGATGGTGTCGGTGACGTCCAAGTGCACCGGGTAGGGGCAATGCCGGCCTCAAGCATCATCGCGCGCTTGGCCACGCGCATCTGCACCTGCTCGGGGTGAGCCAGCGGGCCGAACTCCTTGTTGGAGGGGTCCACGGCTTCGTCCAGCGTGGCACCGGACTTGATCTTCTCGCGGATGGTGGCGTCCTGCTTGAGCAGCATTTCCGCACGTTCGACGGTGCTCATCTGCGGGACGGCCGGGGTTTCATTCTCAGTGTTTTCGGTATTTTCGACAACTTCAGCCATGATTCATCAGTGTACGCAAGGCCGGCGATTATGAGCCCGGCAGACCGCACGGCCATCTGAACACCCGCTCACATGACGCAAAACCGGCCCTGCACAAGGCTTGAGAGACCTGTACACATGGCGAATCCACCATCACGCAACACTCGCGACATGCCGATTTGCATTGTCCACCACCACAATGTAATATCTACATCTGTTGCCAAACGGGCTGTAGCGCAGCTTGGTAGCGCGCTTCGTTCGGGACGAAGAGGCCGCGGGTTCAAATCCCGCCAGCCCGACAACTGGACCGGATTGTTGAGAAATCAGCAATCCGGTTTTTCGTTTCCTGTCCCAACAATCAAACCAAGCGATCGAACAGCGGTAAACAACCCGCCGCACACAGCGACAAACCACATCACGGCAAGCCCCCGTATTTGTTGGCGGACCACCGTAATATATCGCTCGAATCAATCGATTGCCGCACTGTTTTTGTAAGTAATACTGAAGTAATTAGAGGAACCATGAAGAAGAGTCTGCTTGCACTGGCTTCGGGCGCGTTCATTCTCGGTGCCGCCGAGTTCGTGATGATGGGCATTCTGCCGCAGGCCGCGGCCGCCACCGGCGTGGACATCCCCACCGCAGGCCATTACATTTCCGCGTATGCGATCGGCGTGTGCTTCGGCACACTGATTCTGGTATTCGGCCGCAAGGTGCCGCCGAAGGACCTCATCATATTGTTTATGGTGATTGCCTTGGTGGGCAATCTGGCTTCCGCATTCTCCGTCAATGCCGCCATGCTGGTCGTCGCACGATTCGTCGCCGGCCTGCCGCACGGCGCATTCTTCGGCACAGCCACACTCATCGCCAAGACTCTGGCGGAGGAAGGCAAGGAGGCGCAGGCCGTATCCGTGATGGTCACCGGACAGACCGTGGCCAATATGCTCGGCGTACCGGCGGGCACCTTGATGGCCGAGTTCCTTTCCTGGCGTCTTGCTTCGGCATTTTGGCCGCTTGGGCGGCAATGACGATTGTGCTGGCGTCGGCGTGGATTCCGTACGTTGCACCGATCAAGGACGCAGGCATCGCCGGTCAGTTCAAGTTCCTCACCCGCCGTGGCCCGTGGGTGATTTTGGCCGCCGTGTTCACCGGCAATGCCGGTGTGTTCTGCTGGTGGAGCTACGTCTCCCCTTGGCTGCAGAAAACCGGCGGATGGTCGTCTTCCCTGGTGCCGATGCTGATGATGCTTGCCGGCTTTGGTATGGTCATCGGCGGTCTGCTTGGAGGTCGTCTGACCGACATTGGAGGCATGCCGGCGCGGCCGCAATAGGTCAGTCCATCTCCTGCCTCGGCTTGTTGCTGGTGCTTATCACTCCGGGTAATCAGCCGATGACCGCTGTACTGACGTTCTGGATCGCCATCGGATTGTTCTTTACTTCCGCTCCACAGCAATTGCTGATGACCGAAGCCGGCCAGGGCGGCGGCGAGCTGATCGCCGGCGCGGCTGTACAGGTGGCGTTTAACTTCGGCAATGCCATCGGCTCGATTGTCGGCGGCGCGATGCTCACCACCTTCTCGATGAACTATCGCTATACCGGCCTGGGCGGTATGCCGCTGGCTCTGCTTGCCGTAGGGCTGCTGGCCTTCTACTCGTGGCGCTGCGAAACCGATACCGACGCCATTCACGCTTGCGCGAAACCAAGGTGGACTGAGACCAAGCTCACAGCAAACTCCCTGACGTGTTTGTTCACAGTATTAATAGACTGAAATCAGACACGATTCAGGGAGGTCTGGCGGTATGGATGAGGAAGCACTGCTCAAACAATTCGCCGCGCAATTCGCGCATGGTCCAGACGATGCCGACGACACCGATGCGGCGGCCGCAGCACAAGGTGCCGATTCCACGGCGAACCAGGTTGCGGACGATGCCGATCAATCGCCCGCAACCTTTGATACCCAACAATTCCTGAACGGACTGGACGCGATTTTCGATCGCCACACGGCCGCCACCGAAGCCGGCCCGTACTTGGAACAGGCGATGGTGGACGCGGAAAACGCCGGCGACGAGGCCGGACTGCTCACCGTGCTCAACGAAACGATGGGCTTCTATCGCTCGCAAGGTCGGCACAAGGAGAATCAGTGGATTGTGCAGCGAGCGCTGGAACTGGCCGCTCGTATGGGCTTGACCACCGGCACATCCGAGGCGTGGGCCACCACGCTAATCAATTGCGCCACCTCGATGCGCGCGGCCAAACAATACGATCAGGCCGAGGATTTGTATCATCAGGCGCAGAGTGTCTGCCGGCATTCGCTGGCACCCACCGACCGTAGGCTCGCAGCACTGCACAACAATCTGTCGATGCTCTACAGCGAGACGAATCGGCCCGACAAGGCGGAACTGGAGTTGCGTGAAGCGCTGCGCATTATCGAAGCCTCGAGCGTGAACCCGGACGCGGATATCGACGTGTCCAGCTCGCACACGAATCTGGCGTTGACCCTGCTGACCGAACACAAGTTGGAGGACGCGCATTGGCATGCAGCCAAGGCGCTGGAAATCTATCGCACCGGCCATCTGGAACATTCCGCGCATTATGCCTCCGCACTGGCGGGCTTCGCGCAGGTGTGCTTTGCCGAGAGACGGTATGCGGATGCGGTTACTGGATACCGGCATGCGCTGGCCGTGATCGAGGAATGTTACGGCAAGGACACCGATTACTGGCGTATCACCGCCGACAATCTGCGGCAGGCCGAGGAAGCGGCGGCGCAGGCCGGGGTGACGGTTGACAATGCAGGTGTTGCCGGCGATGCAGGCGCGCTGCCCCAGTCCGGCTCGCGGCTGCCGAACAGCCCGGCACAGGGCAAGACCGGTGCGAACGCGGCATCTTCCCCATCCACCGTTTCGGTGTCGACCGGTTCTGCGGGCGCGGCCGAGGCCGTTTCCGCATGCCCGGTGTCCGGACTGAAGCTGGCCCGCGCGTTCTGGACGCAGATGGGCAAGCCGATGATTGCGGCGAAGTATCCGCAGTATGCCGGGCGTATCGCCGCCGGTCTGGTGGGTCATGGCTCGGAATGCTACGGATTCGATGATGCGTATTCGCAGGACCACGATTTCGGCCCGCGCTTCTGCCTGTGGCTTACGGATGAGGATTACGCGGCGATCGGCGAGCAACTTGAGGTCGATTACGAGGCACTGCCGCGCAAGTTCAGCGTGGATGCGCAAGGCCGCGTGACGTTCGAGGCGCATGCCAGGTCCGATGCTTCCGGAGCATTCCCCTCCGCAGGTGCAGGCTCCACCGTCATACCCGATGCGGCAAACGCACCCACCCCCGGCACCGCTACGCACGATACCGCCACTGCCGAGTCAGGCGCGGCGTCCTCTGATGTGGCGGAAGCGATGACGACTCCGATTGATGCACCGCTCTCCCCCGTCACGCCGCGCGCACAGGGCGCGAATCGCCGTGACGGCGTGTTCCGCATCGGTGACTTCTTTGAGTCGATCACCGGGTATCACACTGCGCCGGCGCAGACCGCGCCGCATGAGTGGCTAATGCTTCAGGAATCGACCTTGGCCGCCGCCACCAATGGCGAGGTGTTCGCCGATCCCACCGGTCTGTTTTCCAAGACGCGCCAAGGGTTCAAGAACATGCCCGACGATGTGCGGCTCGCGCTGATCTCCAAGCGACTCGGCATGATCGCCCAGGCCGGTCAATATAATCTGCCGCGTTCGTTGAAGCGCGGCGACGGCGCGGCCGCATGGCTGTCCATCCACGAGTTCGTGCAGGCCACCGCCTCGTTGGTGTTCCTGGTTAACGTGCCGATGGTGGTGGCTATATGCCGTATTACAAGTGGCAGTTCGCAGCATTGCGCAAGCTGTCTGGCTCGATGTTCGCGCTGTTGCCGAACGTGGGCGAACAGTTGGAAACCGTGATGCGATTGAGTTCGGCAGCCTGCTATGGCGGGGCCGGATTTGGCGAAGGCGGCAAGGGCGCGGCTCCAGCAATCGAGAAAATCAACGATATTGTGGAGCAGATTGCGGTGGATATCGTCAAGGAACTCAAACGCGAACACCTGACCACGTCCGGCGAGACCTTCCTCGAATGGCAGCGCCCGTATGTCGAGGACCACATCGCCTCTGATGATCCGGTGCTTAAAAGTTTGTAGATTCAAGCTCCCTCTGCCACGGCTTCGCCGTGCCACCTCCCTCATCAGAGGGAGGTATCAGTGAAAGGAACGTCGATGACCAACGAACTGACTGATGATGAACTGCGCGAGGCTATTGTGCGTCATGAATGGGATCAGTTCCAGCGCACCAACAATGAGGGTGGACGCGCGGCATGCCAAGGCAACTGGCCGGTGTTCCACCAGATGCGGTTGGCCCAGTTCCTCACATGGGAGCGGCCATTACTCACCAGCTATGCCGCTGATCTTGACGCGGCCGACCACGTGGGCCGCAACCTCGTGACCGAAAAATACGGCCGCATGATGGCCTCCACCGCACCGGAAAATTTCACGAAGAACATAGAGCCGTATATTCCGCGTCTCTCTGAAGAGCGCGCGGCCCGTCAGGAACAGGTCATCGCCCAGCAGGTCGCCTGGGCCAAGGATTTCCGCGAGCGCTACCCCAAGCTCGGCGAGGCGATGCGCGCACTCACCACCACCGAAGACACACCATCTGCCACCTCATTCGAAACCTATCTGCGCGGCGAGCTTGGTACGTATTCCGACCAGACCTTCGAACGTTACGAAGCGATGATTGGCGAGCGCGCCGCAGCCAGCCCGCAACGCAATATCACTGAGGAAACCTTGTTGCACACAGTCCAGCTCGGCGGTTTCGACACCTTAGAGGAGGCCGAAGCCTCCCAAGCGTAATACTCAGCCATTCACTGTGTATCGGACACCCCGACTGATGTACGTCGGCCGGCCATACCCAGGCCAACGCAATCTGCCGATCGCCCCACACCCAGACCACCAACGCAGCCTGCCCGCCAGGCCCCATTTACCAGCGCACATCGGCAGAATTACAGCGAGAATAGGCCCCAAAATGCCAGTGTCATCAGTGTGGCGAGAGTGCCGAGCGCTACCATCACGCATATGACGCGCCGCACACCGACGATATCGGCGCGGCAATACCAGACACGTTCCATTTCCCAAGCAAACAGCACCACCAACAGCATGGTCGCTATTCGCAGCACCACCCATCCGACGGCAAACAGCCGCGGTTGAGGCATAACCAATACAGCCGATACGCCTACGGCGCTCATATAGCCGTACAACAGCCCAGTAATCACCATCACCGCTGTGCCGATACCGGCAGATAAGCCGGCAATGCCGTGCAACATGCGCCGCTGGGCGGCCCCAGCTCACTCGGCGTCGCATGCACGGCCCGCACAGTCGCCACACTACGTCGCCCGGCCAGCAACGTCTGTAGCCAAGAAAACACAGTCAAGCCAATACCTAATATCGCCGCCATCACGATCAGCACGGGCCTGCCACCATCAGACCGGCCAGCACGCCGAGCGAGCCGACGATACCGGATCTGGTACGTTGCGGCGCGGCGAAGCGCTGGTGAGGTGTCGCACCGGCGACTTGGGGCGTTGCCCATCCATCGGCTTTGGTTCCGGCAGTCACACCGTTCACCCAATTTTCCAGCGCTTGCGTATAGCCTTCGGCCAATGGCAGGTTCGGGGTGAATAAGCCTCACCAGCCCGCATCTGATGGTTGCCGGCGAAATAGCGTACGGTGACGTTCTCGTTGCCGGACTTGTTGGCCGTGGCGATGATCCGCTGCGCCCCTGTTCGATGGGCATGGCCGTATCGTAGGTGCCGTAGTTCACCAGCACCGGCATGGTGAGGGATTTCAGATACCGGTCGGCATCAAAGTCGGCATAGGCCAGATCGAATGGCGCGTAGTCCAGCGACATCAATTTGGCCATGTCTTTGACCACGGGCTTGGGCGCGCCGGCCTCATGCGTATAGGCGCTGACAGCCATGGCCATTTGCTCACGTCCATTGAACACCGGTGCGGATGTAAGTATGGCAAAGGCAATGTCTTGCCGTTTCGAGGTTAGAATCGTGGCGATCCAGGTGCCTTCGGATTCGGCGTAGATGCCGGTTTTGGCGGGGTCCACGCCGCTTATGCCACGCAGCACGTCGAGCGAACGCCCGTATTCGCGAGCAAAACGCGGGTAGTCGCGATGCAGCACGGTGTAGTTGTCGTTGCGCTTGGCCGGCACCAAGGTCACGATGCCGGCAGAGGCCATGGCGTTGGCGATATCGCCGAAATCCTCGGCACCACTGGTACCGGACCCGTGAATGAACAGACAAGCCGGGCGTGGCCCGGGAGCGCCGACCGGTTCACGTAGTACGGCGGGTAGCGTGACGCCGTCGCCGGTCTTGATGGATAGTCGGGTTTCACGCGTACGATATCGCCCCTCGTGGGGAATGTTCGCATGGGCAGGGGTGATGGTGGTGTCGGCAGAAGCGATAACGATGTGCTTGGTGTAGGGCCGTGTGTTCCATTGCGGCATCATCGCCCAGCCAAGTGTGGCGAATACCAGCGTCATCGCCATCGCGGTGACGATGACGCTCGCTACCCGCCGCACCGAAATCCGCTTCATAGTTACTATGCCTCCCCCATCAGCATAGAACGGTCGGCTCTTATCGGTCGGCTCCCGTCATAATGTGCTTCTACTGGGACCGTAATGCAATGGTTTGTAACGCTATTTTCTCTTCTTGACGGCACCGACTATGGCCCATACAACGGCCACTATTACCAGAATCAGTCCCACTACGGCGCAAATAATAGCGTCAGCAATTGCGGATTCGGCGAGAACAACGAAATCATCCGATCCGGAGATATGTACCCGAAAACCAGCGCGATCACGCCGATAATCACGCCTAATAGTCCGAATACCACAGTAGGCGCGCTGGTGCTCTGTTTCTGGATGTTCTTGGCACTCTTGACATCCTTAGCATTCTGGACGTTCTTGGCGCTCTGGACGTTCTTGGCGCTCCCCCCAGGCTGGCATGGTTTGCCGGCGGTCTGAGACTGCCCATAGGGAGGTCGTGCTGAAGATGCTGCGTACATCGGCACATCATCGGCAGATGGAATCGGCCCACCATCTCCCTCCACGGCATCGGCAACTGTTTCCAGGGCAATCCGATCTGTGGTTGGTTCGATGGGCGATGGAGAGGCAGCTGTTGCCTGCGTATCCACATCCGAGACCGACGCATCCGCATGATTGTCGGGGACGGCAGCACAGCCGTTTCGTCATCATCCGCTGCGGATGGCAGCACCGTGGTATCGGTTCGGTCATCGACGGTCACCATGGTTGTGGTCGCGGTGGTCGCGTCGGTTTCGGAAGGTATGGCCGTGGTCGGTGTCGCATCCTCGATGGAGGCGAATTCCTTGGTTTCATCAGTCATGATTCCATCTCCTAGTTGCAACGGCTTGATCATTCCGATTGTTCGGTTGTGTTCTTGCTTGTACTGTTGCCGTCGTATATATCGGCAAGCGGCTGGAACGTAGAGCCTTCCCAATCGGAGGCGTACACCACGTTGACACGTGCTTCCACACATAGGGAATATTGATTTTTAATTCTGGGCCGTTGTCCGGCATGGCGGATTCCTTATCCAACCATTCGTGATCAGGCCCATTGGTGGCACTTTCAGCTTCGAAGAAAACAAAGCTTGGACCCATGTAGTTGTTGTATACCATCTCGTATTTGCCGCCAACGTCACTCGAAGTGGAGTAGTAGGAGTCGGCGGTGCCGAAGGCGTAAGTGCAGGAATCCGGCAGAACGATATGCACTTGCGCCTGTGTTGCGGCTATGGTGATGGTACCGACCGGGCAATTACTGATGGAAGTTTTGCCATCCAGCATCTTCACCGTGTGCGGTCCATGTGTCTTGTCCCAATCGGACCAATCAATGATTGCCTGATCGGTGTTGTAGTTTTCACCGCTGAACGCCACACCTTGCTGCAATGTTTCAAACGTGGCATCGCTGGCATCGGCAACGAAGATGCCATCCTTTTGCACATCGTTCATGCCGTCGCTGTTTCTCGCACTGACAGATTGGCTCAGTGAAACAACAGTATTGATGCCGCTGGCACCAAGATCACGGTAGTACACGCCATACGTGCCTGAAACGATGGTCATGCAGAGCGCGCATCCACCGGCAACCAGTCCGAGAGGAATCAGACCACCGGTACGCCGTCCTCTGAATCCGAGAATGATGACCACCAGCCCCATCACTATGCATACTGCGGCAATCCAGATGGTGCCCAGACGCATAATGCCGATAATGCCCATGTCGTTTACCCAAATCAGTCCCATCAGACCGGCAAAGGAGAGGAAGGTAAGGCCCAGTATGCTCAAGACCACGATTGGGCCCGCCGGCTTGCGGCGCTTGGACTCGGTGGGGGCATAGGCCGTCGCATTCATACGGTCGGGGGCAAACGGCCCGTTGGGTACTGTGGCCGGGCATCGCGCCGGGCACTGTGCCTGGCATCGCGCTGGGCATCGACTGATAGACAGGCTGTGAAACAGGCTGTGAAACACTAGGCGCGGTTTGTGAAACAGGTTGTGAAACAGGTTGTGGAAAAGGTTGCGGAGCTGAATACAAAGGAGATTGAGGTACTGGTTGCGCGGCTGGATATGAGACAGGCTGTGGAGCTGGATATGACACAGGCTGTGAAACCGGTCGCGGCGCAGATGCCCCGAATCCGTACCCTTCCTGCTGGCGAATGCCGCTTTTGGCCAACAGCCATAGCGCTAAGGCGGCGAGCGCAATACAACCCCACCCCGCACCTGGAATCACGATTGCCACGCGAGGAACAGGAAGCATCCCAGACAATTCCAGTCCCATTGGCCGGCAATGAGGTCCTCGGCCAAGATGTGCCATCGCGTACATCCGGCATCAGAAACCAGCCGAGTGCGTACAGAGCTGCGCCAAAACCGAAGAACAATGTACATACAATCACCAACGCACGTACTAATGTGGGGCTCCAGCCAAGCCGTAAAGCGATGCCGCTGCATACGCCGCCGATCCACCGGTCGTCGCCGCGAACCAGTCCACTGGATCGCACCCAAGTGAAGAAGCGTCGCGATGTCTTGTTTTTTGCGGACCAGGCTGCGGCTGTGGCTGATATGGATTCGCGTTTGGATTGCTCATGATTCCATTACACCGCCCGACCACTGCCACAACGCTCGGGGAACACCCTGATTGTTCCCTGAACACCGGGTAAAACCCCGGCCGCAACGCCCTGAGCGCGGCACAATAGGAGTATGACGTCATCTCCCGAACCATTGCTGCCCGCGCGCATGCCGTTGATGCGCCCCGGCAGGGCCGTTGGCTCACCGGCGTGTGCAAGGGCATCGCCCTGCACTTGGGCATCGGCGTGGCATGGGTTCGGATTGCGTTCATCGCACTGACCGTCCTCTACGGCGCAGGCATCATCGCTTATGTATTCCTGTGGGTGTTCATGCCTGCCGGAGACCCGGTGGCGGCTGCGGCTCGCACAGTGCCCGTTAATCAGGCGCCGCTTGCGCGAGGCAATCAGCCACTTGCCGCTCATGACGACGAATCGGCTGCCGCACCGGAATCATTGTCCGAGGCCATCCAACGTGCTCCGAAACCGGCCGTCGTGGCATTGGCCGGTTTCGCGTTGATGGCCACTGGACTGTTGCTCACCAGCACCGGTGCGGATGTCCAGATTGTGTTTCCGCTGCTGGTAGGGTTGGGCGGCATCGCACTGGCATGGATGAATCTTAGTCCGCGAGGCACGCAGCTGTTGTCTATGTTGGGCGGCATCGCACTGATTTTCATGGGATGGGCATTGTATGTGCATAATGTCAGCATTCCTGGGTGGGGCACCTCTCCTCGACGCATTGTTGCCAGCGGATTCGTGATGATCGTCGGTATCGTGGTGGCGGTGATGCCGTGGGCGAACGCGATGCTGCAACGACTCACCCACGAGCAGGCATTGAAGGAGCGCGAAGAGGAGCGCGCGGACATGACCGCCCATCTGCATGATGGCGTGCTGCAAACGTTGGCGCTGATTCAGCTGAACTCCGAGGAACCGACCACCGTATTCGCCCTGGCGCGTAGCAAGAGCGCGAGCTGCGCGAATGGCTGTATCAGGAACGTTCCACATCGGATCGTTCGGTGGGAGCCGGATTGAAGCAGATCGCCGCCGAGGTGGAGGACGAGCACGGCAAGCCGATTGAGGTGGTCACCGTGGGCGACGCGCGGCCGAGCGCCCAGACCGATGCGCTGCTGGACGCCACCCGTCAGGCGTTGGTCAATGCGGTCACGCATGGCGGCGAGCCGGTGTCTTTGTATTGCGAGGCCAGCGACACGATGGTTGAAGTGTTCGTGCGCGACCATGGCGAAGGCTTCGATATGGACGCCATTCCGCCCGACCGGCTGGGCATCCGCGAATCGATTATCGGCCGCATCAAACGGCGCGGCGGTACAGTGGAGATAGTGTCCAGGGCCGGCTGGGGCACCGAGGTCAGAATGCATATGCCGATCGCGCTGAAAGCGGCGCAGGGAGAACATCGATGAGCGAGAACGAGACAGAAGATTCGTGTGGCCATGGTCGATGACCATGAGATGTTCCGTGCGGGCGTAATCGCCACGTTGCGCGATTCCTTCGATATCGTCGGCCAAGCGGCGGACGTGCCCGGTTCGGTGGCGATGATCGCACAGACCAAGCCGCAGGTGGTGTTGCTGGATGTGCATGTGCCCGGCGGCGAGGGTGGCGGCGGTGCGAGATCCTCGCCAAATCGCGGCCCTACTCCCCACTACCGTGTTTCTGGCATTGTCGGTTTCGGATGCGCCGCAGGATGTGGGGTCGGTGATTCGCGCCGGCGCCCAGGGCTATGTAACCAAGACGATTACCGGCGCTGATTTGATTTCATCCATCAAGCAGGTGCATGAGGGCTATGCCGTGTTCTCGCCAAAACTGGCCGGTTTTGTACTTTCGACCTTCCAGGGTGTGCCGGCGGCGGGGTCTGATGGCGGCGCTGATGGTGCGGCACGGCTCATGATGAGGAGCTGGACCGGCTGTCCGCCCGCGAGCAGGAGGTCATGCGGCTGATCGCGCGTGGTTACACATATAAAGAGGTGGCGGCTGAACTGTTCATTTCGATCAAGACGGTCGAAACGCACGTGAGCTCGGTGCTGCGAAAGCTTCAGCTTTCGAATCGCACCGAGCTCACCCGCTGGGCCGCCGATAGGCGCATCGTGTGATGAAACGACAATGAGCTCCCTCATCAGAGGGAGCTCATCTGCTCATATCACTCCGCGTCGCGGAAACCGTTGGGGTTCTTGGTCTGCCAGTTGAGGGAGGAGGCGGCCATGTCGTCGATGGTCAGCTCGGCCTTCCAGCCAAGCTCCTTCTCCGCCTTGGAAGCGTCGGCGTAGCAGGCGGCGATGTCACCGGGGCGACGCGGCTTGATCGCGTACGGAATCGGATGACCGGCGGCCTTCTCGTAAGCCTTGATAACCTCAAGCACGGAGTAGCCGTGGCCAGTACCAGGTTGTAGACGAACACGCCTTCCTTGTCGATGTGGTCAATGACGGCCACGTGGCCTTGGCCAGGTCGACCACGTGGATGTAGTCACGCACACCAGTGCCGTCGGGCGTGTCGTAGTCGTCGCCGTAGACCTGGACTTCCTTGAGCTCGCCGACCGCGACCTTGGCCACGTACGGGGTGAGGTTCGCCGGAATACCCTTCGGGTCTTCGCCCAGCAGGCCGGACTCGTGCGCGCCGACCGGGTTGAAGTAGCGCAGCAGCACGATGGTCCAGGACGGATCGGCCACATGCACGTCGCGCAGAATCTGCTCCTGGAACAGCTTGGAGGTGCCGTACGGGTTGGTGGTGCCGCCGGTCGCGTCTCCTCGGTGATCGGCAGTTCCTTCGGCGTGCCGTACACGGTGGCGGAGGATGAGAAGATGATCTTCTTGACGTTGTGCTTCTTCATCACCTTGAGCAGCACAAGCGTGGAGTACAGGTTGTTGTCGTAGTATTCGATCGGCTTGGCCACGGACTCGCCCACGCCTTGAGACCGGCGAAGTGGATGACCCAGTCGATGTTGTTTTCAGCGAAGACGCGTTCCATGAGCGCCTCATCGCGCACGTCGCCGTCATAACGCTTGACCGGCTTGCCGGTGATTTGCTCGACGCGCTCAAGCGCCACGGGCGACGAGTTGCCGTAGTTATCTACGGAAATAACGTCGTAGCCCTTGTTGAGCAGTTCGATGTCGGTGTGGGTGGCGATGAATCCAGCACCGCCCGTAACCAGAACAGTAGTCATATTCCCTCCTTTGGAAGGACTTGCCTTCGGTTTTTCCTTCAGTATTGAGCTTACTTCACTTGACCTGTTTCACCTAGCGGCAAAACCAAGGCTTTCGAGGAATGTTTGCGTGGTGGCTTTCTGCTTGAAGACGGCCGTGTTGCCGAGGATGCGGTAGCAGACGCTGCCGAGCTCGTCGTGTACGGCTTGGCGGATGGCCTCGCGGTCGTGGTTTCCGGCCAACGTTTCAGCGAGTTCGCCCCATTCGAGACTGAATTCGCTGACTTCATCGGGCAAATCGCGGCCTTCGGCGAGCGCCTCTTCGACAATGCCGAGCTGGTCGACGAGCCGTCCGGGCAGAATGAACAAGCCTTGGGCCTCGATCAGTCCGATCGGCTCCTGCTTGACCGGCCAGTATTCGGGGTGTGCATGGAAAATACCTTCCGGGTACTCGTCGCTGATCGCATTGTTGCGGAAGATGAGACTCATCTCATAGCCGCGTTCGGTGATGATCGCGCTGGGCGAGAGGGCGGATTGGCGGTTGCCATCCGCGTCATGGCTGGCGATGCCGTTCGCCGCGTCGTCATAACCGACCCATGCCTCGCGGATGATGTCGGATACGTCGATGATGCTCTGGCGGTTTTTCGACACCACGCGCACGGCGGTGCCGGGCCAGTCAAGGATTTCAACCACGGCGTCCGGATAGTCGGCAAGTGTGAAGGCGGCCCAAGTGGCGGCCTTGTGCATCGGCAGCAGTTCGCCGCCGCCCTGGTAATGGTCATGGGCGAGCACCGAGCCGCCGATGCGAGGCAGCGCGGCGTTGCATCCGAGGAAGTATCCGGGGAAACGGTCCACGAAGTCGAGCAGATGGCCGAAGGTGTCGCGGTCCACATGCATCGGCGTGTGGTCGGTGTTCACGCAGATGCCGTGCTGGTCGAAGTAGCCGTAGGGCGAGAACTGCCAGAACCATGACTCGCCGCCGAGCGTGACCGGCAAGGTGCGCAGCGTGCGCTTGTCACGTCCGGCGAAGCCCTCGTTCTCATGGCAGATCGTGCACTTCGGGTAGCCGCCGGCCACGGCGTTGCCGGCCGCCGCCTTCTTCATGTTCTTGAATTCGGGTTTGGCGAGGTTGATGGTCACCGTCAGCCCGTGCGAGTCGAAGCGCGGGTTCCGGTCGAGCTGGGCACGCTTGACATAATTGTTGGCCACACAGTAGTCGTAGAACCATTGCATGGCGGCCATGCCGCCATCCCGGTGCTCGACGAGCAGGAATCGGTCGTCGAGATCAGCGGGGTTGGCGGAGAGGATGCCCATGATGGTGTCGGCGTAGGCCGGGCCTTCCTCCGGCTTGAAAAGGCCGGCGGTTGTGGCGGCGGCGCGGAAGGCGGCGAGCAGGGGGTCGGGGGTCTTTTCGCCATAGGGGGCCTGGCTTCGGCTGCCAACAATGTCTTGGACTACGTCTGACACTGACGCCGCCGACGTTGTGGTTTTGGGTCCGGGGTAGGAATCTAGGCGGAAGAGGGCGAAGATTTGGTTGCGGGTCCAGTCTGCGTTGCGTGGGTCAAGGTCAAGATGGGCCAAGGCATAATCGATCAGGCGTCGATGCTGGCGTATACCTCGGTCAGCTGATCGTTCATTGCTCTGCCTCCATCATGCTGGTTCGGGTATGGTTCGGCTGACGGCTCACCTGGCAGCCTCCATGATGTCGGCTACGATGGCGCGGGTTTCGCTGGCCTTCTGCTCCATCTCCTGCACGAGTTTGATCTGGGTGCGGGTGCGCACCAGATTATGCTCGGGGTACTTGGTGGCAAAGTAGATATCGCCTTCCAAGTAGTCGGCGAGAAAGCGCATGCCGCATTCCATGGTGAGCAGGTTGCCGCTGAACGGCAGCAGTTCGGCCTCGCGCGCGGTGATGCTGCCGCGTAGTTCGCCCACGAAGCCTTCCGTGTAGGCGCGGAACAGCTCGGTGCTGAAATGCACCTTGCTGAGGTCCTTTTCGTCTTCCAGAGCAGTGGACGCACCAAAGCGTATGGAATCGCCGAAGTCGAACAGCATGGAGCCGGGCATGATGGTGTCGAGATCGATGATCGCACGCGCCTTGCCGGTGGTGGCGTCCATGAGGATGTTGTTGAGCTTGGTGTCATTGTGGGTCACGCGCAGCGGAATCGAACCGTCCCTGAGCCCATCCATCACGACGGCATACTGGTCGGCGTGACTCAGATAGAAGTCGATTTCCGGCTGGCATGCGGCGGCGCGGCCGAGCTTGTCCGCGGCGAGGGCGGCTTGAAGTCCTCGAAACGATGCGGGGTGTCGTGGAAGTGGGCGATGGTTTCGGTCAGCTGGCTGGCGTCGAATTCGGACAGGAAGTTCTGGAAGTCGCCGAATGCGCTGCCGGCTTCGCGGAACACGTCCGGGTTCGGCACGAGGTTGTAGGACACGGTGTGTTCGATGAACTTGTAGACGCGCCATGCGCCGCCATCGATCTCGGCCCAGGTGGCGCCTGAGGTGGTGGGCACAATGTCCAGCGTCTCTTTGCCCTGAGCCTTGAGAGTGGAGGTGACCAGTTCGACATTGCGCATCAGATTCACCGTATCGGGGAAGATGCTGGTGTTCATCTGCTGGAGGATGTAGCGGGGGCCGTCCGTGGTCACCAGATAGGTGGTGTTGATGTGGCCGTCTCCGTAAGGTTCGATACCGGTCACGGCACCTTCCAGCGCAAAATGCGAGGCGATGCCGAATAAAACTTCATTGCTTTCAGTCATGATGGGTCCGTTCTCCAAAACGTGGGATCAGGCTTCACGCCAGGCGATACCGCTGTCAGGCAGGTCGAAGTCCTCGGTGGTGCCGTCGGCCAAAGTCACCGTGGTCTTCTGCGGCTGATCGGTGTTGTTGATTACGCAATACAGCCTTGCTCGGGGAAGTGTGCCACTTCGCATTCCGGATTGGACGAGCTCCAGGCCGCATACTTGTCTTCGTTGTGGGAAGCGTAGAACAGCACGCGTTCCAGCAGTCGGGCGTTGGCCGCCGAATAGGGCAGGCCGGAGATGTACACGCCGCGGCCCTTGCCATAATCGTTGGTCGCGAGCTGTACCTGGCCGCCGTCCGCGCGCAGCAGG